>Ga0207857_1000201_pt1 | contig 17725 bp, 16 predicted proteins | sample LuqExpMetageno22_FD_187780 | JGI IMG/M metagenome (GOLD analysis project Ga0207857, IMG submission 187780) | Tropical forest soil microbial communities from Luquillo Experimental Forest, Puerto Rico - Sample 22 (SPAdes) | ecosystem: Environmental > Terrestrial > Soil > Tropical forest ... | reverse complement strand
GGCCAGCTTCATCGCCCAGCCGTATTCCGCGCACCTGCGAGCGTGCTCAAACTCGTACTGGGCCAAATGGCGGAGGAGACTTTGTTGGCCAGTCAGCGTGGAAATCCGGCAGTTTTGAACAACGCCGGTTTTCGATTTCGGTATAAAAATGCATTCCAAGCACTCGAATCGGCATTGCATCCCGTTCCACAAGCGAAGAGCGCGTTATCCTGAAAGGAACCATCGGTCGCGTTTTTCCCGTCGACCTTTTATGGGGACATGTGCATGCCTGAAGAAACCACTCCATGTTGTAGCAACGCTGCTCCCGTTGCCACTATCGCCACGCTTGGCCGCTACGAAGGCCAATCCGTCACCCTCAAGGGGTGGCTCTACAACTCGCGCGAGAGCGGGAAGCTGATCTTTCCCATCTTCCGCGACGGCACTGGAACCGTGCAGGGCGTGGCGCACGTCAAGAGTGTGCCCGCTGAAGTTTTTGAGACCCTGAAGGGACTCACCCAGGAATCCTCGGTCATTGTCACCGGCAAGGTTCGCGCCGATCAGCGCGCCCCGGGCGGCTACGAGCTCGATGTTGAGAATGTCGAGGTGGTCCAGCGTGTTCCGGAAAGCGATCCCTACCCGATCACTCTCAAGGAACATGGTGTCGACTTCCTGATGGAGCGCCGCCATTTGTGGATTCGCTCGCCGCGCCAGTCCGCCATTCTGCGCATTCGTGCGGAGATCATGCGCTCGGCGGCCGAGTTCTTTGACTCGAATGGCTTTATCCGCACCGATCCGCCTATTCTGACGCCCGCTGCTTGCGAAGGAACTTCCACGCTCTTTCCGGTGGATTACTTCGGCGATCCGGCCTTCCTCACCCAGTCCGGTCAGCTCTATATCGAGTCCACGGCCCTGGCGCTGGGCAAGGTTTACAGCTTTGGCCCCACCTTCCGCGCTGAGAAGTCCAAAACCCGCCGCCACCTGACTGAGTTCTGGATGATTGAGCCGGAGGTGGCCTATCTCGATTTGGACGGCCTGCTGGAGCTTGCCGAGAACTTCATCTCGCACATTGTTCAGAATGTGGTGAAGAACCGCCGCCCGGAGCTGGAGACGATTGGCCGCGATGTGGCCAAGCTGGAAGCCATTGTTCCGCCCTTCCCGCGTCTTCGCTACGACGAAGCTGCCGACATGCTCAATCAGGCGTTCAAGGATGGCAAGCTCGAGAATCCCTTCGAGTATGGCAACGACTTTGGCTCGCCCGACGAGACCTACCTGAGCAACCAGTTCGATCTGCCGGTCATGGTGCATCGCTATCCGGCTGATGTGAAGGCCTTCTACATGGAGCCGGATCCGAAGGATTCCAAGTACGCGCTCTGTGTGGATGTGTTGGCTCCGGAAGGTTACGGCGAGGTGATTGGCGGATCGCAGCGTGTTTCCAGCTACGACCTGCTGATGAGCCGCATTCAGGCCCATAATCTGCCGGTTGAAGCCTTCCAGTGGTATCTGGATCTGCGCCGCTATGGCTCCGTGCCCCACTCGGGCTTCGGTATGGGCATTGAACGCGCCGTGGCCTGGATTTGTGGCTTGGACCACGTCCGCGAGACCATTCCCTTTGCTCGTACCCTGCACCGGATCTATCCGTAAGGCTAGGGACAGAAAACCAGGGACCGAGGGACTAAGGGACTAAGGGACTAAGGGACTTGGGACTTAAAAGGACTGAAAATTGATCACCAACAGGGGCAGGCTTCGGTCTGCCCCTGTGCTTTGCCTACGCTTTCCGGGCAGCAATGCCGGACTGCCCTGGCGGTTGGCACCTGTGGGAGCAGCGGCATGTTTCCAAACGCTTATAGGGTATCTGTTGCCACAAATTGATGGAGAGCGGCGAATCTCCTTCCCGGTCCGTCGAATCGAACAACTGCAGGGATCTTCCCCGATTTCTAAGTGAGGTTGTGCAATGTCTTTGTCTGCTCCCGAAGTTCATGCTCTGAAGGTAGCGCCCGAGGTCGAGGGCGTTCTCCCCGTTATCCATCACCGCTGGAGCTCCCGTGCTTTTTCCGCGCGCGATGTAACGGATGGCGATCTGCACCGCATCTTCGAGGCGGCTCGTTGGGCGGCCTCCTCTTTCAATGAGCAGCCCTGGCGCTTCATTGTGGGCCGCAAGGGAGACGCCACGCATGCCGCCATTGCCGCATCCCTGATGGGCTTCAATCAGGAATGGGCCCCGAAGGCGCCGGTCCTGATTCTGGCGGTTGCCCAGGCAAAGTTCGCGCACAACGGAACGCCGAATGCCCACGCGCTCTATGACCTGGGCGCTTCCGTGGCCCATCTTACCCTGCAGGCGGCCGAGCTTGGCATGACCTCGCACCAGATGGCCGGCTTTGATCGCGATAAAGCGCGCCAGTTGCTGGCCATTCCAGAGGAATACCTGATGGGCGTTACCGTGGCTTTGGGGTATCAGGACGACCCGTCCACGCTGGCCAACGAGCGGCTGGTCCAGCTTGAAACCGCTCCGCGAAGCCGCAAGTTGTTGGATGAAATGGTCTTTTCTCATTGGGGTCAGCCTGCTCACCTGGGATAAGCGCAGCTTCCGGAGGCACGATAGAGTGGAGGCAGGAGGCTAGCGTCCATGAGTGCGATCCGAGGAGAAAAGAAGTTGTCCGGGAACAGCCGCGTCCGAAAAAAGTCTGGTGCGGCGGGTGTTCCGGCTCCCCGGCGGAAGAAGGCGGCAGGCCGGAAGCGGCGTTCGCCAAGGTGGGGTCTGCGGATCTGCGTGGCCGTGCTGGTGTTTGTGGTGGCTGTTTTTGGCTGGGCGGTTCTGGCCAGAAAATGGGCGCCCGTCTCCAACACGGATCAAAGCCACTATGATGCCCTGATTGTTCTGGGCGATAAGGCCGATGCGGACGGCAACCCCACCCCAGTTCTGCTGGCTCGTGTGCAGGAAGCGGTGCGTGAATATGAGAGAGGCGTGGCTCCGCACATCATCCTGACCGGCGGCGCTGCCCATAGCCCCGCGGTGGAGGCAGAGGTGATGGCCCGCGTAGCCCGGGCCGAGGGCGTGCCACAGAGCTCTATCATCCTAGAAGACAAGGCGTTAGATACCATTCAAAACCTCTGCTACTCCACCCGGATCCTGCGGGAGCATGGCTGGAATTCAGCGGAAATCATCTCTTCGTCTACTCATTTGCCGCGCGCCGCCATGATCGCGCAGGGGTATCCGCTGGCCTGGAGCACCCATGCCGCGCCTCCTCTTACGCCGCCTTCGGCCACCCGTCATCGTCTGGCGGAAACCATGGAACAGATCAAGACGGTGCGCTTTCTGCTTTGGGCGCGTCTAAACGAACGGTGTCAACCGTAAGTAAAAACACCCGTCTTGTGCGTTGTCCCGCGCTGGGCCGGTCCTGTAAGCTGTGGAGTGATGCGTCTTTCCGTAAGAATCACGACCTGTTTTGCCTTCTTGTCCGCGCTCGCGATGGGCGCCGGATGCCGCGTTGTGGCCCAGAGCTCTGCTCCGGCCACCTCGACTAACGGAACCTACATCGCCGTCGATCCGCTGGCGAAGGTGACCTACGACAACAAGTACGATGTGTCGCTGAGCATGGCCTACAACCACATCAAGGCAGGTCCCGCGCTGTTGGTGGGCGCGCACCTGGGTGGTCTGGACCTGTCCGGCTCCTACTGGCTGACCAAGCACTGGGCGGTTGAATCCAGCGTCCGTGGTTTTGTGGGCACCAGCGGCGCCGGTACCAGCAATGGCACCAGCGGCGGCAACGCACAGAAGAACATCAAGGGACCGCTGGTCAGCGAGTACTACTTTGTTGCCGGTCCTGAATGGCTGGGTCCGCACAACAAGCACGCTGCCCTCATCGCACACGTGCTGGCGGGCGGCATGTACGGCAACTTTGAGCATGATCTGCAGGGGCAGAGCCCGAGTACGGTTGCTTTCTACAACAACCAGCTTGCGCCTTCCATCATCGCGGGCGGCCACATCGATCTGAACCGCTCCGATCGCTGGGTCTTCCGCATCACGCCCGATGCGGTGATGAACCATATGTCCACCAACTATGCGCCCACGGTGCAGAAGTTCGATGTGAACTTCGCGATCTCCGTCGGTGTGGAGTACAAGTTCAAGAAGAAGCGCTAAGACGCCTCGCGCTGAACGCCGAATGGCCCGGAACCCCGTCTGCCTGGCAGACAACGGTCCCGGGCCATTTTGCATCTATGGTTCCTGTTGCGTTTGCACAGCTACGGCGAAACGTTGCTGCGTCTGTCCTGGGGTTAGGACGGCTAAAGGGAAAAGATTCATACGGTAGATGCAGCCAGGGTGAACGCCGTATGGTATTCTCCAGCGTTCGGTGATGGTTTTTGGAGAGTATCGCAGGGGAGAATTTCGTTTCGGATCGCGAAACCCTCGCTCATCGAAGCTTCGGGTTTTTGACTTGATAGAAAGCGGGAATGTGAAGCTATGAAGGATACGCTAGGAGTCTTGCTTGCTGGAGGCGCGGGAGAGCGCCTGTTCCCTCTCACGCGTGATCGTGCCAAACCTGCGGTGCCATTTGGCGGCCATTACCGCATCATCGACATCACGCTCTCCAACTGCATCAACTCCGGGCTGCGCAAGGTCTACATCATGACGCAGTACAAAGCCCTGAGTCTGAACCGGCATATCCGCGAGGGCTGGACCGGTATTGTGGCGCAGGAGCTGGGCGAGTTCTTCGAGTTGCTGCCGCCCATGCAGCGCACCGGCGCCAACTGGTATATGGGCACGGCCGATGCGGTCTATCAGAACATCTATTCGATTGGCAGCGAGCAGCCCAAGCACGTCATCATTCTCTCCGGCGACCACATCTACAAGATGGATTACAGCCGCATGCTGGCGTATCACAACGACACCCACGCCGACATCACCTTGGCCACCTTGCCCATTCCGCCCGATGAGGTTTCACGCTTTGGCGTCGTGGAAGTCGATTCCAAAGGTGAGATCATAGGTTTCCAGGAAAAGCCTGTTTCCACCAGCTTCCGTTCGCCCTTCAGTCCCGACTCGGTGGATGCTTCGATGGGCATCTATATCTTCAACACCGAAGTGCTGTTGAAGGCGCTCATCGCCGACGCGGAAGATCCCAACTCCAAGCATGATTTTGGCCACAACATCCTGCCCTCCCTGCTGGGCAAGAAGAAGATGATGGCCTATTCCTACGTGGACGAGAACCGCAAGCAGGCGCACTACTGGCGCGATGTGGGCACGCTCGATGCCTACTACGAAGCCAACATGGATCTTTGCTCGGTTTCGCCGATCTTCAACCTGTACGACAAGAATTGGCCCATCCGCACCCGCGCCCGCCAGTATCCGCCCGCCAAGTTTGTCTTCGGCGAGCCGGGTCGCTCCGGCATGGCCGTGAATTCGATCATTACGGCGGGTGTCATCATCTCCGGAGCTTCGGTGTACAACTCGATCCTTTCCCAGGATGTGAGGGTCAATTCGTACTCCGATGTGGATGCCAGCATCATCTTCTCGCATGTGAACATCGGCCGCCATTGCCGCATCCGGCGGGCCATTATCGACCGCGATGTGCATATTCCGGAAGGCACGGTGATCGGCTACGACTCGGCCGAGGACCGGCGCCGCTACTTTGTTACACCGTCGGGATTGACGATTGTCACGCGCGATACCTCGCTGTTTGAGAATCCGGTGGATCCAACCTTCCTGGAAAAGTACTAGCCGCTGCGACGGACACCAGCCCAGACCTTTTTGCAGGGGTCTGGGCTTTTTGTCGCGTAACACCCTAAAATTGCAACACTATCGATGCAAAGCTGATAGAAACAAAAGATAGGGTTGTGGATATCGGAACCAATTCGCGGACGGCTACGTATACCTGAACCATGCAGTGCGTGGGTACATTAAGCTGGAGCGTGATGGGACTGGGGGCGCCAAAAGCGCCTAAGCTCAGGTTTGAGCCCGTCCGGTACGAAGCGCCCGAGGTGCAACCACCGGCAACCAGGGAGAAGCTCCCGTTGCTGGCGCCCGCGGCGCGCAGAGAGGATGCCACGCTGGAGATCGATTGGTCTCAGGTTGTTCGCCACTGTATGGATGGCGATTCGGGCGCATGGGCCGAGATGGTCCGCGCGCACCACCGGCGTGTGTATGGACTCTGCTACCGGTTCACGGGCAACCCGGCGGATGCTGAGGACCTGACCCAGGACGTGTTTTTGAAGATCTACTCCAACCTCGCCAGCTTTGATCAGCAGCGGGGCAGCCTGCAGGTGTGGATCACCACCATGACCCGCAACCTGCTGGTAGACAATTTCCGCCGCAGCCGCAACCAACGTGCTACGGGCTCGCTCGACGAAGGCTGGGATATGGCCGACGAGCTGGCTCCGATAGACCGTCTGATGGGCCGTGAGGTTTCCCCTCATGAGGCGGCGGCCAAGAAAGAGATCGAAAAGATGGTGCAGGAAGCCCTGGCGCGCGTCTCCACGGAGCTGCGCGAGGCGGTGATCCTGCGCGACCTGCAGGATATGGATTACAAGGAGATCGCCCAGGTTCTGGGCATCCCCGAGGGGACCGTGAAGTCCCGCATCAGCAGAGGACGGGCGGAACTGGCCCGGCTGCTGGAACGTAATAAACGTGAGGTGATGTAAACCATGACAGAGCGCGCTAACATTCCGGCATCTGCTGCCTGCGGGCAGTGGGAAACTCTTTTGGCCGACGCGCTGGATGGGCTGCTGCGGCCTGAAGACGAGGCCACCTTCGCGGCTCACATGGCCAGTTGCCCGGCCTGCGCGGCAATGTTTGAAGAAGCCAGTAAAGGGCGCGAGTGGTTAGGCTTTTTGGAGATGGACCCTGAGGTTCCGGCCGGCCTGCTCGAAAAGATCCTGGCGGAAACCGGTCCTGGCAGAGCCGTGGGACCGCGACTAGCAGGCGCAGCCGGTGTGGTGCTGCCGCTGCAACCGGCCTGGACGCGTCCCGGCTTGATGGGCTACGTGCGCCGTTTTGCCGAGCCCCGGTTGATGATGACCGCCGCTATGGCCTTCTTCTCCATCGCTCTGACGCTCAACCTGACCGGCGTCAAGCTGGCCAATGTGAAGATGTCCGACCTGCGCCCGGCCGCGATCCGCTCGTATATGGAACGCCGCTGGACCATGGCTTCCACACCTATCGTCCGCTACTACGATCACCTCCGGCTGGTTTACGAGGTGGAGTCGCGGATGCGTGAGTTCCGCCGTTCGACCGGAGCCGGTGAACAGCCCGATACGAATAAGAAGAACAATGCTCCGAATGAGCCCGGCGAGTCCAAACAGACTCCCGGCCATAAAAGCCAGCGAGAGAGCTTCACGCCTCTTCTGGAATCGGCCAACTCAGTCCCCCAGGAAATGAACCGAACGATGGAAACCTCCCTTAACGTGACGGAAGAGCGTGAACGCTCCGGAGGCTCCCTTACCCGAGAGCAGGAAAGGAGCACAAGATGGACTGCGTAAACCACGCTGGAAAAGCGGCAGCCGCCTATTGCCAGAGCTGCGGTAAGCCGCTGTGCACTGATTGTGTTGCGGCCGGAGCCATGAATCCGGCAGCCCGTGGAATGATTCTGTGCCCCAATTGCCTGAACGCCTGGGCTGCGGCCAACCCCTTTACCCCCCAACCGGGCGTGCCGAACCCTTCTGTGGCGGCGGTTCTCGGTCTCATTCCCGGCGTGGGCGCCATGTACAACGGCCAGTTTGTAAAAGGCCTTATCCATGTGGTGATCTTTGCCGTGCTGGTGAGCGCGGCCCATGTTTACGGCATCTTTGGCCTGTTCATTGCCGGCTGGATCGCTTACCAGTCCTTTGAGGCCTATCACACGGCACGTGCCCGGCGGGATGGTACGCCCCTGCCCGATCCGCTCGGCCTGAACGAACTGGGTTCCTACTTCGGTAGCGGGTCCACGGCGCAGAACCCGAATCAGCCTCCTGCCCCGGGAGCCACAGCTCAAGGACCGGCAACCGGGCAGCAGATCCCCTTCACTCCTCCTCCGTATCAGGCGCCTTTTGGCGGTCCGTATACACCTCCAGGAGCAGGTTTTCCAGCTTCCGGTGTGCCACCCATACCTCCGATACCACCAATACCTCCCGTGCCGCCTCCAGGCCATTTCTGGGGCCGACGGGAACCAGTGGGAGCCATCGTCCTCATTGTTCTGGGAGTGTTATTTGCTCTCGGCCAAATGGACATCTTTTCCGACCGCATTTTTGAATTTAGCTGGCCCCTGCTGTTGATTGGACTGGGTGTTTGGCTGGTGGCGCGCCGACTCGGCGATATGAAGGGAGACAAGTAATGAACCGTTACATCCTGATTCGCCGTTTGTATGGCCCCGCGTTTCTTCTTCTGGTGGGCGTGAATGCCCTGCTGAACCAGGCACACATCCTGAGCTGGGGCAAGAGCTGGCCCTTCTACCTGATTCTGATTGGTTTGTTGAAGTTGGCCGAGCGTGCCGCCCTGGCCTCCGATGGTTATCCGCAGTGGCCCGTGCCGCCGCAGCAACCTGGCTGGCCGCCGCAAGGTACGCCGTATCCCGGCGCACCCACCGGACAGAATCCTGTGACGGACCCCGCCGCCGCTCCTGGAACCACTCCCCAGGCTTCGTCCATCATTCCTTCCATTCCGGTTGAGATCGTGAAGAAAGAAGGAGGCGAGCAATGAGCAGCGTACCTCCCAATGTTCCTCCGGGCGGCGGTATGCCTCCCTATCCTCCATATGACCCCAAGGCCCAGTACCGCGCCTATCGCGAGCAGCAGAAGGCCGCATGGCGCGCTCAAAAAGATAGCTGGAAGGTGCAGCGCGACGCATGGAAGGCGAACTACGGCGGCTACTTTGGTCCGCGCGTTCCCTCCATGGTTGGACCGATCCTGCTGGTAGCCATCGGTGTGGTGGCCCTGCTGGTGCAAACCGGCCGCCTGGGCGCAGCCGATTTCTGGACCTGGTATAGCCGCTGGTGGCCGATGCTGCTGATTGGCGCGGGTGTGGCCCTACTGGCGGAGTGGGCCCTCGATATGCGGCGCAAGAGTCCGATCCGCCGCAGTAGCGGTTTCATCGGCATTCTGGTTCTGCTGGCGATTGTTGGTTTGGCTGCGAATGGCTGGCGGCATGCCTGGGGCCCGTTTCGTGCCCAGTTCGGCGAAGGTGGCGACGACTTCTTCAACTCCTTCGGCGCTCCGGAGCACGATCAGGATCAGCAACTGCAGTCCGCGCAGCTTCCCGCCAACGCATCCATCGAGATTCAGAATCCGCGCGGCGATGTGAATGTGAGCGCCAGCGACGGCAACACTATCGACGTGCAGGCTCACCTGGTGGCCTACGCCAATTCGGAGTCGGAGGCGAAACAGATCTTTGAGAACGAGTCCGCGCGCTTGTCCGTGAGTGGGTCGTCCGTCATGGTCAAGTCAGAGAGCAATTCAAGCGGCCGCGTCAATCTGACGGTGACCGTGCCGAAGACTGCCCGGGTCAGCATCAACTCTGGCAAAGGCGACGTGACTGTGGCCAGCCTGGGTAATGGGCTCACCGTCAACTCCGTGCATGGCGTTACCCATCTCAACTCGATTACCGGCCCCGTGCAAGTGCACTTTTCCAGCAGCCGCAAAGACTTCTTTGTGCACCAACTGGATGGCGACTTGACCACCGATGGCAATGTGAACGACGTGACGCTTTCCGAGATCAAGGGCCGCATCACCATGAACGGCGAAATCTTCGGTGAAGTGCACATGCAGAATATCGGTGGGCCGATCAATGTGCGTACCTCTATCACGGACCTTCAGGTGGCGTTCTTGATGGGCGATCTCACGCTCGACTCCGACGACCTGCGCGTGGTTGAGTCCAAAGGTCCTGTGCACGTAGTCACGCACTCCAAGGATGTGGATCTGAGCCAGATTGCCGGCGACATCTACGTGGAGAATCGCGATGGCCGCATTGCCCTGGAGCCCTCCGGCAACCACACCGTGGAAGCCAAGAACAACAAGGGCGATATCGAGCTGACGCTGCCTCCCAATGCTTCCGCCAGCGTGAACGGTCACACCCGCAACGGCGACATTGTTTCGGAGTTCGGCCTGCCGACTACGGGCGACGAAAACAAATCCGTGAACGGCCGCATTGGTTCCGGCGAAGCACGGATCACACTGAGTACGGAAAACGGAGACCTGCGGATCAAGCGTGGTTCCCCGTCGGTTGCTCCGGTTGCGCCTGTCCCTCCGGTGTCTCCCGCAGCGCCCAATGCGCCTCACCTGAAGGCCTCGAAGAAGCAGCAGCAGAAGACGCCTGAAGCGCAGTAATAACCTTCACTGCAAAAGAAGAACGGCGCGGAGAGATTCTCTTCGCGCCGTTTCTGTTTTGCCGGGGTAGTTCTAAACCTCGACCCGCTCCACGCGCATGCCGATCCGTGTAAACACTTCCCAGGGAATGGTTCCGGTGGTGTTCGCATGATCCTGCGCGGTGATCTGCTCAGCGCCTTGCGTGCCCAGAATCACCACTTCGTCGCCGGCAAGAACGCCGGGAATCTCGGTTACGTCCACCACGGTGTGGTCCATGCTGACGCGGCCCACCAGCGGCGCGCGCTGGCCGCGCACCAGCAGGCTGAAGTGATTGCCAAGGTGACGGTCGAGCCCATCGGCATATCCTGCCGCTATCAGCGCCACACGCATCGGCTCCGTGGCCACGAAGGTTCCGTTGTAGCCGATCACCGCGCCTGCGGGAATCTGGCGAACGTCCATCATCACGCGCGACTTCCAGGCAAGAACGGGTTTCAGGCCATTGCGTGCGGCAACCAGCGTTGCAGGTTCTTCCCCCTCGAATGCGGGATCGAAGCAGGGGGTGACGCCATAAAGAGCCAGGCCGGGGCGCAGCATCAGGCGCATGCCATGGCTGGCTGCGGTCTCCGCCAGCAGGGCTGCATTGCCCGCCACCAGCGCCGCGCTGGAGCCCACGCTCAGCCAGTCCGGCAGCAGGCCCGCGGCGGTTATACGGCTGAGGGCCTGATGCAAGCGCTCAATCTGCGCTGCGGTCACCAGACCATCCGCTTCATCGGCGGCAAACAGGTGCGTCATCACGCCTTCCAGCTTGAGCGGAGAAGAAGGTGTAAAGCGCGCCAGCAACTCGGTCATGGCCTCTGGCGTAACGCCCTGGCGGCTCATGCCGGTATCAATCTCTAGATGTACGGCAAGCGATCCGGGAGCGCTGCCGGCCCGCTGAGCGGCCTGCTCCAGTTCGTCTAGCTGCACCTGTTCCCACACCACAGGCGTAATGCGATGTTCCACCACCGCGTCGCCCTGACCGGGAAAGGCGCTGCCGATGGCCAGAATGCGGGGTTTGGGGCAATAGCTGCGCGCTTCCACCGCCTCCTCCACGCTGGTCACGCCCAGCCACTGGGCTCCAGCCCGCACGACAGCGGGCCCGCACAGCGCGAGGGAGTGGCCGTAGGCATTGGCCTTCACAATGGCCATCAGCTCTGCATGGGGAGCAGCAAGCCGCGTCAAGAGCTGAAAATTCTCTTCCAGCGCATGCGTGTCAATCTCAAGCCAACAGGGACGTTTCTGCATGGGAGTATCCATCCACCAGTGTAGCGCTGGCCTATCCGGCCAGTACCACTATTGCAAGTGGCGCATGAACATGGAATGGGGAGCGCTGCACAGAATGCGATCTGGACGTGAAGAATCATTTTGCTGGCGATATCAACTTCGCAGCGCGAAGGCCACAACGGTTTCACGCGGGTCGCCGATCTGATGGAGCAGCTCGGCTTCCAGATCGTGCGGCACCTGCATCTCACAGGCCACCACCACGGCCGTGGGCGCGCCTTGAAAACAGAGCTCGCAATGGCCAATGCCGCCGCCTTCGTTGCGCACGGGTGGGCCGAACACGCGGCAGGTCATGGGCCGCGCGGTATATACGCAGCAACGTCCGGTTTCCGGATCGAGTGCCGGGCAGGGCGCGTCGTTGGCAAATTCCTCGAACCGCTCTTGTTCCTCGTCGCTCACACCGAGTGTGCCGGTGGAGCAATCGCCGGGAAACTCCGCGCCGTTGCTCGCGATCCATTCCGCGGCGCGATCCCGCACGGCTTGCGCAAGGGCAGGTTCCTGGTCCGCGAGTGTGGCCATGAACGCGCGCAGGCGCGCTGCATCCAGCGAGCTGATGGCAAAGGCGCCGTGGCAGCATTGGGTGCAGCCAGGACGACAAGCAAGCCATTCGCCTGCCCTGTGCGCTGCATCGGCCAGCGCCGCATCCACTATTTGCACGAGCTCGCGATCTCCGTCAGGAAGCATGGGACGAGCATAACCGATGGCCGCTCATCTCACGGAGGGAAAAACATCCCTTATACAATCAATGCAGGATGACCACCGAAAGACCCCAGATTCTGGCGGGAGCAACGGCTCCTGAGCAGTGCTCGAACTGCGCCTCCACGCTGCATGGCCATTACTGCGCGCATTGCGGGCAACCGGATCATCCGCTTGATCCCACGTTGGGCCATCTGCTGCATGAAGCCACGCATGAGTTTCTCCACCTGGATGGCAAGATCCTTGCCACGCTGAAGGCACTCGTCTTCTTTCCCGGTCGCCTCAGCGCGGAGTTTCTGGCCGGCAAGCGCGCCCGCTTCATCGGTCCCATCCGGCTCTATCTGACCATGAGCGTGCTGTTCTTTTTGCTGATGGGCTACAGCACCGACAAGAGCTTCAAAAGCGATTCCAAGGTACAAGCCGATACCGAAATCCACATCAGCGATAAAGACTCGCACTTCTCGCAGTGGCTGAACCGGTCCATTGCCCACGCACTGGAAGATCCCCGCGCCTTCGGACATGAGATGATGGCCAACACCTCGCATGTCATGTTTGCGATTGTGCCTTTGTTTGCGTTGGCTTTGCGCATGATCTACTCCGGGCGCTCTCTTCGGTATCCTTCCTACGTCTACTTCTCCCTGCACGTCCACGCCTTCTTTTTCCTGGTGCTCGCTGTCAAGTTGCTCATAGGCCTGCTCAAGATCGACTGGCTCGAAAACATCGTCGGCTTTATCCAGCTCTTCTGGATGCCGATTTATCTGTTCATGGCCATGCGTCGCGTCTTTGGCGGTACGCGCCGCCGGACGCTGCTCCGGTTTGCCGTGCTGAACATGATTTATTTTCCTTGCCTCGGGATAGGCCTTTTCGTGGCGCTCTGTCTCACCATCGCGCGTGGCTGAGTCGCAAGGATCCTTGCCTCCAGGCAGAATCCAGCGACTCTACCGCGGGAAGTTTCTCCAGACCCGGATGATGGCATCCAAAAAATCTTCACCGTCCTCTACGTCAACGCAAGTGGCGTGCTGAAGCTCCTTACCGCCAACGACGGCGGCCCGATCAGCTTTACCTGGCACAGTGGTCTTTATGGCGGGCAGAAGGTAGACGCACTTCTGCTCATCCTTGAAATTCCTCTGTTAGAGGCACTCGAACCGTTCCATAAATTTCTGGCGCATTTCCGCCTCTGCCCTTACTGTGAGGTGGAGGGCCGCATGCGCTTATCTTTTCGATTGCTTCTTGCCGTGCTGATCTTTGCCGTCTTTGTACTGCCTGGCCGCGCCCAGAGCGGCGCGCCGCAACTGGTGGCGCCCGGGGTCTGGTTCCTGCTCGGAGATGCTTCCAAGGGCTACAGCAACAACATCGTCCTTGAGATGAAGGACTACCTCATCGTTGTTGATGCAAACTATCCAGGTCGCGCCCAAGAGCTGCTGGAAGAGGTGAAGACACTTTCATCCAAGCCGGTGCGCTACGTAGTGCTGACGCATCATCACGGTGACCACGCCTATGGGAGCGCACTCTGGACACGTGCTGGAGCCATTACGATTGCGCACGAAGATGCGGCGGCAGAGATGAAACGCTTTGAGCCAGCCCGCTGGCAGCGCGAGATGGCTTTGCGCGAGGATGTACGCGTACTCGGCGTCCAAGATCTGGAACGGCCTAAACAAATCTTCAGCGGCGAGCGTATGGTGTTGGAAGACGCCACGCGCCGCGTTGAACTGTTGCACTACGGTTGGGAGCACACTCGCGGCGACACGTACGTATGGCTGCCGCGCGAACGCATTCTCTGCACCGGCGATGCAGCGGTGAATGGTCCGCGCAACAACCTGAAAGACGCTTGGCTGGCGAACTGGCCACGCATGCTGGAAAAGGCCGAGGCGCTGCAGCCACGTTACGTTTTACCTGGCCACGGCGCGATGGGCGGCGCGGAGATTCTCTCCGGCCAGCGCCTATTCCTTGCCGACCTCTTCCATGCAGTACAACAGCAATTAAAATCCGGCAGGAAAACGGAGACGATCAACATCATCTTGCCCGTACGCGACCAGAACTGGATGCCGCGTAATCTCTCTGCTGATATTGAATGCGCGAATCGAGAGATTACGCATCACATGCCTGCCGGCGCCGTAGAGCACTCCTGGCACTGAAACGCGCAACAGAAAGGGCACGAAAAATCCCACCTGCGAAGGTGGGATTTTGGGGTTGGATCACTGCGTGTGTCAGTCCAACGGCTTGTCCCAATGCTCCAGAACATGCTTCAGGATGGACATGAACTTGCCGGAGTCCGCGCCGTCGATCAGACGGTGATCAAAGCCCAGACAGTAGTACTGCACGGAGCGAATGGCGATGGAATCATTGCCTTCCTTGTCGGTGAGCACCACGGGCTCCTTGCGCAATCCGCCGATGGCCAAAATCGCAGACTCAGGCTGGTTGATCACCGGGGTGCCGTATTCGCCGCCAAAGACGCCGGAGTTGGTCAGGGTAAACGTGGAGCCAGACGTCTCATCCGGCATCAGCTTCTTGGAGCGTGCGCGCGCCGCCAGATCGTTGATGGTCTTGGCCAGGCCGGAGAACGAGCGTGTCTCTGCCTCACGCACCACGGGAACGATCAGACCCCAGTCCAGCGCGACGGCAATGCCCAGATTGATGTTGCGGTGATAGCGGATGGAATTGCCCTCAAGCGATGCGTTGAGGATGGGGAAGCGCCGCAGAGCTTCCACCGTGGCCGCCGCAATAAACGGCATGTACGTCAGCTTGATGCCGTGGCGCTTTTCAAAGGCTCCGCGCTCATGCTCGCGCAGTTGAGCCACGCGCGTCATGTCGATCTTGTAGACGGTGTGCACATGCGGCGCGATGCGCTTGCTCTCCACCATGCGCTGGGCAATGATGGAGCGCATCTTGGTGAGAGGAACCAGTTCGCCCGGCAGCTTGGAGGCGGCAGGTTGCGGAGGATTGGCGTTGCCCGGACCGTAGTCGTGCAGATGGCGCAGAACGTCGTCCTTGGTGATGCGGCCACCGGAGCCGGAGCCTGCTACCTGGCGCAGATCCAGTTGATGCTCGCGCGCAATGCGGCGCACCAAGGGAGAGGAGCGCAGACGGCGTCCGGCCAACTGCGGGTCTTCCACGGCCTGCGGCGGCACGATGGATTGGATTTCCGGGGCATGCGCCTGGGGCTGAGCGGGCGTTGCCGGAGCGGGAGCCACGCCACTGCCACCAATGACCGCCACTACGGTGTTGATGGCTACGGTCTGGCTCACGCCGATACGGATTTCAGTGAGCGTGCCAGAAACCGGCGAAGGAATCTCCGCGTCCACCTTGTCGGTGGAGATTTCAAACAGCGGCTCGTCCTTTTCCACCTTGTCACCGGGCTGCTTGAGCCACTTGGTAATGGTGCCTTCCACAATGGACTCGCCCATCTGCGGCATTACCACCTCAACGCCTTCCGAGGCGGCAGCCGGAGCAGCGGTAGCTTCGTCCGCGCCCACAATCTGGCCTACCACGGTGTTGATGGCTACCGTAGAGCCAGCGGCAACGCGGATTTCAGCCAGTGTGCCCGCGGTGGGTGAGGGGATCTCGGCATCCACCTTGTCGGTAGAGATTTCGAACAGCGGCTCGTCCTTCTCGACACGGTCGCCGGGCTTTTTGAGCCATTGGGTGATGGTGCCTTCCACAATGGATTCGCCCATTTGGGGCATGATGACGTCGGTCGGCATAGAGCGTATTTCTCCGTGTTACGGGACGCCGGTTCGCGCTGGGGTCCAGCGTGGATTATAAATCGCGGTGCGTTCAGAGCAGATAAAGGAGGCCGCGGTGTGGGATGATGGCGGACGCTCGCGGCCGGTAATCCACGCCCGTGCTTTCGTCCGACGGCTCTGCGCTGCTGGTCTTCAGCCTCTGGCTTGCTGAAGCCGCAGCCGAAAAGAGTCTAGATTTCAACAAGTTCACAGCCCCCTGTGCATGATGTGGAAAAACTGGAGGCAATCAGGCCAGACGCATTGGTTCGCCGGGGTGCAGCAACCGCTCCACCTCTGCCGGAGCCTGGCAGGGTGTATCCTCGGCCACCACGGCTGGGCTGGTCCCGCTGTGCGCGCGCAGAGCCGCAAGATTCTCCACGGCAAGCACTTGTTCCCCCAGAACCAGGCCGAACTGGCGGGCCGCCAGGTTCGCCATCTCCTCCAGTACAGGCAGGCTGGTGGGAGCCGGCACTTCCCTTTCCAGGCTCGTTACCGGCCGGTCCGTGATGCCGCAGGGATTGATGAGCAAGAAGTCTTCCAGCCGCGTGGTGACGTTGTAGGCAAATCCATGCGAAGTCACACCGCGCGACACATGAATGCCGATGGCTCCAATCTTGCGCTCGCCCGCCGGGTGGTCCTTCGAGGGCAGAACGCCATCCTCCAAGGCTCCGCTACCCATAGGGCCGCACCAGACGCCGGTCAGGCCGGGAATGCGGAAGGCGGGCACACCAAAGTGGCCGCTCACCCGGATCAGCGCCTCTTCCATCAAGCGGACAAAGTCCACCGGGCCCATGCGCTTGCCGCTGGCGGTGTGCAGGGTGCGGAGGTCGAAGATCGGATAGCCCACCAACTGGCCGGGACCGTGATAGGTGACGTCGCCGCCGCGGTTGATCTCATGTACGGTGACGCCGCGTGCGGCCAGCATGGCGTCCGTGGCTAGGATGTTGGAGCGATTGGCATTGCGCCCCAGCGTGAGCACCGGCGGATGCTCCAGCAACAGCAAGGTGTTGGCTGTGCGTCCGGCAATCACTGCTTGCACAAGCTCTTCCTGAAGCTTGAGCCCTTCGTCATATCCGATGCGGCCGAGATAGAGGTACTGGATCATCGCATTGTTGATTGTAGTCTCCGATAGCTGCATCTCCTGTTCGCTTTCGAGGTAGACTAACCACTGGCAGGAGGACCGGGCGGTCGCTGCCGGGGGCAGGCGCGCAAGCGTCACGACTCTCGGGGGAGGAAAGTCCGAACTCCACAGGGCAGTGTGCCGGATAACGTCCGGGATGCGAGCTTGCGAAGGCTCGTAGACGGCCAGTGCAACAGAAAACAAACCGCCTCGGCTACCCCTCTGCGGAGGGCATCCGGGACCGGCCCGAAGGGCGTATGCCTGGATGGCAAGTCCCTGCCGGGGTAAGGGTGAAAAGGTGGGGTAAGAGCCCACCGCGCAGACGGTAACGGCTGTGGCACGGTAAACCCCACACGGAGCAAGACCAAATAGGGAGGGATGCGCGCGGCGAAAAGCCCGACGCGCGCCGCGTACCGGCCCGGTACGCCAAGCCGGCTTGAGCAAGTGGCGAAACCTCCGGGTAGGTCGCTGATGAACGCCCGCAGCAATGCGGCGTCTAGAGGAATGACCGCACACGACAGAATTCGGCTTACAGGTCCTTTTGCCGAAATTTTCTGGTTTTCGATAGCAGTCGGAGACCAACAGAACAGCCCCGCGCGGAGTTTCCGGCGGGGCTGTTCTT
>Ga0207857_1000199_pt1 | contig 17768 bp, 14 predicted proteins | sample LuqExpMetageno22_FD_187780 | JGI IMG/M metagenome (GOLD analysis project Ga0207857, IMG submission 187780) | Tropical forest soil microbial communities from Luquillo Experimental Forest, Puerto Rico - Sample 22 (SPAdes) | ecosystem: Environmental > Terrestrial > Soil > Tropical forest ... | reverse complement strand
CTCGGGCCCGCCGAGAGGAACGTGAACGGGACCCCGACGAGCTCGAGCTCGACGACGTACGGCGTGCCGGCCGGCGTGCCGGGCACGCCCTCGGGCGCGTTGACGACGCTCGTGATCCGGGTGTCGGGGATCGCCTGCTCGTAGAAGCGGGCGGCCTCGTACCCGTTGTCGTTGAACCACAGGTGTGCGCGGACGGCGACCATGGGACCTCCTTGAACCGGGTCCCACCATCGTGGCCCGCGAGAGCCACCACCACGAGCCGAGCGACCCGCCCGGGCCGACCCACTCCGACGAGCGGAGCGGAACGGGCGGTTCGCTCCACGGCTCACCGGATGGAGCGCTCGGCGGCCTCCACGACGTTGGCCAGCAGCATCGCCCGCGTCATCGGCCCGACGCCGCCCGGGTTCGGCGACACCCACGCCGCCACCTCGCGCACTGACAGGTCCACGTCGCCCGCCACCCGCGACTTCCCGGTGACCGGATCGAGAACCCGCGACACCCCGACGTCCACCACGACCGCCCCCGGACGAACCATGTCCGCGGTCACGATGGACGGCACCCCGGCGGCGGCGATGACCACGTCCGCCGAGCGGGTGTGCGCGGCGAGGTCCGCCGTGCCGGTGTGCGTCAGCGTGACGGTCGCGTTGACCTCGCGCCGCGTGAGCAGCAGCCCGATGGACCGGCCCACGGTCACACCGCGCCCGACGACGACGACGTTGGCTCCCCGCAGCGAGATCCCGTGACGCGTGAGCAGCTCGAGGATCCCGCGCGGCGTGCAGGGCAGCGGCGAGTGGAGCGTCTCACCCACCCGCAGCACCAGCCGCCCGAGGTTGGTCGGGTGCAGCCCGTCCGCGTCCTTGTCAGGAGAGATCAGCTCGATCGCCCGCTGCTGGTCCAGTCCCTTCGGGAGCGGCAGCTGCACGATGAACCCGGTGCACGCCGGGTCGTCGTTCAGCCGCGTGATCGCCGCCTCGACCTCGTCCTGCGACGCCGTGGCGGGCAGGTCCTCGCGGATCGAGGCGATGCCCACCTCCGCGCAGTCGCGGTGCTTGCCGGCGACGTAGAGCTGCGACCCGGGGTCGTCGCCGACGAGCAGCGTGCCGAGGCCCGGCCGCACGCCGCGCTCGGCGAGCGCCGAGACGCGGACGCACAGCTCGTCCTTGATGGCCGCGGCGGTCGCCTTCCCGTCCAGGAGGGCGGCCGTCATCAGTACTGCTTCAGGTCGGAGTACAGCGGGAACGAGTCGGACAGCTTCGCCACGCGGGCGCGCAGCGCGGCCACGTCCGTCGAGGCGCCGCCGACGAGCGCGGTCGCGATGATGTCGGCGACCTCCGTGAACTCCTCGTCGCCGAAGCCGCGCGTCGCCAGCGCCGGCGTGCCGATCCGCAGGCCGGACGTCACTCGCGGGGGACGCGGGTCGAACGGCACCGCGTTGCGGTTGACCGTGATGCCCGCATCGTGGAGCAGGTCCTCGGCCTGCTGGCCGTCGAGCGGCGAGTTGCGCAGGTCGACGAGAACGAGGTGGACGTCCGTGCCGCCCGTGAGGACGTCGACGCCGGCCGCCTTCACGTCCGGGGAGGTGAGCCGCTCGGCGATGATCTTCGCGCCCGACAGCGTGCGCTCCTGCCGGTCCTTGAACTCGTCGGTCGCGGCGATCTTGAAGGCGACGGCCTTGGCGGCGATCACGTGCATGAGCGGGCCGCCCTGCTGGCCCGGGAACACGGCGGAGTCGATCTTCTTCGCCCACTCGGCCTTGGACAGGATGAACCCAGAGCGCGGGCCGCCGATCGTCTTGTGCACGGTCGACGAGACGACGTCGGCGTGCGGCACGGGCGACGGGTGCAGGCCGGCGGCGACGAGGCCCGCGAAGTGCGCCATGTCGACCCAGAGCTTGGCTCCGACCTCGTCGGCGATCGCCTTGAACGCCGCGAAGTCCAGGTGTCGCGGGTACGCCGACCAGCCGCCGATGATCACCTCGGGGCGGTGCCGCAGAGCGGCCTCGCGGACGGCCTCCGGCTCGATCCGGTAGGTCTGCGGGTCGACGCCGTACGCCGCGACGTCGTAGAGCCGGCCGGAGAAGTTGATCTTCATGCCGTGCGTCAGGTGGCCGCCGTGCGCGAGCTCGAGGCCGAGGATCCGGTCGCCGGCGGTGGCGAGGGCGTGCAGGACGGCCGCGTTCGCGGTGGCGCCCGAGTGCGGCTGGACGTTGGCGTGCTCGGCGCCGAAGAGGGCCTTGGCGCGGTCGATCGCGATGTTCTCGGCGATGTCGACCTGCTCGCAGCCGCCGTAGTAGCGGTGGCCGGGATAGCCCTCGGCGTACTTGTTCGTCAGCACCGAGCCCGTGGCCTGGAGTACCGAACGCGGGACGAAGTTCTCGGAGGCGATCATCTCGAGCGTGCCTTGCTGGCGCGCGAGCTCACCGTCGAGGACGGCGGCGATCTCGGGATCGACCTCGGACAGGCCCTGGTCGAGGAGGTTGGTCATGGCGGCGCTCCCGGTGCAGTCGGGGTGTGCGGGGCGGGTCGGCCCGCACACCATGGTGTGTGGCGACCGCCGGGCCCAGGCGTCCGACCCGCAGTCCTGCTGCTTCGTCGCTCCCCGGTGGGAACCCACCTTGCGCCAGTCGCGACGTGCCTCAGCCTAACAACCGGCATCCAGTACTTTCACGTCGCGTCCCAGATCGCGCGATAGGACGCCGTCCGTTCGTCGTCGGGAGTCCGGCAGCGAGAACGTCACGCCGCCGCACTCGTTGACCCAGACAGTGACCGCGGGCTCACCCGCCGCGATGGCGAGGACCGCCGCGGGGACGACCACCGGCCCGGAGGGCGCGGCGGCGACGAACCGGTGACCCACAGCGAGGTCACTGCGTGGGGACGTCGTCCTCGGCTTCGTCGCCGAGCAGCTTGCGCAGGTAGGCGTAGGTGAGGTCGCCGGCCGTCTGGTCGTGCTGGTACTCGTAGCCGCGCCTCTGGTACATCGCGATGTTGTGGAGGGAGTCGCGCGACGTGAAGATCCACACCTCCTGCGTGCCCTCGGGCAGGTGCGTGACGATCTCGTTGAGCAGCCGCGTGCCGATCCCCTGGCCCTGCAGGTCCGGCGCGACCGCGAACCGGCCGAGCGTCGCCTTCGTGTCCTCGATGAGCACGCGGATCGACGCGACGAGGCGGTGCCCGGCCCAGGCGCCGAGCGTCACCACGTCGTCGCGCGCCAGGTCCGCCCGCAGCTCGTCGAGCGTCTGCGTCAGCGGCGGGATGTTCGGGTCACCCATGGCCTGCGCCTCGGTAACGAAGGCTGCGCGGCGCAGCGTGAGCAGCTCGCCGGCGTCCTCGTCGGTCACGGCGCGGATCTCGAGCTCGTCGTCCGTCATGCGCCCCATCGTTTCAGGTGACCGGATGTGGCACTACTGTCGAGCCTCGTGTCCGACGTCACAGACTGGGTTCTCACCCTGTCCTGCCCCGACCGGCCCGGGATCGTCGCGGCGGTGGCCGGACTGATCGCCGAGCACGGCGGGAACATCACCGAGTCCCAGCAGTTCGGGGACCCCGAGACCGGGCAGTTCTTCATGCGCGTCCAGCTCGAGGCGGCCACGCCGTACGACGAGCTGTCGCGCGCGTTCGCCGCGCTCGCGCCCCGGTTCGGCATGGACTGGTCCCTCGACGCGGCGGGCCGGCCTCTCCGCACGCTCGTCATGGTGTCGACGGCCGCGCACTGCCTCAACGACCTGGCGTTCCGGCAGCGCTCGGAGGACCTGCCGATCGACCTCGTCGCCGTGGTGTCCAACCACGAGACGCTGCGGCCGCTGGCCGACTTCTACGGCATCGGCTTCCACCACGTGCCGGTGACGGCCGAGACGAAGGCCGCCTCGGAGGCCGCGCTCTGGGCGCTCGTCGAGGAGCTCGACGTCGAGCTCGTCGTGCTCGCCCGGTACATGCAGGTGCTGTCCGACGACTTCTGCTCACGCCTTCCGGGCCGGATCATCAACATCCACCACTCGTTCCTGCCGTCGTTCAAGGGCGCCCGCCCGTACCAGCAGGCCCACGCGCGCGGCGTCAAGCTCATCGGCGCCACCGCGCACTACGTGACGGCCGCCCTCGACGAGGGCCCGATCATCGAGCAGGACGTCGAGCGCGTCGACCACAACCGGACGGTCGCGGACATGGTCCGCCTCGGTCAGGACGTCGAGCGCCGCGCGCTCGCCCGCGCCGTCCGCTGGCACGCCGAGCACCGGGTGCTCCTCGACGGCCCCAAGACGATCGTCTTCCGCTAGCCCCACGCCTACGTCAGCTGGGCCGAGAAGTAGTCGACGAAGTCCGAGCCGAGGAACACGTCGTCGACGGTGTGCCCTCCCGTGAACGTCCGCAGCGAGTGCGGCACGCCGGCGGCGTCGAGCAGCCCGACGAAGTAGTCGCACCCCTTCGGGATCCACGCGTAGCTGTCGTTCGTGCCGTAGGACACGCGGATCGCAGAGAGCCGCACCGGCTGCGCCAGGTACGCCTGCAGCTTGGTCGCGAGGTCTCCGAACCCGCTCTGGTACCCGGCTACGACGCCGGGGTCCTGCTCGGCGAGCGGCCTGCTCGGGTCGAGGAGGTGCGCGTAGGGCGCCGCCGTGGCGGTGGGATCAGGGGCGAACGCCGCCGCGTACTCCGGCCACGCACCGTTGTCCTGCAGCATCGCCTCGAGCCCACCGTTCGGGTCGAGCAGCCCCGGCGACTGTGCATAGACCGCGCCGAATACGTCCGGTCGCGCCAGCCCGAGGTTCACCGCGCCGCTGCCGCCCATCGAGAACCCCGCGAGGCCGCGCGACGACCGATCCGCCACCGTGCGGTAGTGCGCGTCGATGTAGCTCGTCAGGTCCTCGGCGACGAAGTCGGCGACGTTCCCGCTCACCGGCGAGTTGGCGTAGAAGTTGCCGGGCAGGCCACCGCGGCCGTCGATCTCGACGACGATGAACTCGCGCTTCCCGGCGCCCTGCATCTGCTTGGCCAGCTGCGCGCGCACGGGGCCGAAGCGGCCCACCGACTCCTGGTGCCCGTCCAGGAAGTACACCACCGGGTAGCGCGCATCGGAGTCGACGTAGGACGGCGGCAGCACGACGAGCGCCTCGCGCTCGGTCGGGTCGCCGAGCAGGTTCCCGGCGAGCGACGGGGCCGGAACCCGCTCCAGCGCCATGAGCTGGCGCGCGGCGGTCGCTGTCGGCGTTGCCGCGGGTGGCGCGCTGACCTGCGCCGACGGTCCGGCCGAGCAGCCCGCGAGAAGGACCACCGCTACTGCGGCGGACGCCACCAGGCGCCCTCGTGTGTTCACCGTGCCCCCTTTGCACCGCCCACGTCCCGGCCGACGCTAGCGATGCGGCCCCGGACGCATCACGGGACCTATGTCGCGTCTGTCCGTAGACGCGGCGGTGGCCCGCCCCCGAAGGGACGGGCCACCGCGTCACATCAGCGAGCTGATGCTTACTTCTTGCAGAACGGCGAGGCGAGAGCGGCCTGCGAGGCGCTCGGGCTCGTCGTGGGGTCGTACGCCGTGCAGACGTTGGCCTGGGTCACGAGCACAGGCGTCAGCAGGAACGACGGGACGACCTTGACCCCGTTGTTGTACGACGTCGTGTCGTTGAACTGAACCGGCGTGCCGGCCCCGATCATCTTGATGATGTCGATGACCTGGGCCACGAACTTGCCCGTGTCCTTGTTGATCGTCGAGTACTGCGTCCCGTCAGCGATGAGCGGGATCGAGGCAACCTCGGAGTCCTGACCGGTGATGACCGGGTTCGGCAGACCGGCGTTCTTCACCGACGTCAGCGCGGCGCGAGCCAGCGTGTCGTTCGGGGAGAGGATGCCGGAGAGCTTCGTGCCGTTCGCGTAGTTGGCGGTCAGGATCGCGTCCATGCGGTTCTGGGCGTTCTTCGCGAGCCAGCCCTGCGTCGCCACCTGCGTCTGGGTCGTCTGGCCAGACGGAACCTTGAGCTGGCCGGCGTCCATCTTCGGCTTCAGGATCGACATGGCACCCTCGAAGAACGGCTTCGAGTTCGCGTCGTCCGGCGAGCCGGCGATGAGCTCGATGTTCCACGGCGGGCCATCGGTTGCCTTGTTCTTCGCGAGGCCGTCCAGGAGGGCCTGGCCCTGCAGCTCGCCGACCTTGTAGTTGTCGTACGCGACGTACATGTCGACGTCCGGCGTGTTGGTGAGCAGCCGGTCGTAGGCGACGATCGTGATGCCGGCCTGCTTGGCCGCCTGGAGCTGGCTGCCGAGCTGCGAGCCGTCGATGGCGCCGACGACGATGAGCTTGGCACCGGCCGTGATCATGGCCTGGATCTGGTTCTGCTGGTCGGTCACGCCGCCGTTGGCGAAGTTGACCATCGGCTTGTAGCCGGCCTTGGTGAGGCCGTCGTTGAACAGGCCCTCGGCGAGGACCCAGTTCTCCGAGGTCTTCTGCGGCAGGGAGACACCGATGGTCGAGCCGGCCGGGAAGGTCGGCAGCGAGGCCGCCGCCGAGCCCGTGGCGGCGGGCGTCGTCGCCCCTCCGCCGGAACGCCCGTTGTTGCTGCTGCAGCCTGCCAGAGCGAGCACCGCGACGGCGGCGACTGCCACGGCGGCGGTCGTGATTCTCTTCATGACACTTCTTTCTCTGGGGTTTCCTGATTGATTCGGCAAGACGTTTCTTCGTTGTACGCCTAGCTCTGTGTCACCTCGGCACGAGGCAGCTCCGCCTCCTTCGTCTCACCCCTCCCCTTGATCCGCAGGCCGCGAAGAATTGCGGCCGTGATGGACGGCCTGCCCTGCGTCTTGTTGTAGAGGTCGAATGCGACCGCGACGAGGAGCACGAGGCCCCTGATGATCTGGGACCAGTCCGAACCGACGCCCACCAGGTACATGCCGCTGTTGAGGACGGCCATGAACAGGCCACCGATGAGCGACCCGAAGACGGTGCCCACGCCGCCCGAGACGGCCGCACCACCGATGAACACGGCGGCGATCGCGTCGAGCTCCCACCCGATGCCGTCACCAGGGCCAGTCGACGTCGAGCGGCCGATGAACATGATCGAGGCGACGGCGGCGAGGAACGACATGTTCGCCATCGCCAGGAAGTAGACCTTCTTGGTGTTGACGCCGGTCAGCGCCGCCGCGGCCCGGTTGCCACCCACCGCGTAGACGCCGCGGCCGATCGTCGTGCGCCTCGCGATGAAGTTGTAGACGAGGACGAGCACCACGAGGATGCAGCCGGTCACCGGGAAGGACGTGCCGTAGCGGCCGCTGCCGAAGAGGTAGGTCAGGTAGCCGAGCGCGACCGCCATCACGACGAGTCGGGCGACCAGGGCCCATACCGGGGCCGGCGTGCCGCCGGACCTGACGGTCCGACCGCGGCGGCGGAGCTCGAGGGTGACGACGGCGGCGATCGCCACGAGTCCCAGCAGCAGGGTCGAGTTGTTGAAGCCCGTTCTGGGTCCCCACTCCGGCAGGAAGCCGTTGCCGATGTACCGGATCTGCTCGGGAACCGGGATCGACGCCGCCTTGCCGATGTGCAGGTAGAGGCCGCGGAACAGGATCTGGCCGGCGAGTGTCGTGATGAATCCCGGAACTCCGACGAACGCGAGCCACGAGCCCTGCCAGCAGCCGATCGCGATGCCGACCAGGAGCCCGAAGAGCACGCCGGCCCACCACGGGAAGTGCCAGTTCAGGATCGACAGCGCGACGCAGATCCCGACGACGGCCGCCACCGATCCCGGGGCCAGGTCGATCTGGCCGGTGATGATGACGAACAGCATGCCGATCGCGAGGATCAGCACGTAGGAATAGCCGTTGATGATGTTCTGCGCATTCGCCGGCGTGAGCATCACGCCATGCGACACCACCTGGAAGAACAGGATAAGCAGGATCAGGGCGACGAACATGCCGTATTGCCGCAGGTTCCCGCCGAGTACTTGTTGGATCGCTTTCATCGTGTCCGGTCCCTGCTCATCTCGTGACGTTGGTCGTCGGGTTTGTGTCTGTGGTGGCCGTGTCGGTCATCTGCCGCATGAGCGTCTCTGGCGTCCAGTCCTTGGTCTCGGCCTCGCCGGTGATCTGACCCTCGAACACCGTGTAGATGCGGTCGCACACGCCGAGCAGCTCGGGCAGCTCGGACGAGATCATGACGACGCCCTTGCCCTGGTCGGCGAGCTCGTTGATGAGCCCGTAGATCTCGTACTTGGCGCCGACGTCGATGCCGCGCGTCGGCTCGTCCAGGATCGCCAGGCGCGGCTCTGTGAACATCCACTTGGACAGGACGACCTTCTGCTGGTTCCCACCAGAGAGGGTCGAGACGCCGACGTCGATCGACCCGGCCTTGATGCGCATCGCCTTGCGGTACTGCTCGCTGGCGGCGATCTCGGCCTGCTCGTCGATGACGCCTCGCTTCGAGATCCGCCCGATGCCGGCCGAGACGATCGTGGCCTTGATGGTGTCCAGCAGGTTGAGGCCCAGCGTCTTGCGGTCCTCGGGGACGTACGAGATGCCGTGCGCGATCGCGGACGGGACCGACGGGATGGAGACCTCTTCCCCGTCGATGAAGATCTGGCCGCCCCTCCAGACGCCGTACGAGCGCCCGAAGATCGACCGGGCGAGCTCCGTGCGGCCCGCGCCCATGAGGCCGGCGAAGCCGACGATCTCGCCGCGGCGGACGTAGAAGCTCGAGTTCTTGGCCACGAGGCGTCCGGGGCTCTGCGGGTGCTCGACCACCCAGTCCCGGACCTCGAAGAACGTCTCGCCGATGTTCGGCGTGTGGTGCGGGAACCGCGACTCGAGCGTCCGGCCGACCATGCCGCGGATCATCCGGTCCTCGGTGACGCTGCCCTCGGCCACGCTCAGCGTCTCGACGGTCTTGCCGTCGCGGATGATCGTGATCGAGTCGGCGATGGCCGCGATCTCGTTGAGCTTGTGGCTGATCATGATGCTCGTCAGGCCCCGGGAGCGGAGCTGCCGCAGGATGCCGAGCAGGTGGGCCGCGTCCTCCTCGTTGAGGGCCGACGTCGGCTCGTCGAGGATGAGCAGCTGGACGTCCTTGGCGAGCGCCTTGGCGATCTCGATGAGCTGCTGCTGGCCGACGCCGAGGTTCTTGATCGCGGTGTCCGGGTCGACGTCGAGCCCGACGTGCTCGAGCAGCTCGATGGCGCGTTGGCGCGCGGCGATCCAGTCGATGACGCCGCGCGAGGCGACCTCGTTGCCGCCGATGAACAGGTTCTCGGTGACCGACAGCTCCGGGATCAGCGCGAGCTCCTGGTGGATGATCGCGATGCCCGCCTTCTCCGACGCCCGGATGTTGGCGAAGGAGACCTCCTGGCCGTCGTAGACGATCGTCCCCTCGTAGCTCCCGTGCGGGTGGACGCCCGACAGCACCTTCATCAGCGTCGACTTGCCGGCACCGTTCTCGCCGCAGATCGCGTGGATCTCGCCACGGCGCACCGTCATGGTGACGTCGTCCAGCGCGCGGACGCCCGGGAACTCCTTCGTGATGGACTTCATCTCGAGGATGACGGGAACGTCGTCGTTCATCTACCAACTCCCAGTGCCGCTCTGCACGCATGAGGCGCCATAGCCCCGGTCTTGGACACTAGGCAGGCGCGCCCATCTCGTCAACTTCTGAACACATGGTCGTGTCCAGACCATCATTAGTTTGAGACCAAAACGTCATCTGGGCGCAGTGCGTCCTTCAGCGCAAGGAGGCAGGCGCCCTGAACCTCGGCCGTCTCACCGAGGTCGGTGAGCGTGAACGTGGTGTGTGCGCTGGTGGCCGGCAGCGCGCGCTGGCGCACCGTCGCCACCATGCCGTCGAGCAGCTGCTGCCCGCCGGCGACCAGCGGTCCGCCGAGCACGACGGCGTCGGGACTGAGCAGGTTGCACACCGGCGCGATCGCCAGGCCGAGCGCCACGCCGGCGTCGTACAGGAGCCGCTGCACCATGACGTCGCCGCCCTCGGCCGCCTTGACGACCTCCCGCACGTCCCACGTCTGGCCGGGGCGGGTGCGGGTCAGGTCGCCGACGATGCGCCGCGTCGACACGAGCGTCTCGAGGCAGCCGCGGTTCCCGCAGTAGCAGAGCTCGCCGTTGTCGACGACGGGGATGTGCCCGATCTCCCCGGTGATGCCGGTCGTGGAGCGGTAGAGGACGCCGTCCACGGCCAGCCCGACGCCGACACCGGTCGCCACTTTGACGTACACGAGGCTGTGTGCACCGGCCTGCGCGCCCGACCCGGCGTGGGCGAGCGCGCCGAGGTTCGCGTCGTTCTCGAGCACCACGGGCATGCCGAGCGCCTCGCGAACCGCATCGAACAGGTTCAAACCGGACCAGTTGGGGAGCACGCTCGCCTGGACCACGCGGCCGCTGCGCGGCTCGAGCGACGCCGGAAGGGCCACGCCGCAGCGCAGCACGCGCGAGCGGTCGATGTGGTGCTCCCGGAGCAGGCCGTCGAGCATCTCCGCCGCCAGGGGCAGCGTGTCCGAGGGTTCGTGACCGGGCGCCAGCTGGACCAGCGCCTGGCCCCAGGGGCGCCGCGCGGCGTCCCAGCCGAGCATCCGCATGTGGGTGCGCCCGATGTCGACGCCGACGACGACCCGCGGGTCGGGCCCGAGCGAGACCTCCACCGACCGGCGGCCGGAGCTGATCGTCGACGTCGTCGCGACGAGGCCCGACGCCTCGAGCTCGCGGACGATGGACGACACGGTCCCCGTGGACAGCCCCGTGGCCCGCGCCAGGTCCGCCTGCGTGCGCGGCCCTTGGGCCCGCAGCGTGGACACGACCATGCCGATGTTCCGCTCGCGGAGGGCCTTCTGCGAGCCGGTGTCGCGCTGCGACACCACGACTCGCGTCCTCACCGACATGGCCGTCATATCTACCGCCCCAAGACCCTTGCGGTCAAGCCTTGAACGCAAGGTGCCTCTGACGCGGTCAACATGCGACTGCGCGTGGGCCGATCGGCGGGGCCCCTCAGCCGACGGCCGACAGGGAGGTCTCCACGGGGTGGAGCGGCGGTTCGATCCGGGTGGCACCGGTGATCGCCGCGATGATCTCCTCGTAGCTGGCTCGCTGGGCGTCGAACGACCCGTTGTTGCGCCCGTGGCGCAGCACCTCCACGCGGTCGGCCACCGCGCGGACGTCGGTCATGTTGTGGCTGATGAGGATCACACCCATCCCGAGGTCGCGGAGCCGCTCGATGTGGGTGAGCACCTCGGCCGTCTGCACCACCGACAACGCCGCAGTGGGCTCGTCGAGCACCACCAGGCGTGGCTCGCCGATGAGCGTGCGAGCTATCGCCACGGTCTGCCGCTGGCCCGCGGAGAGGTGGGACAACGGTGTGCGGACCGACGGGATGCGGCTCGCCAGCGCGGCGAGCACGCCCCGGGCGACCTGCTCCATGTGGGCGTCGTTGCGCGCGAACGTGCCGCGCACCTCCCGGCCGAGGAACAGGTTGGCCGTCACGTCGAGGTTCTCGCACAGCGCGAGGTCCTGGAACACCGTCGCGACGCCGAGGTCGTGCGCCGACGCCGGGGTGGGGAGTGTCACCGGCTGCCCGGACATCTCGATGAGGCCGGAGTCGGGCTGGAGCACGCCGGCGACGACCTTGGCGAGCGTGGACTTGCCCGCCGCGTTGTCGCCGACGAGCGCGACGACCTCGTGGGCGTGGACGTCGAGATCGACGCCGACCAGCGCCTCGACCGCGCCGAAGCGCTTGGTGACGCCGCGCAGCGACAGCAAGGGCGCCGCCGTCGAGTTCATCGCCGCTCCCCTTCGAACACGTGACGGATCAGTGAATCCTTCGCGCCGTCGACCGTCAACCGACCTCCACCTCGTCCTCCCCATCGACCCGCACCTCGACGTCCGCGGCCTGCAGCGCCAGCAGGAGCGCCCCCACGACCTCGGCGCGGCCACCCAGCGCCGCGGGGACCACCTCGAGGGGCGCGATCTGGTTGACGGGGATCCGCCGCGTGATCGCCTCCCTCATCGGCCCGAGCAACAGCTCGCCGGTCTCGGCGAGCTCGCCGCCGACGACGACGATCTGCGGGTTCACCGCCTGGCCCAGGCCCGCCACGACGGCGCCTATCTGGGCGCCGGCGTCGGCGACGACCCGGGCGCAGCCCTGGTCGCCCTCGTTCGCGAGCTGGATGACGTCGCGCAGCGCGAGCGCGCCGCGGTTGACGCGCAGCGACTCGACGAGGGCCGCCGCGCCGACCACGGTGTCCAGGCATCCCCGGTTGCCGCAGCCGCAGATGGCGCCGGCCGAGTTCACCTGCACGTGGCCGATCTCGCCGGCCGTCCCCGCGAAGCCGCGGTGCACGCGGCCGTCGATGACGATCCCGGCGCCGACGCCGTACGAGGCGCGCACGTAGACGCTGTCGCGGAACGCCTTGGCCGCGCCCAACGTGCTCTCCGCAAGGGCGCCGAGGTTGGCGTCGTTGTCGACGAACACCGGCCGCCCGATCCGCTTCGACAACGTCTGGCCCAGGTGCACCTCGTCCCAGCCCCGCATGATGCCGCGCACGGAGATGAGGCCCGTCGCGGAGTCGACCGGGGCCGGCACCCCGACGCCGACGCCCGTGATCTCGTCGAGCGAGGCCCCGACCCGTTCGAGCAGGTCGACGACGAGCAGCGCCGCCCGGTCGAGCGTGGTGTCGACGCGATGGTCGGTCGGCAGCGGCAGCGACTGCTCGGCCACGACCTCGTGCGCGAAGTCGCCCAGCGCGATCCGCAGGTGCCGGTGCCCGACGTGGATCCCCACCGCCAGGCCGACCCGCCGGGCGACGGTGACGAGCTGCGCGCGCCGCCCGCTGCGGGTCGTCACGGCCGTGTCGACCAGACCCGCAGACAGCAGATCACGCACGATCGTCGAGACCGTGGCCGGCGACAGGCCGGTTGCGGCGACCAGCTCGACCTGCGTGAGGCCGCCCCAGCGCTGCACGGTCTGCAGCACCAGGGACCGGTTCGCCTCGCGCAACGACGACTGCGAGCCCGCAGTTGCCTTGCTGGTCACGTTCGCAACCTACCTGTCGTCGACCACGAGTCCCGGCGCGGGACCTATCTCACGCCGGCGCGCCGCTTGCTGACGATGTCGTAGGCGACGGCGAGCAGGAGGACGAGCCCCTTGATGACCTGGGTCCACGACGGGTCGACGCCCATGATCGACAGGCCCTGGTTGAGCACGCCCATGATGAGCGCGCCGACGATCGCGCCCGAGATCCTGCCGATGCCGCCGGTGACCGCCGCGCCGCCGATGAAGCACGCGGCGATGGCGTCGAGCTCGAACCCGTTGCCGGCCGCCGCGAGCGCGGTGCCGAGCCGGGACGTCACGACGACGCCGGTGAGGCCGGCGAGGACCCCGATGTTGACGAAGATCCAGAAGTCGACCTGCCGGGTGTTCACGCCCGAGAGGCGCGCGGCCTGACGGTTGCCGCCGATCGCGTAGATGTGACGGCCGAACACCGTGCGGGCCATGAGGAACGAGTAGGCCACGATGAGCACGCCGCAGACGACCAGGACGATCGGGGTGCCGCCGTCCGACTGGGACAGCAGAACCGTCACGACGCCGATGCCGACCGACGCCAGGACGACCTTGGTGAGGAACACCGCGACGGGCTCGACGGCCAGGTTGTGCTTGCGCAGCGAGGTGCGGGCCCGCAGCTGCGCCCACACGGTGGCCACGACGAGCAACGCGCCGATGAGCAGCGTGAGCACGTCCGCCTTGCCGATGCGGCTCGCGAAGTTGGGCAGCGAGTTCGACATGATCCCGTTGAACGTCTTGTCGAGCACCGGGATGCTCTGCGTGACGATCACCAGCGCGAAGCCGCGGAAGATGAGCATGCCGGCCAGGGTGACGATGAACGCCGGGATGCCCACGTACGCGATCCAGAAGCCCTGCCACGCGCCGATGGCCGCGCCGAGCGCGAGGGAGATCAGCACCGCAACCCACCAGCTGACGCCCCAGTCGTGCAGCGAGATGGCGGCCACGCCGCCGACCGTCGCCACGACCGAGCCGACCGACAGGTCGATGTGGCCGGCGATGATCACCATGACCATGCCGATGGCCAGGATCATGACGTACGCATTCTGGTTGACGAGCGACGCGACGTTGTTCGGGTAGAGCAGCTTGCCGCCGGTCAGCCCGTAGAACAGCAGGATGATGACGACGAGGGCGGCGAAGATGCCGTACTGGCGCGTGTTGCCGCCCAGGCCCGCGAAGCGTTCCCGCAGCGTGGGCTTCCCGGTCACGCCGGGTTCGGTCGGCACGAGGTTGAGGTCTGTGCTCATCGCACGGTCACGTCCTTGTCCATCGTCATGTACGTCATGAGGAGCTCTTGGGTCGCGTCGGCCTTGGCCACCTCACCGGTGACGCGGCCCTGGCTGAAGGTGTAGATGCGGTCGCACGTCCCGATGAGCTCGGGGAGCTCGGACGAGATGAAGACGACGCCCTTCCCCATGTCTGCGAGCCTCTGGATGATCACGTAGATCTCGTACTTCGCACCCACGTCGATGCCGCGTGTCGGCTCGTCGAGGATGAGCACGTCGGGTTCGGCGTAGATCCACTTGGAGAGCACGACCTTCTGCTGGTTGCCGCCGGACAGCTGGCCGGCGAGCACCTTGACGGTCGGCGTCTTGATGTTGAGCTCGCGCCGGTACTGCTCGGCGGTGTTCTGCTCCGCGTTGGCGTCGACCACGCCGCGCCGGGACAGCTTGCGCAGCGCCGCGGCGGAGATGTTCCGCTGCACGGTGTCGATCAGGTTGAGGCCGTAACGCTTCCGGTCCTCGGTCGCGTAGGCGATGCCGTGGCCGATCGCCGCCTGCACGGTCGGGAGGTGGACCTCCTGGCCGTCCTTGTAGACGCGACCGGTGACGTTGACGCCGTAGGTGCGGCCGAACACGCTCATCGCGAACTCGGTGCGGCCCGCGCCCATCAGGCCGGCCAGGCCGACGATCTCGCCGCGCCGCACCGTGATCGAGGCGTTGTCGACGACCTTGCGCGACTGGTCGATCGGGTGGAACACCGTCCAGTCCTCGACGCGGAAGACCTCGTCGCCGATGTTCGGCGTGTGCTCGGGGAACCGGTGGTCCATCGGCCGGCCGACCATCCCGCGGATGAGACGCTCGTCCGTGACCTTCTCGGGCCCCTGGTTGTCGATCGTCTCGATGGTGCGCCCGTCGCGGATCACGGTGATCCTGTCCGCGACCGAGAGCAGCTCGTTGAGCTTGTGGCTGATGATGATCGAGGTGATGCCCTGGCCGCGCAGCTCCTTCAGGAGCGCGAGCAGGTGGGCGCTGTCCTCGTCGTTCAGCGCGGCGGTCGGCTCGTCGAGGATGAGCAGCCGCACCTCGCGGGAGAGCGCCTTCGCGATCTCGACGAGCTGCTGCTTGCCGACGCCGATGTCGGCGATGCGGGTCTCCGGCCGCTCGTTCAGGCCGATCCGCTTCAGGAGCTCGGCGGCCTTGACGTTCGTCGCGTTCCAGTCGATGACCGCGCCGTTCGTCTGCTCGTTGCCGAGGAAGATGTTCTCCGCGATCGACAGGTAAGGCGAGAGCGCCAGCTCCTGGTGGATGATGACGATCCCGATCCGCTCGGAGTCGCGGATGCTCCGGAACTCGACGGGCCGACCCTCGTAGACGATCTCGCCCTCGTAGGTGCCGTGCGGGTACACCCCCGACAGCACGTTCATCAGCGTCGACTTGCCGGCGCCGTTCTCACCGCAGATCGCGTGGATCTCGCCTCGTTCGACGACCAGGTTGACGTCGTCGAGCGCGACCACGCCCGGGAATCGCTTCGTGATCCCGCGCATCTCGAGGATGTTCTCGTGCGGGACGGTCTTGTTAGCCATGTGCCCTCGTCCGTTGCCGTGCCGTCACTGACCGGCCGGGGCGGCCGGCCGCCGGTGGCGTGTTGCCTCCGGCGGCCGGTCGCGGACCGACCCTGTGCTCTGGGACAGATCCCTGAGGGGATCAGCTCAGGCCGAGGTCCTTCTTGGTCCAGAAGCCGGACTGGACGAGCACCGACTCGACGTTGTCCTTGGTGACGACGACGGGGGTGAGCAGGTACGACGGGACGTTCTTGTTGCCGTTGTTGTAGTCGGTCGTGTTGTTCACGTCGACCGTGGTGCCGTCAACCATCTGCTTGACCATCTTGGACGCCTGCTTGGCGAGCTCGCGGGTGTCCTTCCACACGGTCATCGACTGCAGGCCGTTGAGGATGTTCACGGTGTTGGCCTGGTCGGCGTCCTGGCCGGTCAGCACCGGGAAGGTGGCGCCGCCAGCGTAGTTGGCGTTCTGCAGGGCCTTGGAGATGCCGAGGGCGAGCGAGTCGTTCGGCGACAGGACGACCTGCACCTTCTTGTCCGTGTAGAACGAGTTCAGGCGGTTCTCCATCTCGGCCTGGGCCTTGTCCGAGCCCCAGCCGAGGATGCCGATGGACTTCCAGTCGTCGAGCGTCTTGGGCCACTTGCCCGAGACGGAGACGAGCTTGCCGGAGTCGACGTACGGCTTGAGGACGTCGTACGCACCCTTGAAGAAGAAGCGCGCGTTGTTGTCGTCCGGCGAGCCGGCGAACGCCTCGAAGTTGTACGGGCCCTTGCCGTCCTTCAGGCCGAGCGCGGTCTCGATGAACTGACCCTGCAGCGTGCCGACCTTCTCGTTGTCGAACGTCGCGTAGTTGTCGACGTTCGGGGTGTTGAGGATCAGGCGGTCGTACGCGAGGACCTTGATCTTCTTGTCGGCGGCCTTCTGCAGCGTCGGGCCGAGGGTGGTGCCGTCGATCGAGGCGATGACGAGAACCTTGGCGTTGTCGTTGATCGCGGTCTCGATCTGGGAGATCTGCGTCTCGTTCTTGTTGTCCGCGTACTGCAGGCTGACCTGGTAGCCGTCGGCCTCGAGGTTCTTCTTCAGCTCGTCGCCGTCACGGTTCCACCGGGGCAGCTGCGTGGTCGGCATGAAGACGCCGATCAGCGGCTTGCTGCCGGAGCCACCGGTGCCGCCGCTGCTGCTGCAGGCGGCAAGAGGCGCCAGCACCAGCCCGAAACCGACGGCGTACGCCGCCGCCTTCTTCCACGAAAGTGACATCGTCGTCCGCTCCCTGTCTCATCGTCCGGCCCGTGAGGGCAAGATCGGGGCTCCTGTGCCCCGGCCCGAGCCGGCTCTTCCGCGAGCGCGGCCACCCGACGTCCGGTGATGGCTTGGATTCAAGTCGCGAACGCTAGGCGTGGCAAGGACCGTGACCGGATTGCCGACGACCGTGATCAAATCGTGTTGAAGCGGCCTGGGCGGAGCCATCCGGCCATATCCGTGATGCCCGGATTTGAGCGATGAACTCAGGAGCGCCTCAGGGCCTGGAGCGCGGCGAGCACCTCCGGGCGTTCGTCGGCCACGTCGACGAGCTTGTCGCGGCTCGTCGCGCCCGAGACGAGCGAGACCTGCCGCACGCGCACGCCCAGCGCGTCCGCGAGCGCCTCGAGCGCCGCGTTGATGGCGCCTTGCAGCACGGACGTCCTGCTCGGACGCACAGAAAGAAAACCCGACACGAACGTCAGCGACCCGCCTTCCGCGATCTTCGCGGCGCGCGCGACGCGGTAAGCGCCCCAGAACTTGCTGTCCATCGCCCGGTAGGCGTCGTCGAGCGGCAACTGGCGCACGGGACCGGAAGGCGTCTGCGCGGCCGAAATCACGACGTGATCGAACGCATGCTGCGCGGCGAAGAATCCGTCGACGGCCGCGGCGTCGGCCGTGTCGAGTTCCGCCGTGAGCACGCCGTGGCCGATCTCCTGC
>Ga0207857_1000197_pt1 | contig 17863 bp, 8 predicted proteins | sample LuqExpMetageno22_FD_187780 | JGI IMG/M metagenome (GOLD analysis project Ga0207857, IMG submission 187780) | Tropical forest soil microbial communities from Luquillo Experimental Forest, Puerto Rico - Sample 22 (SPAdes) | ecosystem: Environmental > Terrestrial > Soil > Tropical forest ... | reverse complement strand
TAGGCTGAGCCGGCGTTGTGCGGGTCCTGAGCAGCGGCAAGCTGATGGGCGGCGTCACCTTTGTGGGTGTGAATGGCAATCCCGACACCTACTATGCCGCACAATGGAAGAACATCCAGCCTCGTGTGGGCGTGGCCTATGCGCTCAACGACAAAACCGTTATCCGCGGCGGGTTCGGACAGATGTTCCGCAACCCTATCCCCGGCGGTAATACCATGGGCTGGTCTTCGAGCACCAGCTATAACGCGACGTATGACGGTGGTAAGACACCGGCAGACACGCTTACCAATCCTTTCCCCAGCGGCATCGTGCAGCCGACGGGTTCCTCCACCGGCGCACTCACCAATCTTGGCCAGGGCCCCTGGTTCATCAATCCGCACTACAAAACTCCAGGCATCTGGCAGTATTCGGCTGGTGTCCAACGCGCGTTCCTGAAGGACGACACGGTGGAAGTCAGCTATGTGGGCAGCACGTCTTTCCATCAGGATTCGTCAGACAATATCAACCACTGGGATCCGTCGTATCAGGCGACGTGCAACGTGGAAATGGGTGGCGCGGCCTCGGTTTGTAATAGCGGCTATGTCACCAATCCGTTTCAGAACATCTCCGCGTTCAAAGGGTCCGGCTACTACAGCGCATCCACCATTCAATATGGCAATTTGACCCGTCCGTACATGGCCTTCGGCGACATCTGGGAGTACCAGTTGAACGACGGCAGGACCTGGTACAACTCACTGCAGGTCACCGGCATTCACCGCCAGGGCAAGAACCTGACGTTGCATGGCACCTGGACCTGGTCGAAGCTGATGCGCTCGGGCGGCTATGCCGACAACACCTATCGCATAAAGTCGCGCTCGCTCGATGGCGGCGACATCCCGCATCGTGTGACGCTCTCCGGCGTGTATCTTCTGCCGCTGGGCCGTGGCCGCGCCGTGCTGGGCAACTCCAACCGCCTTGTGGATACCGCGATTGGCGGCTGGGAATTCGGTGCGTTGTATGTCTATCAAACGGGTACGCCATGGGGCATGCCGAGCTCGCTCGAGTATTTGAACAATCCCAGCGTGAGCCGCACAACCACCTACAATTCCAAAAGTGGTTACAACATGATCGTCGGCGCGAATGGCTGTATCGCCGATCCCTATCATGTTGCGGGCACCAGCGATCAAATTTCCAACAACTGGACAGCGAGCCATAGCTGTAGCCAATCCGCCTTCCGCGTACGGCCGCAGTATGCCGTAACCGGCAACGTGGTGTATACGGGTGTCCGTCTGCCCAGCTACAACCAGTTCGACACCAACCTCTCCAAAAACTTCGCGGTCTATAACAACCTCAAACTCCAGCTTCGGCTTGAGGCTTTCAATGTGTTGAACCACCCGCTCTGGCAGGTTGGTTACGATGCGACAGCCAATAGCCCGACCTTCGGCGCAATTGCCAAGGGCCCCTCGGGGCAGAGCAACCTGCCACGTCAGGTGCAGCTTGCAGTCAAGCTGATGTGGTAACCACTGGCGCCTGCTCAGACCCGGCTCCGTGCCGGGTCTGGGCACAGGCCCAGGCTGCCCGGATTCGCTGGAAGCGGAAACTTCCAACCAACATGAGAAGGATTGGTTGCATATGGCCAAGAATGCATCACGTTGTTCCAACAGAAAAGGCGCACGTCCGTGGCTCTGCTTGATCTATGCGCTGTGCGCGATTTTTGCAGTTTCTGCCCAGGCACAGACGAGCGCCACTGTCGACTTTAAAACAACCTACCAGACCTTCGAGGGCTGGGGCACGTCACTCGCATGGTGGGCCAATGTTGTGGGCGGCTATCCGGACACCAACCGCAACGACTATATGGCGCGCATCTTTGGATCCACCTATGGACTCGGTCTCAACGTGGTCCGCTATAACATTGGCGGCGGCGAAAATCCCCAGTATCTATCGCCCAACAAGCAGTATCTGCAGTACCGCGCAAACGTACCGGGATTCCTGGCTTCCTCATCGGCTAGCTACGATTGGACGCAGGATGCCAATCAGCGCTGGGTCCTGCAACAGTCGCTGCTGAAAGGCGCTACGGTTACCGAAGCTTTTTCGAACTCGCCACCGTGGTGGATGACCAACAGTGGATCGGTGACTGGCGCGGCCAATGGCGGAAACAACCTGAATCCGGCCTACGCAAGCGCGTTTGCCGATTATCTCACCACGGTTGTGCAGCATTACCACGACACATGGGGCATCACGTTCCGCACGCTTGAACCGTTGAATGAGCCCTCTGCGAACTGGTGGAAATTTGGCTCCAGCACACAAGAAGGATGCGGTTTTGACGCCAGCACACAGAACAGCTTTGTATCTGTGCTGGGCAGCGCGCTGGCAACCAAGAATATGAGCTACACCACCGTCAGCGCCTCCGATGAAAACAGTATCGATACCGCGGTGACGTCACTGGCTGCCATGGGCAGCTCCTCGCTCGGTTACCTTAGCCAGATCAACACCCACACCTACAACGGCAGCAACCGCTCTACTCTAATGACCAATGTGGCCAACCAGAGTAAGAGACTTTCGGTCTCGGAATACGGCGATGGCGATGCTACCGGCATGACCATGGCCATGCAGATTCTGACGGACTTGCAGGAGATGCACCCCAAAAACTGGGTCTACTGGCAGGCCGTGGATAACAGCGGTGGATGGGGCTTTTTGAATAATGTTCTGGATGGCAGCTCGAACTATGGATATGCCTTCAACGAAAAATATTATGTGATGGGCAATTTCTCCAAGTTCATTCGCCCAGGCTACAAGTTTATCGGCATCAACGATGCCAATTCTGTTGCGGCCTACGATGGCAGTGGAACATTGGCGATTGTCACGGTGAACAACACCAGCACCGACCGGCAAGTTGCTTACAGCCTGACAAACATGCCCTCGGCCATGGGCAGTGGGCCATGGAATGTGCAGATCTATCGCACTTCGGCTACTGAAAATCTGGTGGCGCAGCCGTCGTTCCAAATCAGCGGTACAACACTCTATCGCCGCATTCCGGCGAACTCGGTTACGACGTTTGTCCTCACCAATGCAGCCACGTCGCCCATCGTCGATGGCGGACAATACATTTTCTACACCGACTGGAACTGGAGTTCGTACATCAGCGGCAGCAACATTGGCAGCATTCAAGCCGCCGAAGAAGGTGGCTGGGATACGACCGCAGGCAAGCAGATAGATGTGTGGGGCACCAGCCAGTCCACCCTGGGCTCATCCAGCGTGGGCGCCAATCAGGTTTGGATCGCACATGCGGCCGGCGGTGGCAACTGGGTCTTTACTAACCTGAACAGCGAAAAGAAAGGTACGCCGATGGCGCTCGATGTAAGCGGCACAAGCATCGGCTCCAAGGTGGTGCAGAATCTGCGCACCGACAACGTCTCGCAGCTTTGGTCTCTGCAGCCTGCAACCGATGGCAGCGGATCCTATCTGATCGTGAATACGCAGTCTGGCCTAGCCATGGAGATGACCGGATGGTGGGGCGGCGGACTCGATCTGGACAGCGAAGCCAACAGCCAGACCGTCAATAACTGGACAACACCTCTGCACTGGCATCCTGTTCCGTTTCAGGGAGCACCGGTACCAACCTCGCTGGCGATGACCTACACCTCTCCGGTTACGGTCTCGGACAACCTGAAGCTCAACGTTGCCGTTACCACCTCCAGTCCCGTTGCGCCCACCGGCACCATCACGTTTTACGAAGGCGCAAATGCATTGGGACAGGTCAACCTGCCTGGAACAGGCAATGCGGCCACCTTTGCCGCAGGAACATTTTCCGCCGCCACACACTACATCAGGGCCGTCTACAGCGGAGACGGAAACAACATGCCCAGCGCTACAACCGAGACGCCCATCAACGTCATTCCCTTGATGACCAGCTACACCACACTGGCAAGCTCATCCAGCTCCGTGGTTGCAGGTCAGAACCTTACCTTCACGGCCACCATCGCGATCACCGGTTCCGCGGTGCCCACCGGAACCATGACCTTCACCTCTGGATCAACCACATTGGCCACGGTTCCGGTTACGGCCAACGCGGTCACCTACACCACAAACAGTCTTGCTGCGGGCGCGTATTCGGTCAAAGCAAGCTACTCCGGCGATAATGCCAACTCCGCCAGTGCATCCTCAGCCGTGCTGGTTACAGTAAGTGCGGCTGGTTCATCCGCAAGCAGCATCTCACTCACGTCCAGCCCAGCGGCGCCGATTGCGGGCAATGCACTTGCTCTGACCGCAACCGTCACCGGCGGTAGTGCGGCTCCCACCGGCACGGTTTATTTTGCCGATGGCAGCAACGTACTTGGCAGCGGTACAGTAGGTTCCAGCGGTACAGCTTCGTTGAGCACATCCAGTCTGTCTGCTGGAACGCACTCGCTCACGGCCTACTATACGGGCGACGCCACCTATCGCGCCGCCACTTCCAGCGTGAGTTCCGTCAAGGTCTACGATGTGCCTGTAGGCGACTACGCTCTGGCCTCTTCGGTCAACACCATGTCGCTAAGCGGCAACGGCGCGCAAACCTACATCTCCATCGTGACCAGCGGGGGATTCAGCCAGCCAATCACCTTTAGCTGTTCCGGATTGCCGGAAGGATACTCTTGCGCCTTCTCGCCCAGCTCCCTCATACCCTCCGGAACAGGAATCCAAACCACACAACTCACCATCGTCAATCAGAGCACGGCCATGCTCACGCATCCTGGAAGTGGCGTACTCGCATGGGCAAGCCTCTTCTGTCTTGGCCTGCCTTTCTGCTGGCGCGCGCGTCGCAGCCTCCTCGGCGGCATCGGCGTTTTGCTCCTGGTGGGAGGACTCGGAATGACCATCACCGGATGCAATTCAACCACGCGCCCCAACTACACGCTCACTGTGACCGGTACCAGCCTTCCGCTTACACATGCTGTAACTGTCCAGGTGCAGAAATAGAGCCCACCTGAACAACTCCTTGTACGTGCAGTGCCAGGCCGTCCGCGAGATTCCTCTTCGCGGGCGGCCATTTTTCGCTCTCTCCACTCTCGATAGCAAAAGCAATCGCATTCTGCATCACCTTTCCTGGACGGCAGACACGTATCCGGCGCAGAAGTTATGGAGTCCAATCAGCGCTATCGATACAAAAAACAGACCCCGCACAAAGGCGGGGTCTGGAAATTCGACCGGCAAGATTTTTACTCTTGCACGATCGAGAGTGCTGCCGCGCTGCTGGATCTGTCAATGCAAACCATCTTCCCCTTGGTTGCGGAATTGACTGCCGCATCTACGCTGATGGCATAGCATTCGGCCTCTGTGGAAGGCGTACCGCTGGTGGTTATCGTGATATCGAAGAGGCCATAGCTTGCACCGTCCGACGAATTCAAGGACAGCGCCCCGGTGGATGTTATGGCTGGCGTACCGCTGATGGGTTCGTTCCACGAAGCCCAGTTGACGCCGCCCTCGTCGGTGGCAAAGCCGCTCATCGTTCCGTCACTGGCAACGGTCAGCACGCCAGCGCTCAGGCTCGAGCTGTAGTGTCCATTGGGTTGCTTGGCGATTGTGCTACTGGTTGCAACCTCGTTGAGAGCCCACGATCCGGAAGTCACCTGCGGCTCCATCCAGCCGATCAGATTGTGCGTTCCACCGCCGGTACCGGTATCGGCAAACAGCACGACCGCTGAGTTGGTGTCGTAGAGGTAGAGATAGTCTCCAGTTACACCGGTCAAAGTGGTTCTGCCGGTGCTGGTATCCGTAACGTAGGAAACTGACTGGCCATACATGGAATCCGTATCCAGCGCGAAGGTTCCAGCCGAGTTTTTCATGATGGAGTTGACCGTAATCTTCTTGGCTGTGCTGCTGCCACTGAGTTGAACAGCCATTGATTTGTAGGTGGGCGACGATCCGGAAATATTGACCGCGCCATTCATGTACATCACAGCATTACTCAGGATGGGATAACTGGCCGCGATGTTGGTTGCGGATTGCGCCTTCGATAGACCAATCATGAAACCGCCATTGCTGGTTCCATTATGATCGGGCATGGTCATGATGACCGCGTCGCCTTTGGCGTCGTTGGTCACGTAAATCACCATCTGATTGACGCCGGAACTACTGGCAACCATGCGCCCATAAGAATCGGTCACCGTGGTGGTGTTGCTGAACGTTTGAGCCGTCGACAACGTTGTGTTGTCAACCATGTCTTGAACTCCAGTGGCGGCTGAACCGCTGAAGACAATCTGGCCGGCTGACGCCTCCGTGTTTCCGGTCATACTCTCCCCGCGGATGCCAAAGACATAACCACCGCTGGGACGGATACCGGTTAAGGCAGTGGTGGTCTGCTTGTAGCAATGGCCGGCTCCCGATTGGCCACTCGGCGAGCTGCCCACATTATCCATCTCGGTGATGGCCAAATCCTGAAAGACATTGCTACTGAGGTTGCTGCCCGCAACAGACAGCAGCAACGACCCGCTGCCGATGGTGAATTTGATATAGCCGTGATTATCCGAACCGATGGCATAGGTGCCGGTCATCGAAGAGGACAATGTATGGCCGCTGGACGGCGAATTGCTATCCACCTCACCAGCCGTGATGGTGCCGCCACCACCGGCGGTAAAGGCAAAGACCGCACCGCCGCGGTACAGCGTGCTAACGCCGTCGCCACCGGTTACGCCGCTTGCCCAGTACCGCTCGATGTAGCAGGCATACTGACCGGTCAGCTTGCTGTTGTTGACGCCTACGGTCTGATCCACAATAGGCAGACTGAAGGTGGTTGTGCCAATCTGATTGGTTGGCGAAGAGCTGTCCGTTACCTTAACAGTCACCGTGGTGGTACCGGACGAGGTTGGCGTTCCTACAAGCTGGCCATTCGAATTGGCCGCCAGGCCTGCCGGTGCATTTGTGTAGGTGATGGTGTAGGGACTGGTGCCGTTCGAGATGGTTATGTTATCGAAGGTGTACGGCATATTGACCATGCCCTGCGCAACGTTGCTGGCGTCAATGGAGACGGTGAGTGAATTGACGGCGATCGTGAAGGTCTGGCTTGCGGAGAAGCCCGTCACGCTGTCCGTAATCTTCACCACCAGCGTGATGGTTCCATAACTGGTGGGCGTGCCGCCAATGGTCAACGCCGCGCCGCCGCTATTCAAGCCGGTAAGACCGCCGCCGTTCGTCAGAGCTGTTGCGGTGGCTGTGGTCGGAATCGATCCGCTATTGACTGTGAAGGAATAACTACCGGAGCCGCCCGAAGTCTGAATTGTCGCCGAGTACGTTGCGTTGTAGATGGCAGAGCTGAGCGAGGTTGTGGTGAAGGCAAGCGCACTGTAGATGGAAACGGTATAGCTTCTCGTCGCGGTTCCACCATTGGAGTCCGCTACTTGCACCGTAAAGGTCGCGCTACCAGCAGTGGTGAGCGAGGAACCGTTGCTGGTAAGTACGCCAGCAGAGGTCAAGGACAAGCCAAGCGCCGTTAAGTTGCTCGCCCCGGATGTGACCGACCAGGTGTAGGTTCCTGAGCCGCCTGAAGCGGAAAGCGTCTGCGCGTACGCGGTACCAACCGCGCCATAGCTCAGCGTGCTGGTACTGATCGCCATATCGCTCACCACAATGCTGAAGGCCTGGTTTGCGGTATGGCCGGCTGAGTCGGTTACAACTGCGGTAAAGTTTGCCGTCCCAAGGGTGGATGGCGTGCCGCTGACCACACCACTACTGGAAAGACTCAGGCCGTAGGTAGACAGGGTGTTCGTGGCGCTGCTTGAAACCGACCAGCTATAACCGCCCGAGCCACCCGTTGCCACAAGGGTTTGTGAGTAGGCGCTGGCAGTAGACGCTGACTCAAGGGACGTGGTGGAGATCGACAGAATTGCTTCGACCGTCAAGGTAAAGGTGGCGGATGCCGTATTCGATGCCGAGTCGGTAACTCTGACCACGAAGGAATAGCTTCCGGCTGTTGTCGGCGTGCCGCTCAGAATACCCGTTGTGCTCAGCGTCATTCCGGTGGGCACTGAGCCGCTGGTGACAGCCCATCCGGTGTAGGAGCCTGTGCCGCCCGTTGCTGCCAGGGTAACCGAAGAATAGGTTGTATTCGGATAGCCATCGGCCAGTGAGGTCGAGCTTGTGATGGTGATTCCCGCGGCGACTGTAATGCTGAACGTTGCAGTGGCCGTATTCGATGCCGAATCGGTTAGCTTGACAGCAAAGCTGGTTGTTCCGGCTGAACCAGTCGGTGTGCCGCTGATGACGCCTGCAGTCGAGAGCGAAAGACCTGTAGGTAGCGCGGAGCCGCTGCCCAGCGCCCAGGTGGAATAAGTGCCGGAGCCGCCGGTTGCCGCCAGGGAGGTGGATGTATAGGTGGAACCAACATAGCCAGTGGGCAATGTCGCCGCGGTGATCGCAAGCGCTGCCTTCACCTGGATACTCAACGTTGTACTGGCGCTCAGGGTCGATGTCGAATCGGTGACCGTAACGGTCACGCTGGTTGTGCCAACGGAACCGGTCGGCGTACCACTGAGGACGCCCGCAGTCGAGAGCGAGAGGCCTGTTGGCAGGGAAGAGCCGCTTGCCACAACCCAGGTGTAGTTGGAAGCCAGACCCGCACCACCGGTTGCCGCCAGCGTTGTAGAAGTGTAAGCCGAGCCCACATAGCCGGTGGGCAATGTTATCGCCGTAATCTGCATGGCCGGATAACTGACAACCAGCGAATATGTGGAAGAAGTTGCCGTATCGCCGTATGCATCGGAGGCCTTCACCGCAAAGCTATAGCTGCCGGTTTTTGTCGGCGTACCGCTGATCGCACCAGTCGACGTATTGAGCGTAACTCCGGTAGGCAGCGTTGAGCCGCTGGTTAGCGCATATGTCAATGCGCCTGCCCCACCGGTTGCCGCTGCGCTGCCGGAGTAGGTCACGTTGTAGGTTCCGGTTGCAGGCACGTTGCCAGTAAAGCTGATGGGAGTAGCAGCCGCGATAACAATCGATAACTGCGTGGTAGCGGTCAGGGCTGTCGGAGTGCCGGAATCCTTCATGGTGAAGGTCGGCGTATAGGTGCCGGCACACGAAGCCGTAATCGTACCACTGATGACACCCGCCGTGGTCATGGTCAGGCAAGCAGGCAGTGAGCCACTGCTGAGCGTCCACGTATAGGGGGTGATGCCGCCAGAACCAGCCAGAGTCACCGCGTAGGACGATCCCACCGCGCTCGCCAAATTGGTGGAGGTTGTCGTGATCGAGGGAGCTGCGGGAATAGTAATGGTAGCTGTACCTGTCTTGCTGGGGCTGGCGACCGAGGTGGCGGTGATGGTGATGCTCTGCGAAGAGCTGGTTGCCGCAGGTGCTGTATAGGTAGCTGAACTGGTTGTTTGGCTGGAAAGAGTTCCTGCGCTGGCGCTCCATGTTACGCCCGCACTGTTTTTATCGTTGGTGACGGTCGCAGTAAGCGTGGTGGCGTTCGAACCATCCACGGTAGACGCTGCCGCTGTTACCGCAACAGATAGCTGGGTGCCGGAACCTCCGCATCCCAGGAAAAAGGAAAACACAACGAAGAGCATCATTAGAGATAACTGTTTGCAGCGCATCTGAACCCTCCCGAGTCAATGACCCAATAACCTGGTCGCGGAGAAAACGTGGTCTACCCGCTGCTGCGGAGACCTGACCTTCCCTCGGCTTCTTCCGTGCCTGCCGCATCACGCCGGCAGACGCTCTATCCCTGTTGCCCAGCACACTCTTGCCTACCGCAAACGCCATGGATCGGATCTTGGCGGAATCCATCCATTGCCGCGGCACCTGGAAACTCCATCCACCAAAGGGCAGGCGAGAATCGGCCTGAAACAGTGCTTTTTCAGAGTTTTCCAGTGCTGTGAGCCTAGCGAGCACCAGGAGAAGGGGGAAGTGTTTTACCGTAAAACAGCAGGTAGAAGCATGGGGATAGCTCTCCGCAGACAGCCACCATCGGCCACGCGAGAAGACGGCATGGGCCTGAAATACAGCCGCAATCGGCAAAAGTTGTCTTCAAAGTCCAAGCGGCCGGTGAATTGTTGAAGCGCTACGAAAGTAGCCCACGCGGAGCCAGCATATTACGGTAGAATGGCCGGTTATTCAGGTTAAGGGCGTTCGATGACCCAAGCAAAGTTGCAGGATGCCGGCGTAGAGGTACCCGATGGTCAAGCGTTCTTGTCGGTGCCGCAGTCACGCGATCAAATCGAGGAAGAACTTCGACGCGTCCTGGCAAGCGATCCCTTTCAGCGCTCGGAACGCCTGACCCATTTCCTGCGTTATGTTGTTGAAAAGTCTTTGCGGGGCGAATCGGCTGACCTGAAGGAATATCATCTTGGCGTCGAGGTCTGCGGACGGAAAGACTCCTACGATCCCCGCACCGATCCCGTGGTTCGCGTTGAGGCGCGACGCTTGCGGGCAGCGCTCGACCTTTACTATGCACAGGACGGAAAAGAAGATGCGATCCAAATCGCGCTCCCCAAAGGAGCCTACGTTCCATCTTTTATCCCCTGCAAATCTGCCATTCCATCACGAGCTAACCCCGCTCAGGAAACGCCGGTCGCGCGACGCACCAGGCGCTGGATCTGGCTGCTGGCAGCATGCGGACTAGTGCTGGCGACCGTAGGCGGCTACTTCCTTTGGACGCGGATGCACAGCCATCTTCCAGCCAACTCCGGCACGCTGGTGCTGGCCGACTTTACCAACACCACCGGGGAAGCGATCTTCGATCATGCCTTGCGCCAGGGGTTGGCCGCTCAACTGGAGCAGTCGCCCTATCTGAGCCTCTTATCGGATGCGCAGGTGGCGCAGACCCTGGCCCTGATGGGCAAAGAGAAAGATACGCTTCTCACCGAAGATGTGGCGCGAGAAGTGTGCGAACGTACCGGCAAGGCTGTCGTGATTCATGGATCGATTGCATCCCTCGGCAACCAGTACGTCTTAGGCCTCCGCGCAATGAATTGCCACACGGGCGAGCTCCTGGATACGGAGCAGATGCAGGCCGACTCGAAAGAACACGTCCTGGATGCAATGTCGAAAGGAGCCGCCAGGCTCCGCCATCATTTGGGCGAGTCGCTCGCCTCCGTGGAAAAATACGATGCTCCACCGGAGAGTGTCACCACTGCATCGTTGGACGCCCTTCAGGTCTACAGTCTTGGTTTTCGCGTGCACGTGGTCAAGCTCGATGAGTCTGCCGCCGCGGATCTGTTTCAGCGAGCAATTACCCTTGACCCGCAGTTTGCCATGGCCTACGCGCGGCTCGCGGTCTGCAACATCAACCTGGGCGAGTTGGGTCGAGCAGCAGAAAATCTTCGTCAGGCCTATAGCCTGCGCAAGCGCGTCAGCCAGCATGAAGAACTCTTCATTCTCTCCCTCTATCACGAATTCGTGACAGGCGATTTGAACGAAGCGCGCAAGACCTATGAGTTGCGGGCACAGATCTACTCCCACGACGACATACCGATTGGAAACGCCGGAAATGTGTACTTCCTTCTCGGACAATATGATCGCGCTCTTGAGGCAACGCAGGAAGCCTTGCGGCGCAATCCTGGCAGCCGCATCTGGAATGCAAATCTGGTCAGTTCCTATGTAGCCTTGAGAAGATTTCCTGAAGCCAAAGCGGCGGCCGAGTCGGCGCGCACGCGGCAACTGGATAGCCCATGGCTCCACATCTATCTCTACCTGATTGCCTATGAGCAGGCCAATGCGCAAGAGATGATGCGCCAGGTTGCCCAACTCAAGGATGCGCCCGGAGTTGAAGATGTTCTGCTCGACTATCAGGCACAAGCCGCGGCGCGCGAAGGAAGATGGAATGAGTCCCGCTCGCTTGCAGAGCGAGCCGTCCGTACGGCCCTGAACGCAGGACAGCCCGCCATCGCCTCTCTTTATCTTGCGCAGGCGGCCGTCAACGATGCCTGGGCTGGAAACCGGATTCAAGCCAGAAAACGGGCACAAGCAGCTCTTGCACTTTCTTCCGGAAGTGAAGGAGAAGCTGTTGCCGCCATTGCTCTGGCGCTTGCGGGCGACGCTTCAAAAGCACAGCACCTTGCCTTGGATCTTGCGAGCCGCTTCCCTGAAAATACCATCGTGCGCAATCAATACATTCCGATGATCCATGCTGCGGCAGCTCTGCACAGTGGATCTCGCGTGAATGATCCGGAGGCCCTTCTCAAGGAACTGGCCTCCGCTCTGCCAAACGAACTGGGCTCTCACTCCATGGAGCGTGTCGGCTATCTTGCCTGCTATTCCATCTATTTCCGAGGTGAAACGTATCTGGCTGCTGGCCGGGGAACTGAGGCCGCCGCCGAGTTTCAGAAAATCCTCGACCATCCGCAACTAACTCTCACCGACCCCGTCAGCGCAATGGCCACGCTTGGACTGGCGCACGCATATGAGCTTGCTGGTAATCGCGCCAAGAGTGCGGCGGCCTATAAAGATTTCCAGAACCTTCAAAGGAATGCCGACTCATACCTCGCCGCGGATCTGCGAACAAAAACACAGCGATAAAAATCGTAGCCTTCGTCAAAGCAGTTTAACCTGCGAGGCAATTCCTTTGTCTGTCTGCCAGACAAGCAGCCAGCACGCTCTAAAAGACTTGCTCTACATATTCTTTGGTGGGCCCGGAGGGATTTGAACCCCCAACCAAGGGATTATGAGTCCCCTGCTCTAACCGTTGAGCTACAGGCCCATATTGAACAATAACAACATTATAATGAATACTATACAAGATCAATCCGCCAGAGGTTTGGCGCTACTTATTCAGCCGGAGCCGCTTTACCCCCACAGATGCCTGCTTATCCCTATTCGTAAAACCAAAACAAGGCGAAATCCCTAAGGTGCGCCGTTCCATCCACAAGACCATGATCTCACATCCCTGGTTTCAGGTTGGCTCGGGGCCACTGCCCATCGCGACGTTTGCTTGAACATGCCGCAATCCGCCGCGCGCAAGAATTTGATGCCGCACCCTATGCTGCTCTGCGCAGACCACGAAAAAGCCGCGAGCCTTGCCCGCGGCTTTTTCTCACTCTCCAGCGCCTTAGTTGTATGGAACCACCAGATCCCGTACCAGCCGGAAATGCACCACCGATTCAGCCGGGATGGTCAGGTCGCGATTGCCCGTGAAGGCCGCGCCCGCCGTACCGGCTCCGCCTCCCACCAGACTGCCAATCAGCATGCCCTTGCCGCCGCCGGCCAGTCCGCCCACCAGCATGCCCAGGCCAGTGCCGCCGCCAATCATCGCAGCCGAACGCTTGCCCTTGCCCTTCTTGGAGCGGGACAGGTCGGCGGTCTTCAGCTCATATTGTTGGCCCTTCAGCGTCATCGAGGTTAGCCGCAACGACAGGTTCGACGCACCCTTGAAGCGACCGCGCCGGTGCGCCGCATCCACCACGCCGCTCACCTGCGTTCCCTTGGGCAGCACCACATGCCCCGTCGCATCCGACACCGGTTCCACCAGTTCGCCGTTGAACGGGTCACCCACGCGCGCCGTCTTCACACTGATGCTGTGATCAATGCGGATCGGCAGACTTGTTCCCGCCTGCACCGTAATCTGCGCTGCGGGACCGGCCGCGGAAGCCTTGCCACTGCCATTTGCATCCGGCATCGACAGCGAGCTTGTATCTTCTCCTACCGGAGTTATCTTCGGATCCTGTGCGGCGGGCCGCGGAACGCCCTGTGGAGGAGGAGTCGTTGTGGTGGTCACGGCCTGCGCCGTTTGGCCGTTGGATGGCGGCTGCACCACCGCGGTGGTCGTCGTGCCGTTCTTGTCGACTGATGTCACCTGCCGGGGCTGCCCTGTTGCCGCAGCCTGTTGCTTTGCCTGTTCAAGAGCCTTATCCATCTTCGATTGGCAACCTGCTGCCAGCGCCAGTACCAGCCCGAGCGCCAGCAGCGGCGTCCGTCCACCGCGCACAAAATGGGGAGAGGTCAACATTTCATTTCTCCTTTGCATGGGTCCTGTTAAGACACAAGGCAACCAAAGGAAGAAGCACAGAAATTTTTCAGATTGAATGATCCAAGGCAGGTAGCAAGGCCGCAGCCTTATCGACAACCAGAAGTAGCTTTTATCGTTCTCCTGAGGACGCCTGCACACCATGCCGGCGTCCCCGGATTAAACCATGCGATCCGCGATCCCGTTATCTTGACCGAGCCGCATCCACCAGATCCAGCACATCGGCAATGATGCGCGTCGTGGGGTTATACGCCACAACGTACCCGCCATAGTAGCCATACTGGCATCCTGGCGGAGGCGGAGGAGCTGAATTGACCCACACCGTCTGGGGAACCGGCTGCAGTGCATAACCTCGCGCAATATGCTGGCCCGGCACAAAACTCGGCCGCTTGGGCCCGCGTCCACGCCAGCGATCCGTATCCCGCTGGTAGTAGTTGTAGAAGCCTGCGCGATCCTGCTCGCGGAAATGTTTCTTCATCTGGCCCGGAGGCATGTTTCTGTCGTCGCCGTACTTCTTGGCCTGTCCCGGAGGCGTACCGCCATGTCCGGACGGCGCATTATCCGGATCGTGTCCCGGAGGTCCCTGCGCCCACACTGTAAAGCTCGTGAAAATCAGTACCGCACTGAGAGCAAAAAACCGCAGCATTCGATGCATTCGCATCTTCCTTTCCTTCTGGGAGTTAAGGCGACCTTCCGTCCTCGTTGGCGCCCTTACACTGAGCAGCGCACCGTCTTTACGATGCGTCCTCATCCCTTCTGACTCTATGAACCCCACATCCGCCCAATGGTTGCGCTGCATGCGCATCAACCCTTGAACCGAGAGTTCTTTCTTCAGACCATGCGCCGATCCTGACATCAGAACCGGCGCTATTGGAGACGAAGTCTATACCCATTCGCCTTTGCGCATCAAGGGCTCCACCGCGCCTGTTGCCGTAATGCCATCAATATCCAGCGCGCCCGAACCAATCATCCAATCCACATGGATCAAGCTGTCATTGGCGCCCTTGGCCGCCAGTTGTTCCGGCGTCATGTGTTCGCCGTCCTTCACACAAGTGGAATAGGCCTGACCCAGCGCGATGTGCGACGCCGCGTTCTCGTCGAACAAGGTATTCAAGAAGGTCACGCCCGAGGCCGAAATCGGTGAAGAGTGCGGCACCAGGGCCACCTCGCCCAGTCGCCGCGCACCCTCATCGGTTTCGATCATCTTCTCCAGAACCTGCTGCCCGCGTGTGGCCTTGGCCTCAACAATCCGGCCCGCTTCAAAACGCACCTGGATACCTTCGATCATGGTGCCCAGGTGGCTGAGCGGTTTGGTCGCTGTCACCACGCCATCGGCGCGATCCTTGTGCGGAGTGGTGAAAATCTCTTCCGTGGGCATGTTGGGAATGCAGTAGAAGCCATTGCCGGCTGTCGTGCCACCACCCATCCACAGATGATCGTCCGCCAATCCCAGCTTCAGATCCGTGCCCGGTCCCTTGTACTGCAGATACGAGTAGCGCTTGTCATTCAAGAGCGCAGCCCGGCGCTGCAGTTCGGCATCGTGCGCGCGCCACTCGGCCACCGGATCGGCGCCGTTGATGCGGCTGGTGGCAAAGATCGCTTCCCAGAGCTTCGCGATCGCTACGGCAGGTTCATCTTCCGGGAACATGGCCTGTGCCCATGCCGGAGTTGCACTGGCCACAATGGTCCAGTTGATGGCGTGCTTGGTGATGTATTCAAGCGCCGGCCGGTAGGCCTTCGACACCGCGCGATTGGCGCGACCCACCTTATCGGGGTCTTCATTGGCCAGCAGAGAAGGGTTCGCACCCGTAACTCCCAAGCGCGCCGTTCCAGCCTTGAAGGCTGCACCCATACCGTCGTAGAGCCAGTTGGCCGCATGATCGAAACTTTCACTGGAGGCATAGCGATAGCGCGCCAGCGTCGATTCATCGTCGTTGAAGAGCGTGGTCACCAGCGATGCGCCCGCCTTATAGGCCTGCTCCGTGATACGGCGCGCCAGATCGAGTGAATCGAGCGAAGCCGTCATCAGCAGTTCCTGGCCAGGCTGCAATCCCAACCCCACCTTCACGGCCACTTCGGCTAGCAGGTCAAGCTTCTCGGTAAAACTACGGGACACATTGCTCGCACTCATATTGAATTCACTCTCCACAGGGAATGGCAGGCTCCTGCCTGCGTGGTTCTATTATCGCGCGGCCAGGGAACGGGCAGAAAACGTCTTGCACCGCCGCAAAAAAAGAGGCCGCCCATAGGACGGCCTCAAGTTGTTTGTTCATACGGAAACTCCGACTCGGCTGCCTAGAGCTTGATCTCGTATGGATGACGCTGATGGCGCGCGAGCAGGCTGGCGGCAATGTCGTCGCCCACAATCTGCTCCTTCACCGGATCCCAGAAGATAGGGTGCTGCACCTTCATCGCAATCCAGTGCAACAGGCAGGTGGAGCAGGCGCGATGACCAATCTCCGCCGGCGCCACCGGCTGCTTGCGGCTCACGATGCAGTCCAGCCAGTTACCATGCTGATCGTCCGAGGTATACACGTGAAACTCGTTTGGCCCGGTCACTGAATCCAGGATCTTCGGATCGCTGGCCCTGAGCGGCACAATCGGCGCCGTGGGTGCACCGCTGGAAGTCGGCGTTGTCATGCCATCGCGGCACACAAAGATCCAGCCCTTATCGCCGATCCACTTGATGCCATTTTCAAAATCGCCGCTGATGGTCATCACCACGCCGTTGGCATAGCGCCCATGCGTTTTGAACGGGCCATGCACATTCCACAGACCCGAGGCAGGGAAGTCCGCATGCCCCCAGATCTCCACCGGCCCAGTCAGCTCGGTATCCATGCCCCAATGCGCGGTGTCCACATGGTGCGCACCCCAGCCGGTAATCATGCCCGCGCCAAACTGTTCCATGCGCAGCCACCCGGGCCGGTCAAAGCCTTTCTGTGGCATCACACGATCCACGGTGTAGGGAACATCAGGCGTGGAGCCCAGCCAGGCATCGTAGTTGAAGCCCGCTGGAACGGGCATGGGATCGGCCTTGCCTCCGGCAGGATCGCCCGGCAATCCAACCTCAACGCGCTGCACTGTGCCGATACGTCCATTGCGCACCAGTTCCACCGCGCGAGGGAACTGCTTCCACGAGCGCTGCTGCGAGCCCACCTGAAGAATCTGCTTGCTGGCCTTCACCTGGTCCGCCATGATGCGTCCTTCCGCAATGGTCAGCGAAGCCGGCTTTTGCAGATACACATCCTTGCCTGCCCGCACCGCATCCACGGCCAGCCGCGCATGCTGATGATCGGGCGTGGAGATCAGAACAGCATCGATGTCTTTATCGGCCAGCAGTTCGCGATAATCCGCATAGCCCTTGGTGCCCGTGTAAGGCTTGCCCAAACGCTTGGTGTAAGCGCCGTCCACAAACTGTTTGCCCAGTTCCACGCGCTCCGCGCTCAAGTCGCAGACAGCCGTAATGCGGTTGTCGCGTCCGGCCACGCCGGTGTATTGCAGCACACCCGGCATGTCATGCCCGCGTGAGATGCGGCCCACGCCAATGGCGCCAATGTTGATGCGATTGGAGGGCGCCGTGGCGCCAAACACCGTGTGCGGAACGATGGAGGGAAATCCTGCGGCAAGACCACTGGCAACTGAAACCTTCAAAAAATCCCGACGTGTAGATCTCATTGTTTTCTCCCTGGCTTGAAGCCGGAATCTAGAGTGCACTCAAGTTACACCAGATGCAAAGAGAGGATGGAGAAGAGCAGTCTCTTCTCCATCCTTGAGGTAATGTGAACGGAGCCCTGTAACAACTGTCAACAGGATTCCGGTTGAGGAGGACGGGCTAGAAGCTCATCTTCAGCGCCAGTTGGATGATGCGATTGTCAGCATTGGTGCCCACTGTAGCGCGGACCGTGCCAAAGGCCGAGTTCGAATAGGTCACATTCGGATCGGCAAGCTGAG
>Ga0207857_1000196_pt1 | contig 17892 bp, 19 predicted proteins | sample LuqExpMetageno22_FD_187780 | JGI IMG/M metagenome (GOLD analysis project Ga0207857, IMG submission 187780) | Tropical forest soil microbial communities from Luquillo Experimental Forest, Puerto Rico - Sample 22 (SPAdes) | ecosystem: Environmental > Terrestrial > Soil > Tropical forest ... | reverse complement strand
TCCGGTCTCGATCCTCTCCGGCGGCGAGCGCAACCGGCTGCTGCTGGCCAAGCTGTTCACCAGGCCCTCCAACGTGCTGGTGATGGACGAGCCGACCAACGACCTGGACGCCGAGACCCTGGACCTGCTGGAGGACCTGCTCCTGGAGTATTCCGGGACCCTGCTCCTGGTGAGCCACGACCGGGAGTTTCTCAACAACGTGGTGGGGAGCACCCTGGTGCTTTCTGGTGACGGCGCGGTCCGGGAATACGTGGGGGGATACGACGACTGGCTGCGGCAGGCCGAGGCCCAGGCGCCCCCTGCCGCGGTTGCCCCCAGGCAGGCCCCGGACAAGGCCCGGCCCCAGAAGGAACGCCCCCGCAAACTCTCCTTCAAGGAGGAGCGGGAACTGGCGGCCCTGCCGGACCACATCGCCTCCCTTGAAGGGGAACAGGGGCGGCTGCACGCCACCCTGGCCGATCCCGGCTTCTACAAGTCGGCCGGCGCCGAGGTGGGGGCGATCAATGCCCGACTGGAGGAGCTGGAGCGGGAGTTGGCGGATGCCTATGCCCGCTGGGAGGAATTGGAGGCGCTAGCAGGTTGTTGAAAAACCCTAGGTTGTTCAAAAATAGTCAGATCGTCGCACCCGCAGAAAGCCCCGAGGAGGCGTAGCAGCGCTACGCCGCACGAAGGGGCTTACGAGGACGGCGGCGAGATGGCTGTTTTTCAACAACCTACAGTGAGAGGAAACGATGAAAGTTACGGAAAAACAACTCAAAGCCCGCTGCACCGAGCTGAACCTGGGGCCGCTCAAGGATACGGCCTTTGGCCTGAAGATCGAACGCACCTCCCGGGGCTACACCTGCACCCTGGTCTACCGGGACAGCACGCCGCCCGAGATCCTGATCGCCGATGCCAGCGCCGCGGAAGCCGACGCCTGCATCTCCGGCGTGGCGACCACCTCCACGGTCTACAAGGCCATCCAGGGAACCATCAAACCGGAGTTCGTCCCCCAGGAGGTGTTCGTCAAGCAGCACGGCGAGCGCTGCCCCAAGTGCGGCTCCCGGGACATCAATCCGGGCCATATCGCCGCGGCAAAAGGGGAATTGCGGCAGTGGCACACCTGCGGCCGCTGCGCCACCGCCTGGCACAGCCTGTACCGGCTGGCCGGGTATGAGCTGCCGGTGGCGATGGGGGAGGGGTAACGGTGGAAGCCGGGGCTGACGAGCGGGTGCTGCGGAACGAGGAGGTAGCGGAAATCGTGGCGGAGATCCCGGAGGGGCACCGCCACCTGCGCACGACCCTGAGGCTAGCCGACGGCTCCGCCATCACCCTCCAGGAGGCCACCGTGGCCGCCATCGTGCGCGCCTATGTCGCCGTCAAGACAGACCCGCTCCGCAACGAAATGACGCTCAAGGGGCGCAGGGTCCCCGGCCGCAAGGAGGGGTATGCCGAGTGGCAGCTCATGGAAGAGCCGTGACGGCATCGCGCATATATATAATGTATCGGGAGCTTTCCCGAAGGTTTTATCGGCGCGGCGGGGCATAACGATGTGCAATGAAACGGTTCCCGGGGAATGGCTGCCGGGAGCGCCCTCTCCAACATCCCGCTGGACAGAGTTTCTCTCCCTCTGATAAAGTAACCAACCCATGAAAATCAAACGTCGTATCAGGTTTCAAAATGTTGATATGTATATAATTGTAATTATAGAATAATTTTGTTTTAAATTTATGGTAGTACCCATTTAGTAACCAGCGCGAAAGGAAATCGAGGGGTTTAGGTGTGTTCAGCTCGCGGATTGAGCATTATGATTTGTTGCGGGGGAATTCGATTAAATTATTTAATTTTGGTTTTTCACTGGTAATAATTTCGACATTTTTTTCTTGTTTTCTTAGGTATAGCTGTCTTGCAAATGCAAATGACATAGATGTTGCCGAACATAATAGATAACTTAATTTCTTTATAACGTTATAATCTTTAATAATACCCAATATAAAAAAAGTTAAAAAGCATACCCCGCCCGTTATAATAAATAATATTGTCCATTTATCGGAAAGCGGAGCAGCTTTATGTTCACTGAGCTTGGGCAGCTCAAGTTTATTACATAGATCTCTAATTTTTTCTTCAGGAGTCATCCGCCAATCCTAAGCAGCATTTTTTTCAATTAACTTCTCTATTCTAGATTCATCTTCTTTACCCATGCTCGTGTTCAGGAGGTGTCCAGTGGTGTCCTGAATCTGGATCCAAATTTCCCCAGGTTTTCCGAGTACAGAACAACCGACAATGTTGCCGATATCGTAACCCGTGTGACCGGCGAGGGTTTGCAGCAGGCGGGTTTTAACACTATTCCCAGCGGCCTGTCAGATGTTGAGGTGGGGTGCCAAATCACCGAGCTCGCAGTGCTTGTCGGGGGGACCAATTGGGAGCGCAACGTACAATTGGCCGAGGCTGCCACCGTTCTCCTGAGTGGCACAGGTTTTGTCGGCTCCACTTCGCCGCGTGCCGGCATTATGGTAGATTTGGCATTTCAGCGCGATGGACGTTCATTCACCCGGCGGCTCGTTACGGTGGATAAATCAAATTGGGCGTTGAGCAGACGCCAGGGCCTCGAATGGGCATTTGAAGGTGCGCTCGAAAAATATCAGCAGAAAGCAGTCACCGAAACCCTCAAAGCGGTCGGGATCATAGCCCCCTGATGATATAAAGATGCTCAATAGTGAACACCGCAACGGAAAGAGGCACGAATTCATTTAGGTACGTTTCCCAATGAGTCCATTTGAAGGAGATCTTGATGGATAACAATCTGCCGAACATTGTCAAATGGGCCGAATTATACAGATATTACCGAGAAACCGACAGGGGAGGAATGATCAAATCACTACGCATTAATACACCATTATTTTATTACCCGACATTAACTATATACATGATATTGGGAATAATTCAAATGTGGTTAATACTTAAAAATGGATTATGGTTTTTCTTGCTCATACCTTATCTAATAATATTTTATTTTTTTAGCAATTACGGCATTTTAAAATATTATAAGTCATATGCAAATAAATATGAAATCAAATCTCATCCATATTTTAATAGAATTGAATTGTTACACTATATTTTATTCTCAGAAAAATTAAGTACATCTAAAAAAATACTGAAAAATGATGTAAGTAATTTGATAAAATGGAATGAAAAAGCAAATAATAATATTTCAATTTCATTTTTCAATGCACCGATCGTGCTGGTAGTTTTAACTGTATTTTTTGGCGCATTATTAAAGTATATGGAGCTAGAAAAATATTTAAACAAAAATACAATTGTAATAATGATATTTATTGTATTTTTTGGGCTTTGGCTTAGTTGGTCAATTTTTGATCTATCTAAAATAAATGAAAATATAAATGAAAATGTAAGCAAATTTCTAAAAAGATGGGAAATAGAGAATTAAAGTCAGTTTAGTTGATTGCATTGAACTAATATGTTGAAGAGTCCAGGCTAGCCCTGCTGGGCCTTATCCGGCTCAGTTTTAGGTTCAACTATTGTGGTCTTAAGTGTGATTTTGCCTGCTTCGAAAGCCTTGATTTCCTCAATCCCCCTCACTAATTCTTCAAAAAGATTGCGTTTCTTTTTCATAGATTATCCTCGTATTCGCAGGTTTTAAATTCAAGTCTATCGGTAACGTCTCTCAATCTGCCAGGGAAGTGCTGACTTGCGCTACGGCCAACTCCGCTGGAGTGTCCACCGCCGACGGTACAAAATCACTCCACCTCCATATTCCGGATCCCACTCCAAGCGTTTTCCTTGCCAATCGGACATCGCCCATTTCCCATATCGGAAATATGGCGACGGGGGTCCCCTCGAGTTTAGCGAGCTGATCCTGCATCAGCCCTTCCCGAGTACGTTTTAGTCCATGGCCTGCTCTGCATCACGGGTTCCGGACTCCCACTCCTGGGCTATTTGATTCTGCCGGATGTTCCGTCAACTCCACCGGCCGAGCAGAGGGGGGCGGAACGGGCCGCCCCATGTCTACCAACGCCGAAATGCAGCCAATAAAAGCATCGCGGCTGTTTTGAATAGCCTCCTCGATGGTTTCACCGTCTGACATGCAGCCGGGAAGATCGGGAAACGTAATCATAAACCCGCCGCCATCCTCTTCCGAAAGAGGCGTCATTTCGTGCATATATTCTTCAAAACAAAACGGAGACTCAACCGGCTTAATATTTTTGACTTTCATTTTTTCATCTCCCTTACTTTCTGGACCAAAGTCAGAAATGCTTGATATAAGTTTAAGCCGCTTCACGGCACTCTGCCGATCCTTTTGCATTGGCAAGTTCAAGTATCCGATCCGTAACCCGCTGGACCGGTTCCCGCAGTCGATCCACCCCCATAACCACATACCCGCCGGTAACGTCATTCCCTAAGGAATGGTTAAGCATCGCTTTCAAGGCGTAATACGGTATGTCGCAGGACTCAGCGATAGTTATGTACGTCCGGCGAAGGTCATGGAGGCAGAATGCAATGCCAGTCATTTCCTTGATATCCCGGACCCAGTTGGCAGGATTCGTGATATGGGTTATGGCCACTCGACCAGGGAAGACAAAGTCGTTCTCGTAGTATATCGCCCGGCGCTTGAGCAACAGCCGATGGACGCAGTCTGAAAGTGGCATGGTGACGCGGTTGTCCTCAGGTTTCTCCCCTCGCTTCTTCTCAGGCACGAAGGTGAAGGTCTTTGCCTTGAAATCGATATTCGACCATAACAACGTGGCCGCTTCCATCTTGCGCAGGCCGGTGAACAGCAAAAACAGTAGGTAGTCACGCCCCTTGGGGTTGTCATAGTCGCAAACCGTCTTATACCAAGCGGCAAGGTCGCTGTCGGCAATGCGTGTTTTACGCCGTTCACGCTTTGCCCAGTCCCGTCCTCTAATTGCCTTGACTGCGGCCACCGGGCTTCCCTTCAATTTCTCCGGATGCAGCGCCAAGCCGAAGCGGTAGATGGTACTCAGAAGTTTGATAGCATTAGCGGCCTGAACTTTGCCATTATTCTCTTCCAGGTCTTGCAGTCTATTGGCCACCATCTCACCGGTGATGCTGGCGGCGTCCTGGCCACGCCAATCGGAGAAATAGTTTTTCATCCAGGATTCGTATTGATAAAGCGTAGTTGGCGCAAGGGGATACTTCCGCATTGCAATGTATTGACAGTACAGGTCGTTGACAGTTATTGTTTCAATCTTGGGAATCTTTTTGGGGTCGGGGTTCTCGCCGAGTTCCATGCGCCGAATGTAATCTTTGGCGACCGTGCGCGCCTGCTCGGGAGAAAACGCTCCATAGCGACCGATCTTGATGAAAGTCTTGTTCTTTTCTCCGCGGACTCGGCGTTGCACCATGAAGGTAAGACAGTTTTTCGTAGCACGGACCCCGAAACCGGCCAAATCCGTGTCCCAGTAATCCACCTGCCCGGATGCTGGCAACTCGATCTTGCCCATGGTGGCTTTCGTAATTTTGAGGTTCGGCATAGGGCCTCCGCAGTGACCAACTCAGTGGCCATACAGTAACCAAAGTGGATAAATTTTACAACATCATAATCACACATGAGCACACATTACCCTTTGATATATAAGCGATTAGGCATTATCATCATTCCATGAAAATTAAACGTCTCGAAATATCAGGCTTTAAGTCCTTCGCCGACAAGGTGGCGCTGGATTTTCAGCAGGCGGTGACCGGCGTGGTCGGCCCCAACGGCTGCGGCAAGTCCAACATCGTGGACGCCATCCGCTGGTGCATGGGCGAACAGTCGGCCAAGAACCTGCGCGGCAAGGCCATGGAGGACGTGATCTTTGCCGGCAGCGAGACCCGCAAGCAGCTGGGGGTGGCCGAGGTGTCCCTGGTCTTCTCCACCGAGGACGGGCGGGCGCCGGCCAAGTACCTGGAATACGCCGAGATTCAGCTTACCCGCCGCCTTTACCGGGACGGCGAGAGCGAGTACCTGATCAACAAGACCCCCTGCCGCCTGATGGACATCACCGAGCTGTTCATGGATACCGGCGTCGGCACCCGCGCCTATTCCATCATCGAACAGGGCAAGATCGGCATGATCCTGCACTCCCGGCCCGAGGAGCGCCGCTTCCTGATCGAGGAGGCCGCCGGGGTCACCAAGTTCAAGTCCCGCAAGCAGATGGCCCTGAAGAAGATCGAGGGCACCCGCCAGAACCTCTCCCGCCTGAACGACGTGCTGGGGGAGATCCGGCGGCAGCTGGCCTCCCTCCAGCGCCAGGCGAAAAAGGCCGAGAAGTTTCGCGAGTACCGCGACGAGCTGCGGGAGATCGAGCTGTTGTTCGTGGCCCGGGAGTACCGCGACACCCAGGCCCGGCGAGGTGAGGCGGAACGGGAACTGGCAGGGCTCAACGAACGCATCCGCGGGGTGTTTGCCGGGGCGGCCCTGGGGGAATCCCAGACCGAGGAGGCCCGGCTGCACCTGGTGGAGGCGGAGAAGCGCCTGGCCGTGACCCAGGAGGATATCTTCCGGGTGAGGAGCGAGTTCAGCGCCGCCGAAAATGGCCTGAGCTTCCAGCGCAAGGAGTTGGCCTCCCTGGAGGGACGGCTGGAACGCCTCGGGGGCGAGGCCAACGAGCGGGAGAAGCGCCTGGCCGAGTGCTCGGAGCGCCGGGGATTGCTGCAATTGCGCCGGGACAGCTCCACCACCGATACCGCAGCCATGCAGACGGAGCTGCAACGGGCCGAGGAGGAACTGGCCGGGCACCAGCAGGCCGAGGAAGAGCTCGGCCGCCGGCAGGAGGCGCGACGCAAGGAGTTGTTCGCGGCCCTGGCCGAGTCGTCCCAGCACAAGTTCCGTCACGAAACGGCCCAGAAGCGCCTGGCCGGCCTGGCCGAGCGGTTCGAGCGCCACCGCCGCGAGGAGATGCAGCTCAGGGAGCGGCTGGAACTGAGCGGGCAGCGCGCCGGGGCCCTGGCGGCCCAGATGAGCGAAGCGCAAGAGGAGCAGGAACAGCTCCAGGTGGAGTTGAACGTTCTGCGCAGCCGCGAGGCCGAGCTGCGGCAGCGCCTGCCCGAGGTGGAAAAGGGCTGGCAGTCCCGGCGTGACGACCTGAGCCGCGCCTCGTCCCGGCTCCACTCCCTGCGGGAACTGGAGGCCCAGTTCGCCGGTTACGGCCCGGGGGTGCGCACGCTCATGAAGGAGGAGGGGCTGCGCTCCCGCTTCAGCGGGGTCGTGGCCGACGCCGTGGACGCCCCGCCCGAGCTTGAGGCCGCCGTGGAGGCGGTGCTGGCGGACCGGCTCCAGTGCATACTCTGCGCGGATGCCGACGACGCCCTGGCGGCGCTGGGGTTTCTCAAGGGGAACAACGGCGGCCGGGCCGGCATCGCCCTCCCCTTGGAGCAGGCGGCAAAGCCAGCCCCCGCGGTGCCGGGAGCCACGCCCCTGTCCGGCCTGGTCGCGGCCAGCGGGCCGTTTAGCGGCCTGATCGGGTCCATGCTGGCCAATGTCCTGCTGGTGGATGGTCTGGCCGACGCCATTGGGTTCGCCCGGCGCCACCCTGAGCTCATTTTTGTCACTCGGGATGGTGATATGGCGGCATCGGGGGGGATCGTGACCGGCGGCTCCGCCGAACAGGTCCGGACGGGGATCATCCATAAAAAACGTGAAATCAAGGAGTTGGAGGAGACGGTGGCGACGCTGGAACGGGAAGCCGCTTCCCTGTCCCAGGAGCGGGACGAACTGCGCCGCCAGGCACAGGAGGTGGCCGAAGGGTTGAAGGTCACCGGGAGCCAGGTGCACCAGGCGGAGTTGAAGCGGACCGGCCTGGCCAAGGACCACCAGCAGGCGGCCGCCGAGATCGCCCGCATCGAGGAACGACTGGCCGTGCAGGCCATGGAAACCGCCACCCTGGACGAGGAGCGGGAAGGGCTTGAGGCCGAGCTGCGGCAGTCCCGGGAGCGCCTGGGAGAGACCGACGGCATTTCCCGCGAGCTTGAGCAGGAGGTGGGCCGCTTGAAGGAGGAGTTGGAGGCGCGCCGGGAAGGGACGGCGGGCGCCCGGGAACGGGTCACCGCCATCCGGGTGCAGGCGGCCACCCTCAAGGAGCAGCACGAGGCCCATCTGCGGGACATCGCCGACCTGGAGCGCCAGGTGGAGGACCTCACCCGGCACCTGGCCGCCGACCGGCAGGAGTTGGACGGAGGCGGCGGCGAGCGGCAGCGCCTTGAGGCCGCCATAGCCGCGGAAACGGAGCGGCTGGAGGGGCTCGTGCGCCGTCAGGCCGGGGCGGAGAGCCTTTTGGCCGGCGCGCGGTCGGCCTGCGAGGAGGCCGGCGCAGCCCTGGCCGAGGCCGAGGCCCGCACCAGGAAGGCCCGGGAGGAGAGCGACGCGGTCCGCCAGCTCCAGGCGGAGCTCAACCTGCGTTTCTCCACCCTGAGCATGCAGGCCGAACATTTGGAACGTTCCGTGCAAGAGAATAGCCGCATCAGCATGGCCGAGGCCCTGGCGCGGCTGGAGGCGACGGAATTCGACGAGGCGGTCCGCCGGGCGCGGCAGGTGGAGTTGCAGCGTCTCCTGGACGACATGGGCGAGGTGAACCTCCTGGCCATCGAGGAGTGCGCCGACATGGAGGAGCGCTTCAACTTCCTTTCGTCCCAGAAAAACGACCTGGAAGAATCCCTGCGCAGCCTCCAGCAGGCCATCCAGCGCATCAACCGCACCACCCGGCAGCGTTTCCTGGAGACCTACAACCAGGTCAACGCCACGTTCCAGGAGGTCTTTCCGCGCCTGTTCTGCGGAGGCAGGGCCGAGCTGCGCCTGACCAACGAGGAGGACCTGCTGGAGACCGGCATCGACATCATCGTGCAGCCGCCGGGCAAGAAGCTCCAGAACGTGACCCTGCTCTCGGGGGGGGAGAAGGCGCTGACGGCGGTGGCGCTCATATTCTCCATCTTCCTGATCAAGCCGACGCCGTTCTGCCTGCTGGACGAGGTGGATGCGCCGCTGGACGACGCCAATATCGGCCGGTTCAACGACATGGTGCGGGAGATGAGCGCCGTCTCCCAGTTCATCATCATCACCCACAACAAGGCCACCATGCAGGTGGCCGACACCCTCTACGGCATCACCATGGAAGAGCCGGGGGCGTCGCGGATCGTGTCGGTGAGGCTGCATTGAGGTCGTTTCAGGGGGAGGCCCCGAGGGTGCCGTAACACGGCGTGACCTATATTTTTATGCCCGTTTCGGGCTATTGCATTCTGTCGTGAGGATACCACAATGCCGTTTCAAAGCATCTTGAAAACGCTGGTGGAGGCGACCCCCCAGGCGGTGGGGGCCATTCTGGTTGACTGGGAGGGGGAGGCGGTGCAGGAGTGGTGCCGCTGCGATCCCTATGAGATGCGCTTCATCGGCGCCCACAAGGGGATCATCCTGACCCGGCTGAAGGAGATGCAGGGGGGCGAGCAGGTGGGGGCCATCGAGGATGTGGTGGTGACCGCCAGCGAGCGGCACCTGATCATCGGCTGCATCGACAACGACTATTCCCTGGTGATGGATGTGGGCCGCCCCTGCCCGGTGGCCCTGGCGTTGCATCATTTTCGCGCCGCCGTTGCGCGGCTCAAGAAGGAGATCTGATGGGGCAGCAGGAGCAGAAGGGCTTTTTCCGGGGGCTGGTGGACAAGATAACCGGCGGCGGCCCGGCGCAGGTGGAGGGGACCGAGGCGACGGCAGCCCCCCCTGTCGGCGCCGAGGCGCAACAGGAGAGCGCGCCCGGTTTTTTCTCGCGCCTCAAGAGCGGCCTGAAAAAGACCAAGGACGGCCTGGTGGGGCGCATCGACGCCCTGGTGCTGGGGAAGAAGGAGATCGACGCCGACACCCTGGAGGAGCTGGAAGAGATCCTCATCACGTCGGACATCGGCGTCAAGACCACGGTGGAGTTGATCCGCGCCCTGGAACAGCGGTTGGGGCGCAACGAGCTGAAGGACGGCGAGGCGCTGCGGGCGGCGCTCAAGGCGGACATCCTGGCGCGCCTGAACGCCCATCACAGCGTGCTCGACACCGGCGGCCGGCACCCGTTCGTATTGCTGGTGATCGGCGTGAACGGGGTCGGCAAGACCACCACCATCGGCAAGCTGGCCGCGCGTTTCGCGAGCGACGGGAAACGGGTGCTCCTGGCGGCCGCCGACACCTTCCGCGCCGCCGCCGCCGAGCAGCTTGAAGCCTGGGGGGAACGCTCCGGCGTTGACGTCATCCGCCACCAGGAAGGAGCCGACCCGTCCGCGGTGGTCTTCGACGCCTGCAAGGCCGCCGTGGCCCGGCAGGTGGATATCCTGATCGTCGATACGGCCGGCAGGCTCCATACCAAGGTCAACCTGATGGAGGAGATGAAGAAGATCCACCGCGTCATCGGCCGCGAGATCCCCGGAGCCCCCCACGAGACGCTCCTGGTGCTGGATGCCGCCACCGGCCAGAACGCCATCTCCCAGGCGCGGCTTTTCAAGGAAGCGGCCGGCGTCACCGGCATCGCCCTGACCAAGCTGGACGGCACCGCCAAGGGAGGCATCGTGGTGGCGGTCAGCCACGAGTTCGGCCTGCCGGTCCGCTACATCGGTGTTGGGGAGGCGATCGACGACCTGCGCGACTTTAATCCGCAGGAGTTCACGGATGCCCTCTTCCAGGCCTGACAAAGCCGTTGCCGCACCACGCCGGAGGGCCGGAGAAGCCCGAGATTTCACGCAATTAGGGCTTGACTTCACCACGGCCGCCGGGTATAGTGACGTGTCACGAAAGGAAATGCGCACCATGGACCAGGAACTGTTTGCGGCACTGGAAAAGAAGGTCGATGACCTGCTCGATAAATACTCGAACCTGAAAGCCGACAATACACGACTGGCTGAAGAGAACCAGCGGCTCCAGTCGGAGCGCGAGGGTCTCAAGTCGCGCGTCGATGCCATCCTCGGCAAGCTGGAAGGGATTTGAATTGCCGGCAGGCGTGTGAACCCCCTATGAAGACGACCCATCTGGTGACGGTGCTTGGCCGGGAGCTCTCGGTCAGGAGTTCGGCCTCCGCCGACAAGGTTCAGGCGGTGGAGTCGTTCGTCAATACCAGGCTGCAGGAGATCGGCAGCGCCCTCAAGAACGGCGACGCCCAGCTGGTGCTCATGCTGGCGTTGCTCAACACCAGCGAGGAGCTGCTGGAGCTGCGCAACTCCTCGGAACGGGCGGCCTCCATCGACGTTTCGCTGCAACGGTTGATTGACAAACTGGAAAAAGCCTGAACCTTTAACAGAGCTGTTGAAAAACCCAGGTTGTTCAAAAATAGTCAGATCGTCGCACCCGCAGAAAGCCCTGAGGAGGCGTAGCAGCGCTACGCCGCACGAAAGGGCTTTCGAGGACGGTGGCGAGATGGCTGTTTTTCAACAACCTCCTGGAAGTACAAGGTCTCGTAAGGGAGACTTGATCATATATTCGCATCAGTACCAACATCAGTCCCGGCAGGTGCGGCGACATCGCCCCCCCTGCTGATAACCTGAACCCGCAGAATATAGTCAACGACGAAAGGAAGGAATAGCTCCCGAGGAAAAAACCGGCACCCGACCCAATCCTGCGGCACTCACGAGCCATTCCCCCTTTCACCCTCCCTGATCGACCTTCCCGGGACCCTATCCCTCCGGGCACTCTCTATCTGTCGGTAGACGAACCGTTTTTTGTGTGGAATCACTGGTATGCCCAAGCGATCACTACGGCAACGGATGCTGGCCCAACGCCTGGCGCTCGGCCAGGAAGAATGGCGCGGGTCCAGCCTGCTGGCCCAACGGAACCTCCTCGGCCTCGAAGAGTATGCCCGGGCGGAGTGCATCGCCCTCTACGCCCCGGCCCGCAACGAGGCCGACACTGCGGAGATCATGGCGGCCGCTTTCAGGGCCGGCAAGCGGGTGCTCTACCCCGCCGTCTGCGGGGAACACATGGTGTTCCGCCAGGTGGAGGGGCTGGCAAGCCTCGAAGAGGGGTGCTTCGGCATCCTGGAGCCTTGCCCCACCGGCATTGACCACCATGCCGACGAGGCCGACCTGATCGTGGTGCCGGGGGTGGCCTTCGACCTGAGCGGGCACCGCATCGGCTACGGCAAGGGGTTTTACGACCGGTTCCTGCGGCATCCCGGCCGCACGGCCCACTTGGTGGGGTTGTGCCATGATTTTCAGCTGATCGACGGGGATATCCCTGCCGAAGGGCACGACATACGGATGGAGATCATCGTCAGCGATCAACGGATCGTCCACTGCGGAAGTAACCGGAGCCACCCTGGTGGCCCGGATTAAAAAACAGGCTGGTGAGAGGGGGACGGGGGCGCGGATGCGTGGCCCGATCCCGCAATAGCACTTCAACGGCCTGATAGAGGAGGTTATCGATATGGAAGTGAGCATCTGGATGGTTGTGATTACCCTGGCGGTGGCCGCCGGGGCCTATTTTGCCGGCAGCAGGTTCAGCAAGAAGGATGCGGACGCCATCGTCCGGCAGGCGGAGGAGTTGGCCACCAAGGTCATCGATGATGCCCGGCGCGAGGCCGAGACCATCACCAAGGAGGCCGAGCTCAAGTCCAAGAACGCGGCCATCGAGGCCAAGGAAGAGTACGAGCGCGAGATGCGGGAGAAGAAGCGGGACCTCCAGAATCTCGAAAAGCGCCTGGTGCAGAAAGAGGAGAACCTGGACAAGAAGGTCGCCCTTTTTGACCAGAAGGAGCTGGACATCCTGAAAAAGGAGCAGGTCCATTCCGCCAAGGAACAGGCCCTTGCGGAGCGCGAGGATGAACTGAAACAGGCGGTCGGCGCCCAGATGGCCAAACTTGAGCAGATCTCGGGCATGTCGGCCGGCGAGGCCAAAAAGGAACTGATGAACGCCATGGAGAGCGAAGCCAAGCATGACGCGGCCAAGCTCATCAAGGTGATCGAAGAGGAGGCCCGGGAGACGGCCGACAAGAAGGCCAAGGAAATCATGGCCCTGGCCATCCAGCGCTATGCGGGCGAATACGTGACCGAGCGGACGGTATCGGTGGTGCCACTCCCCTCGGACGAGATGAAGGGGCGCATCATCGGGCGCGAAGGGCGTAACATCCGCGCCCTGGAGGCGGCCACCGGCATCGACCTGATCATCGACGATACCCCCGAGGCGGTCATCCTGTCCGGCTTCAACCCGGTCCGCCGCGAGGTCGCCCGCCTCTCCCTGGAGAAGCTGATCGGCGACGGCCGCATCCATCCCGGCCGCATCGAAGAGGTGGTGGCCAAGTCCACCGAAGAGGTCGAGCTCTCCATCAAGGAGGCCGGCGAGCAGGCGGCCTTCGACCTGGGGGTCCACGGCATCCATCCCGAGATCCTCAAGCTGATCGGCCGCCTCAAATACCGGACCTCCTACACCCAGAACGTGTACCAGCATTCGCTGGAGGTGGCGTTTTTGTGCGGCATCATGGCGGCCGAACTGGGGGTCAACGTCAAGCAGGCCAAGCGTGCCGGACTGCTGCACGACCTGGGCAAGGCGGTGGACCACGAGGTGGAGGGGTCCCATGCCGTGATCGGTGCCGAATTGGCCAGGAAATACGGTGAATCCCCCAAGATCGTGCACGCCATCATGGCCCACCACGAGGACGAAAAGCCCGCCACCGTGCTGGCGGTGCTGGTCCAGGCGGCCGACGCCCTCTCCGGCGCGCGGCCCGGCGCCCGGCGCGAGATGATGGAAACCTACGTCAAGCGTCTGGAAGACCTGGAGCGCATCGCCACCTCCTTCAGCGGCGTCAGCTCCTCCTTCGCCATCCAGGCCGGCCGCGAGATCCGCGTGATGGTGGCCAGCGAGCAGGTCAGCGACGAGCAGTCGCTGGTCATGGCCCGGGACATCGCCAAGAAGATCGAGGCCGAGATGACCTATCCCGGCCAGATCAAGGTGAACGTGATACGCGAGACGCGGGCCGTGGAGTTCGCCCGCTGATCCTTTAGAAGGTTGTTCAACCGACTGTTAAGGCATCCCATGAGCATCAAAATCCTCTTTATCGGCGACATCATCGGCAAACCGGGACGGCAGGCCCTCTCCCGGGAACTGCACCGCCTGGTGGACCGCCACGCGGTGGACCTGGTCATCGCCAACGGCGAAAACGCGGCCGGCGGTTTCGGCCTGACCACCGACACGGCCAAGGAACTGTTCGACACGGGCGTGCAGTGCCTGACCAGCGGCAACCACATCTGGGACAAGAAGGAACAGGTCCCCCTCGTGCTGGCCGACCCGCGCATCCTCCGTCCCGCCAACTACGGCGAGGGAGTGCCGGGCGCCGGCAGCGTCGTCGTTACCACCCCGGGCGGCGTCAAGGTGGGGGTGCTCAACCTGGAGGGGCGGGTCTACATGAAGAACCTGGAATGTCCTTTCCGCACCGCGGACCGGGAGATCGAGCAGTTGAGGAGGGAAACGCCGCTCATCTTCGTGGACTTCCACGCCGAAGCCACCTCGGAAAAATCGGCCCTGGGATGGTATCTCGACGGCCGGGTCAGCGCCGTCGTCGGTACCCACACCCACGTGCAGACCGCCGACGAACGCATCCTGTCCCAGGGGACGGCCTACATGACCGATGCCGGCATGACCGGGAGCTTCGATTCCGTGATCGGCATCGGCAAGGAAGAGGCCATCCACAAGTTCCTCACCCAGCTGCCGGTAAAGTTCGAGGTTCCCAAGAAGGACATCCGCCTGAACGGCGTGTTGGTCGGGGTTGACGCCCAGAGCGGCAAGGCGCTCAGCATCGAGCGCATCAGTCTGAGTTGTTGAGCGTTTTGATGATTTGGGCTTGACTTGGTGTAGTGATCGGGCTAGTTTTTAATCGAAGACATTTCTCGGAGGTGCTCCCAGTGGGCCTTTTGATCGGTACCGGTATTGTTGTAAGGATTGTTCTGCTCATTCTCATCGGGTTCTCGGTCCTGTCGTGGACCATCATCATGTTCAAGTTTTTCCAGATCTACAAAGCCAACAGCGATTCGGAACGTTTCATGGATTTTTTCTGGAAATCCAAGCGGTTTGACGCTATTGCCTCCCAGGTTGACCGCTTCACCGGCTCGCCGTTGACGGTGCTGTTCAACGAGGGGTACGGCGAGTTGGGCAAGGTCGTCGAAGGGAGCGGCAAAACCGACACCAGCGTCCTCAGCACCGATCTGGGCGGGATCGAAAACGTGTCCCGCGCCCTGCGTCGCGCCACCAACTCGGAGATCACCCGTCTCGAAAAATACACCACCTTCCTGGCGACCACCGGTTCCACTTCGCCGTTCATCGGTCTGTTCGGGACGGTGTGGGGCATCATGACCGCCTTCGAGGGGATTGGCAAGACCGGCTCCGCCTCCCTGGCCGTGGTGGCCCCCGGCATCGCGGAGGCGCTGATCGCCACGGCCATCGGCCTGGTGGCCGCCATCCCGGCCGTCATGGCCTACAACCATTTCCAGCACAAGATCCGGGTGCTGATCAACGAGATGGACAGCTTCTCCACCGAGTTCCTGAATATCGTTCAACGAAACGTTGCGGGGAAATGACCGATGGCAATGGGCGGACGTAACGACAACAGGGGTACGATGGCGGAGATAAACGTCACTCCGCTGGTTGACGTCATGCTGGTGCTCCTGGTCATCTTCATGGTGACCGCGCCGATGATGCAGCAGGGGGTCCAGGTGAACCTCCCCAAGGCCGACACCAAGGCCATGAACCCGGCGGAGGAAACGGTGGTGGTCACCGTGGACAAGAGCAGCAAGGTATTCATCAACAAGGAGGAGACCCCGGAGGAGAACCTGCGCGCCAAGCTGACCGACATGTTCGCCTCGCGGACCAAGAAAGAGGTCTTCCTCAAGGCCGATGCCGGCGTCCCCTACGGCGAGGTCGTGAAGATCATGGCCGACATCAAGGGTGCCGGGATCGAGCGGCTCGGCATGGTGACGGAGCCGGCTCCCAAATAAGATGATTGCACAGCAGGACACACATGACGCCGGCATGGGCGTCAGCTTCCTCATCTCCACCGTCATTCATCTGGCGGTTTTTTTGTTGGTGCTCTGGTGGGGGCAGCTTTTCCCGGCCACAGAGACCATCCAGGAGACCTATTACGTCGATGTGGTCAACCTGCCGGTGGCCAACCCCCGGGCCGGTAGCCCGACCCAAAAGGGGAACGATGCCGAGGCCCCGCCTCCCCCGCCGGCGCCCGAACCCCCGTTAAGCATGCCGTCCCCTCCCCAACCCGCCGCCAAGGGGCGGGCCGCGACCGCCGGAAAGGCCGAAAAAACGGAAAGGCGGGATACCGCCAGCGATGCGGCCTTTGCCGAGAAGATGGCGAAGCTTGAGAACAAGGCCGCGTCCCAGCAGGAGGAGGCGGCCCTGGAGCGGCTGCGCAAGAAGCTCAGGACGACCGGCAGCGGCAGGGCCGGGATGCCCGCCGGCAGCGGCAGCGAGGCCGGCAGCGACTACACCGCCTACGTCCAGTCGCGCCTGAAAGACGCCTTCTACCAGACCATCACCTATACCAGCAAAAATCCCGAGGTTGTCATCCACCTGTACATCGACACCGACGGCAAGGTGATCCGCCAGAAGATCGAGAAGTCCACCGGCGACCACACCTTCGAACTGGCGGTGCTCAGGGCGGTCGAAAAGGCCAGCGACAAGCTGGTTCCCCCGCCGAACCGCAAGGTGTTCGAGGGGACGTTCATCTTCAAACCCCAGGGCATTTCCCGCAACAAGCCGTAGCGAGGCACCCACCCATGAAACTGTTCTTGTCCCTGATGCTGATCGTTCTCCTGCCGTGCGCCGCCCTCTGCGCCCAATCCGGTTATATCGAGGTGACCGCACCGGGCAACCGCCAGCTCAAGCTCGCGGTCGAAACCCCGCACAGCCAGGGCGCCACCCCGCCAAACACCAACGCCGCCAAGGAGATGGCCGACGTGATCGCCTTTGACCTGAACATGTGGGGCCAGGCCACCGCCGAGACCAGGGAGCCCCTGCCCCTTGCCGGCGGCCTCATGTTCGGGGCCACCGATTTCGCCCCCTGGCGTGCGGCGGGCTACGACCTCCTGGTGCGCGGCGAATACGCCATCACCGGCGACGACCTGACGGTGGAGTTCCGCCTCTACGATGTCCTCAACAACAAGATGATGACCGCCAAGCGCTACTTGGGGAAAAGCAGGGACCTGCGCCGGTTCGCCCATTCATTCTGCGACGAGATCCTGCTGCAGATGACCGGCGAACGGGGCCCCTTCACGACCCATATCGCCTTCATCTCGACCCAGTACGGCAACAAGGAGGTCGCCATCATGGATTGGGACGGCCACAACCTCCTGCCGTTGACCAGGAACGGCTCCATCAACCTCAATCCCGACTTCTCGCCCGACGGCCGGGAGATCGTTTTCACCTCGTACAAACGGGGCAATCCCGACCTGTACAAGCGCGCCCTCTCCAGCACGGTCGAGGTTCCCCTGTCCCGGCACAAGGGGCTCAACATCACCGGCGCCTGGTCGCCGGACGGCACCCGGATCGCCCTGTCCCTCAGCAAGGACGGCAACGCGGAAATCTACACCATCGCCCGGGACGGCAGCAATCCCCAGCGCCTGACCGTCAGCCCGGCCATCGAGGTTTCCCCTACCTGGTCGCCGGACGGCAGCCATATCGCCTTTGTCTCCGACCGGCTGGGCAAGCCGCAGATCTTCGTGATGGACGCCAAAGGCGGCAATGTCCGCCGGCTGACCACGGTCGGGGGGTACAACGTCAACCCCCGCTGGTCCCCCAAGGGGGACAGGATCGCCTATGCCCGCATGCAGGGAGGAGAATTCCAGATCTACGTCATCAATGCCGATGGCAGCGGCGACACCCAGTTGACCACCACGGGGAGCAGCGAGAACCCCGCCTGGTCGCCGGACGGCCGT
>Ga0207857_1000194_pt1 | contig 17977 bp, 17 predicted proteins | sample LuqExpMetageno22_FD_187780 | JGI IMG/M metagenome (GOLD analysis project Ga0207857, IMG submission 187780) | Tropical forest soil microbial communities from Luquillo Experimental Forest, Puerto Rico - Sample 22 (SPAdes) | ecosystem: Environmental > Terrestrial > Soil > Tropical forest ... | reverse complement strand
CAGGCCGGCATCGAGGACGCCTGCCGCACCTGCGGCAGAATGATCAAGGAGGGGGGCGCCGAGGCGGTGAAAATCGAGGGGGGCGTGAACATGGCTCCCGTCATCCGGGCGGTGTCTGCCATCGACATCCCGGTCATGGCCCACATCGGTCTGACCCCCCAGTCGATCCACCGCATGGGGGGGTACAAGGTGCAGGGGCGCAAGGACCAGGCCGAACGGATCATGGAGGACGCCCTGGCAATTCAGGAGGCCGGTGCCTTTTCGGTGGTCCTGGAAGGAATACCGGCCCCGTTGGCGGCCCGCATCACGGCCGAACTCTCCATCCCTACCATCGGCATCGGCGCGGGACCGGATTGCGACGGCCAGGTGCTGGTGATCCACGACATCCTGGGATTGTGCGAAAAGTATTCGCCCAAGTTCGTCAAGCGCTATGCCGAATTGGCGCCGATCATCTCCGAGGCGGTCAAAAGCTACGTGGACGAGGTGCGGGCGGGGGAATTTCCCACCGCCGCCCATTCGTTTACTTAGCGGGTTGTTGAAAAACAGCCATCAGGCTGCCGCAAGTTGAAAGAAGGTCATAAGAAAGCCTATGAAAATTATTTCCGACATCGGGGAGATGCAGCAGACCGCTTTGAGCCTCAAGCGCCAGGGCAAGGCTATCGCTTTGGTCCCCACCATGGGGTTCCTGCACGAAGGCCATGCCTCGCTGCTCAGGGAAGGGCGCACGCGGGGCGACATCCTGGTGCTCTCCATCTTCGTCAATCCGATCCAGTTCGGCCGGAACGAAGACCTGGACCGTTATCCCAAGGATCGGGAGCGGGACTGCCGCACCGCGGAAGCGTGCGGTGTTGACATCATCTTTGCCCCCGACAGCGCCGCCATGTATCCGCCCGGCTTTCAGACCGGCGTGTCGGTGCGGGAGCTTTCGCTGCCCCTGTGCGGCGTCAGCCGTTCGGGGCACTTCGACGGTGTGGCCACGGTGGTGGCCAAGCTGTTCAACATCGTCCAGCCTGACGTGGCCCTGTTCGGGCGCAAGGATTACCAGCAACTGGCCATCATCCGGCGCATGGCGGCCGACCTGAACCTGCCGGTGCAGGTAGCCGGCATGCCGATCGTCAGGGAGGCGGACGGGCTGGCCATGAGTTCGCGGAACAGCTACCTGTCGCCGGCGGAGCGGCAGGCGGCCCTCTGCCTCTCCCGTGCCCTGGTGCAGGCCCGGGAGCGGTATGCCGCCGGGGAACGCTCCGCGGCCGTGCTCAGGGATGCAGCCCTGGCCGTCATCGCCCGGGAGCCGCTGGCTACGATGGATTATCTGGAAGTACGCGACGGCGCCACACTGGAACCGGCGCAGACCGCCGACAACGGAACGCTCATGGCGCTGGCGGTCAAAGTGGGACAGACACGACTGATCGATAACACCGTATTGGGAGAGGAGTTGTAACCATGCAGAGAATCATGTTGAAGAGCAAGATCCACCGTGCCACCGTGACCGGCGCCGACCTTCATTACGAGGGGAGCGTCACCATTGACCGCGACCTGATGGATGCGGCCGACATCGTTTCCTACGAGAAGGTGGCGGTCTGGAACGTGACCAACGGCAGCCGCCTGGAAACCTACGCCATCGAGGGGGAACGCGGCTCGGGCGTGATCTGCCTCAACGGCGCAGCCGCCCGCCTGGTGGCCCCCAAGGACCTGGTCATCATCGCCAGCTTCGTCAATATGGACAACGAGGCGGCCATCGCCCACGAGCCGAAGCTGGTCTTTGTGGACGAGCAGAACCGCATGCTGCCGACCCGGAAGGAGGATGCGGGCCAGGCCAAGCTGAAATGCGTACACTGACAGGTCGTTGAAAAACAGCCATCTCGCCGCCGCCCTCGAACGCCCTCTTGTGCGGCGTAGCGCTGCTACGCCTCCGCGTGGTTTTTAGCAGAACCGTTCCGGTTCTGTCCCTGCGGGATGAACTCCGCTGCGCTTCGTCACCGATAATCGCCGGTAGCGATTATACTGCGGGTGCGACGATCTGGCTATTTTTGAACAACCTAGGGTTTTCGGCAATCTATTACAGGATTGCAGGGATTCGGGCAGGGAACCAAAGGTTTTCTGCCTGTTTCTTTTTTAACGGGCAGTGAGTATAATTAAATACCGCTGTCCCGTTTCACGGCACACACCACGCAGGGGGCCGAACATGTCCGAATCCACCATCTACGCCGCCTCATGGCTGATCAATCCCGATGCCCCCCCCATTGCCGGCGGTGCGCTGCTGGTACGCGACGGCAGGGTGGCCGCCGTCGGTGCGCTGTCGGAGCTGCGGGGCACCCATGGCGCGCCGGTGGTGGAGTTCCCGGGCTGCGCCATCATCCCCGGTTTCGTCAATGCCCATACCCACCTGGAACTGACCCATTTCCCCTCCTGGCGGCTGCGTACCCATGTGGAGTACAACCCCCGCCGTTTCGTGGACTGGATCATCCAGTTGATCAAGATCAGGCGCGGTCTCAGGGATGAGGATGTCCTCGCCTCCCTGCGGGAGGGGGTCCGCATGTGCCTGGAGTCCGGCACCACGGCCGTGGGAGAGATCGTCACCAACCCCGCCCTGGCCCCCCGTTACCATGCATCGCCCCTGTCGGGGCGCCTCTTTTTCGAGTTGTTGGGCCACGACCCGGAGCGGTTCCGCGGCATGCAGGACAAGGCGCTCGCCGCCTGCGAAGCGACCAACGACCGCTTCGTGAACGGGCTGTCCCCCCACAGCCCCTACACCATCGGCGATGAGAACCTGGCGCGGATTTGCGAGGCTGCATCCTCCCGGGCGCTCCCCCTGGCGATCCACATCTCAGAATCCCGCGAGGAGACTGCATTCGTCTTCGACACCGCCGGTCCCCTGGCAGAGGAGTTCTATCCCTTCGTCGGGTGGCGGGAGCATCTGATGCCGCCCAGGCATTGCAGTTCCACCGAACTCCTGGACCGCCGCGGCCTGCTGACCCCCGCCACCCTGGCCGTCCACTGCGTCCATGCCACCGTGTCCGACGCGGAGACGCTCAAACAGCGCGGGTGTTCCATTGTGCTCTGCCCGCGCAGCAACGAGCGCCTCGATGTGGGCACCGCACCGCTGCACCTGTTCAAAAAGCTCGGCATCCCCCTGGCGCTCGGCACCGATTCCCTGGCCAGCAACGACTCCCTCTCCCTGTGGGACGAGATGCGGTTCGCCCTTGACCTGTTCCGGCACGACCTTGCGCCGGCCGAAGCCTTCCGCATGGTGACCAGCGGCGGAGCCGCCGCCCTCGGCATTGGGGCCTTCTGTGGTTCGCTGGAACCGGGAAAACGGGCCGATTTTCAGGTGGTGGGAAATGGAGGGGCAGCGGCGGAGCAGGTGCTGGAACGGCTCGTGGGTGAGGGGACGGTCCAGGAGGTCTACGCGGGCGGGGAGCGGTATGCAGGGTAATGACTCTTCCAACTATGAACACCCTTGAAACCGCCATTGTCCGCCTGCTGCGGGAAAAACCGTTCTACGGCCATTTTATCCTCAACCTGCGCCGCGTGGAGCATCCCTCATCCGGCCATGCCGCCGGCGTGACCATCCGGGACGGCGTGCCGACCCTCTCCCTGAATCCCCCGCTGTTCGCCGCCTTGCCCCGCGAGGGGCAGCAGGCCCTTCTGGAGCATCTGGTCAAGCACATCCTCCATCTCCATCCCCTGCGGCGCAAAGAACGCAACCGTCACGACTGGGACGTGGCCTGCGACCTGGCCATCAACCCCGGCATCGGGGGATTGCCGGACGATGCGCTCGTGCCGGAGCAGTACGGCCTGGAAGCCGGCTTGGCGGCGGAGGAGTATTATGCCCTCCTCGTCCCCCCCTTCGACACCGGGAACCTGGACGGCAGCGGCTACGGCGATGGGGAACAGGATGACCGGGGGGCCGCCGGCCAAGGGCGGGCTCCTGTCCGGGATGCGGCGACCCTGGACGACCATGCCATCTGGAGCGACGCCGACAGCACACCGCTGCCGTTGGGCGAGGAGATGGTCCGGAGCATCACGCGGGACAGCCTGCGGGGAAGCGACGGCGAGGCGCCGGAGGAGATCCGGGCCGTGGTGGAGGGACTCTTGCGGCCATCACCCATCCCGTGGCGCCAGCTGCTGCGGCAGTTTGTCGCCACGGCCGGGCGGGTGGGGCGGAAGAGCACCTGGATGCGTGAGCATCGCCGCTTTATCCACGAGACCCCCGGCATCCGCAAACGGCGCCGGCTCAACCTGCTGGTGGGTGTCGATGTCAGCGATTCCACCAATTGCGTGGAATTGCGCGAAGCCTTTGCCCGGGAACTGGTGCAGATCGCCCGTGGCCGGGACGCCCACATCACTGTTTTGTACGCCAACAGCCGCATCCAGCGCGTAGAGGCCTTCAGCGGCTCGTCGTTCGTGGCCCAGCGTTACGACGGCGGCGGTTTCACCGATTTGCGCCCGGTCTTCGAGTACGCCAAAACGATGCATCCCCTGCCGGCCGCGGTCATCTACCTGACCGACGGCATCGGCCCGGCCCCGGAGACGATGCCATTCCCCACCCTGTGGGTGCTGACCCGCGAGGGAGAGAAGCCGGTGCCCTGGGGGGTGGAACTGCGGTTGAACGTGTGAGTCGTGCAGATGTTGATTTTTTCAGAAAGGCCGGTGCATGGACGAATTCAAACCGATGACCGCGGAATCGGTCGGCAGGCTGCTGGAGGAAGCGGGGGCCGAGGTGATGGTGCGCTCCGGGAGGAGCGAGAGCTACGGTGCCCCGAGGGAGTTTTCCTTCGAGGTCAAGGGTGTTTTCCCGAACGGCATGGGGCTGCACGTGGTGGCGCGCCAGTTCAACTACCGCGACCCCTGGGAGGCGCAGGGGAGGATCAACGACATGGTCGATGTGTCCCTGCTGCGTGCCGGCAGCTATTCCACCCTGCCCAAGGGCTTCGATTATTTCCAGGGGGTCGATGAGGAGTGCGGGCTGGATGAGGAGCGGCTGAAGGCGGTGATCGCCTGCGTCAGCGGCCTGAACCCCAAGCTCTACTTGCTCCAGGAGATGACCGGGGACCTATGAAGGTTGTTGAAAAACAGCCATCTCGCCGCCGTCCTCGAAAGCCCTTTTGTGCGGCGTAGCGCTGCTACGCCTCCGCGGTGCTTTCTGCGGGTGCGGCGATCTGACTATTTTTGAACAACCTGAGCTTTTCGCAACTTGTCAGAGCAGGCTCCACAGCATCTTGGTCGCCATGGCGACCAGCAGCAGGGCGAAAAATTTTTTCAGGCGGGGCACCGGCAGGCTGTGGGCCAGTTTGGCGCCAACGGGCGCCGTGGCAAAGCTGGCGCAGGCCACCCCGACCAGTGCGGGAAGGTAGACAAAGCCCAGACTGTAGTTCGGCAGCGCGGCCGCGGACAGACCGTTGACCGCATAACCGAGCGTCCCGGCCAAGGCAATGGGAAAGCCGACCGCGGCGGAGGTCCCGATGGCGTTGCGCATGGGGACGTTGCACCACAACAGGAACGGCACGGTCATGGTGCCGCCGCCGATGCCGACCAGGCTGGAAACGCCGCCGATGAGGCTGCCGACGCCGGAGGTGCCGGCAGCGCCGGGGAGCTGCCGGTGGGCCTTGGGCTTGATGTCCAGCAGCATCTGGGTTGCCACGTAGTACAAAAACGCGACGAAGAAGCCCTTGAGGAACCGGGTGGAGAGCTGGGACGCCAGCCAGGAGCCGAGGAAGGTCCCGGCCAGGATGCCGGGGGTTATGCGCCGGACGACGCCCCAGTCAACCGCCTTGCGGCCGTGGTGGGCCCGCATGCTGGAGACCGACGTGAACATGATGGTGGCAAGGGAGGTGCCCAGCGCCAGGTGCAGGATGTACGCGGCCGGCAGGTGCTGGGCCGTGAACAGGAAGGTCAGTATCGGCACGATCACCAGGCCGCCACCAACGCCCAGAAGCCCCGCCAGGATGCCGGCAAACCCGCCCAGCGCAAGGTAAGAAAGCCAGTAGGTTATCATGATGCCCCGCCCCGCCTCATAACACTAGCAGTTTTTTGAAAAACCCAGGTTGTTCAAAAATAGTCAGATCGTCGCACCCGCAGGAAGCCCCGCGGAGACGTAGCAGCGCTACGTCGCACAAGGCGGCTTTCGAGGACAGCGGCGAGATGGCTGTTTTTCAACAACCTGCTACCTGCTACCGTTTCTGCCGCTGTTCCTCCCGCACCATGTCCAGCGCCAACAGGGCCACGCCGACGCAGATCAGCGAATCGGCGACGTTGAAGGCCGGCCAGTGGTGCGCCTTCCAGTACACATCGAGGAAATCGATCACCTCGCCCTGGCGGACCCGGTCGATGAGGTTGCCCACGGCGCCCGAGAAGATCATGGCCAGGGAGACCTGGGCCAGCCGCTGATCGTTGCGCAGGCGGTTGAAGGCGATTACGATCACCACCGCCGCGATGGCCGAGATGGCGATGAAGAAAGGAAGCCGCCATGAGGCGTGGGAGAGAAAGCTGAAGGCGGCCCCTTTGTTGCGCACATAGGTGATGTTGAACAGGCCGTCGATGACCGGGATCGACTGGAACATCTGCATGCTGTGGTCGATGTACAGCTTGGTGATTTGATCGACGATCAGCCCGATGATGGCTATGGCCGAGAAAAGAAACCAGCGATTCTTCACAAAATTACCTCCGGAGAAATGTGAAGCTTGTGAAAAGCCCGCATTTCTAAACTACCGCTGTGGTGCATTTGGGGCAAATGGCAGGATGCGACGCATCCTGTCCCAGCTCTTCGCTGTAACACCAGCATCGCTCGCATTTTTCACCCGGTGCGGCCGCCACCTGCACCCTCAGCCCGGGGATGGCTTCCGCCGCATAGCCGTCGCCTGCCATGTCACTGACCAGGGTGACCTTGGAGACGATGAAGATCGCGGCCAGTTCGGCGCTATATTCCCCGAGAAAGGCCAGCATCTCCGGCTCGGCGCAGATAGTCACCCCGGCATCCAGGGAGTGGCCGATGATCTTGGCCACGCGAGCCTGCTCCAGGGCCTTGGAAACCTCGGCCCGCACCTTCATGATCCGTTCCCAGCGTTCCACCAGCTTGTCGTCCTTCACCTCGGGCTGGAGTTTGGGGAATGCGGCCACATGGACGCTCGCCTCGTGCTCGCCCGGCAGGTATTGCCAGGCCTCGTCGGCGGTAAAGGAGAGCACCGGCGCGATCAGGCGCAGCAGGGTATCCAGGATGCGATACATGACGGTCTGGGCACTGCGCCGTTCCAGGGAGTCCTTCCTGCTGGTGTAGACCCGGTCCTTGAGGATATCCAGGTAGAAGGCGCTCATCTCCACGGTGCAGAAGCCGTTCACGGCGTGGTACAGCACGTGGAACTCGTACTCGCCGTAGGAGGCCAGCACCTTTTCCTTGAGCAGTTCCAGCTGGTGCAGGGCCCAGCGGTCGATCTCCGGCATGTCCGCGTATGCCACGCTGTCCCGGGCCGGGTCGAAATCGTTGATGTTTCCCAGGATGTACCGGCTGGTGTTGCGGATGCGGCGGTAGGCCTCGGAGAGACGCGTCAGGATCTCCTGGGAGATGCGGATGTCGTCGCGGTAATCCTGGGCCGCCACCCACAGGCGCAGGATCTCGGCACCGTATTTCTTGATGACCTCTTCCGGCGCCACCACATTGCCCACCGACTTGCTCATCTTGCGGCCGGAGCCGTCCACCACGAAGCCGTGGGTCAGGACGTTTTTGTAGGGGGCGCGGCCGCGGGTGCCGACGCTCTCCAAGAGCGACGAGTGGAACCAGCCCCGGTGCTGGTCGCTCCCCTCCAGGTACATGTCGGCCGGTGAGGCCAGCTTGGGGTTCGGTTCCAGCACGGCGGCATGGGAAACGCCCGAATCGAACCACACGTCCAGGATGTCCATCTCCTTCTCGAACTCCGCTCCCCCGCACTTGGGGCATTTCGTCCCCGGCGGCAGGAGTTGTGCAGCCTCCCAGTCGAACCACACGTCGGCGCTGTGCTGTTTGAAGTGGTCGGCCACGTGGTCCATGATGGCGCCGTCGGCCAGGTATTCGCCGCAGGCCTTGCAGGAAAAGGCCGTGATCGGCACGCCCCAGGTGCGCTGGCGGGAGATGCACCAGTCCGGGCGGTTCTCGATCATGCCGTAGATGCGCTCCTTGCCCCATTTGGGGATCCACTGCACCTGGTCGATGGCCTCCAGGGACTTCTTGCGCAGGTCATTGGCCTGCATGGAGATGAACCACTGCTCGGTGGCACGGAAGATGATCGGCTTCTTGCAACGCCAGCAGTGGGGGTAGGAGTGGGTGATGGCGGCCTGGCCGATCAGCGCTCCCACCTCGGCCAGTTTCTCGATCACGGCCGGGTTGGCGGCAAAGACGAACTGGCCGCCGAAGAATTCAAGATTCTGGATGTACTTGCCGTGGTTGTCCACCGGGTTGTAGATCTCCAGTCCCTCTTTTAGGCCCAGTTCGTAGTCCTCCTGGCCGTGGCCGGGGGCGGTGTGGACACAGCCGGTGCCGGCCTCCAGCGTCACGTGCTCGCCCAGGAGGATGATGGAATCCCGGTCGTAGAAGGGGTGCTTGCAGCGCTTGCGCTCCAGGGCGGTCGCCTTGAAGGTGGCGATGACCTCCCCTGTCAGGCCGACGGCCTTCAGGAAGGTGTCCTTCAGTCCCTCCGCCACGATCAGGACCCCCTTTTCCGTCTCCAGGGCCACATAGTCGAACTCGGGGTGCAGGGCCACGGCCAGGTTGGCCGGGATGGTCCAGGGGGTCGTGGTCCAGATCACCACGTAGGCCTGCTTGCCGGCCAGGGCCGGGATGGCGGCGGAGACGTCGTCCTTAAGGGCAAAGCGGACGTAGATGGAGGGAGAGGTGTGGTCGGCATACTCCACCTCGGCCTCGGCCAGGGCCGTGACGCAGGAGGAACACCAGTGGACCGGTTTCTTGCCGCGGTACAACCCGCCGCTCTTGGCGAACTTGGCCAGTTCCCGCGCGGTCAGCCCCTCGTATTCATAGTTCATGGTCAGGTAGGGATTCTCCCAGTCCCCCAGCACGCCCAGGCGCTTGAACTCGTCCCGCTGGATGGCGATGAACTTTTCCGCATACTTCCGGCACTCCCGGCGCATCTCCAGCTTGGAGATCTCGTTCTTTTTCGACCCCAGGTTCTTCTCCACCTGCAGCTCGATGGGCAGGCCGTGGCAGTCCCAGCCCGGCACGTAGGGGGCGCGGAATCCCTCCATGCGCTTGCTCTTCAGGATCACGTCCTTGAGAATTTTGTTCAGGGCGTGGCCGATATGGATATGGCCGTTGGCGTAGGGGGGGCCGTCGTGCAGGATGTAGAGCGGCTTGTCCTTCCCCTCCTCCTCCATGCGGGCATACAGCCCCTCGGCTGCCCACTTCTCGAGGATCTCCGGCTCCCGCTGGTTCAGGTTGGCCTTCATGGGGAAGTCGGTCTGGGGCAGGTTGAGTGTGTCTTTATAGTCCATGGTGCTGTCTCCTCACAAGCTTCTTGCGTGGTTGCAAATTTTATAAAAGTAGCGTGATTGCTGGGAAATGTCAAGGAATGCCCTGTGCCGGCCGGGGCAGGTGGACGGCGGCCTTTCGGCCGGCAGCGCCGAAGGCGGCGCCGGGTTCCGGACCGAGCCCTGGAGGGGCCATATTCTCCCTTGCATTTGCCGCCCCCCTCTGCTAGCATATTTAGCCTTTTCCCGAACTAACACCGGACCCATACGCGAAAGGATCGTGCGAATAATGTTGAAAATATTTGATTACTTCTTTGGGATGTTTTCCAATGATCTGGCCATCGACCTGGGAACCGCCAACACCCTGGTCTATCTGAAGGGCAAGGGGATCGTGGTCCGCGAGCCGTCGGTGGTCGCGGTGCAGAAGATGCACAACGGCCAGCAGAAGGTGCTCAAGGTGGGTATGGAGGCCAAGCAGATGCTGGGCCGCACCCCCGGCTCCATCACCGCCATCCGCCCCATGAAGGACGGCGTCATCGCCGACTTCGACATCACCGAGGAGATGCTGCGCTACTTCATCCACAAGGTGCACAACCGCAAGACCCTGGTACGTCCCCGTATCGTGATCTGCGTGCCTTCCGGCATCACCCAGGTGGAGAAGCGCGCCGTCAAGGAATCGGCCGAGTCGGCCGGCGCCCGCGAGGTCTACCTGATCGAGGAGCCGATGGCCGCCTCCATCGGGGCCGGCCTGCCCATTACCGAGGCCTCGGGCAACATGATCGTCGATATCGGCGGCGGCACCACCGAGGTGGCGGTCATCTCCCTGGCCGGCATCGTCTATGCGCAGTCCACCCGCATGGGGGGCGACAAGATGGACGAAGCCATCGTCCAGTACATCCGCAAGAAGTACAACCTCCAGATCGGCGAGCGCATGGCCGAGAGCATCAAGATCGAGATCGGCGAGGCCTACCCCGGCCCGGATGTTCTCTCCATGAGCGTCAAGGGGCGCGACCTGGTGTCCGGCATCCCCAAGACCATCGAGGTGAACTCGGACGAGATCCGCGAGGCGCTCAAGGAGGCGGTCAACGCCATCGTGGACACGGTGCGTATCTGTCTCGAAAAGACGCCGCCCGAGTTGGCGGCCGACATCGTTGACAAGGGCATCTTCCTGGCCGGCGGGGGCGCCCAGCTGCGCAACCTGGACATGCTGCTGCGCGAGGTTACCAAGGTGCCGGTGCTGATCGCCGAGAACCCTCTGGACTGCGTCGTGCTTGGCTCCGGCAAGGTGCTGGACGAATTGAACCTGCTCCGCCGGGTCGCGGTCACATCCTAGCAGGTTGTTGAAAAACAGCCATCTCGCCGCCATCCTCGAAAGCCCCTTTGTGCGGCGTAGCGCCCGGCCTTCGCAGCAAAGCTGCTTCGGCGGAGTAGGCCTGCTACGCCTCCGCGGGGCTTTCTGCGGTTGCGACGATCTGACTATTTTGAACAACCTGTAGTTCTCTTGCGGGTTGTTTGAAAAACAACCATTTTGAAGCCGTCCTCGAAAGCCCCTTCTGCGGAACATCGCAGCTCAGCCCCGCGGGTTTTTTGCGGCTGCGGTGATCCGGCTATTTTTGAACAAAGAATATGACAAGTCCCCCCATCGACATAATCGTCCCTGTCTGGAACAGTCCTTTCGAAACCCGTGCCTGCCTGGCCGCCATCCTCAGGCATTCCCCCGAGGCGCGCATGATCATCGTCGATAACGGCAGCAGCCGTGATACCGAGCTGATGCTGGAGGAGTTTTCCGAACCGCTGGGAGAGAACGGCCTGTTCATAAAGTCCGAGCGCAATATCGGACTGGTGCCGGCGATCAACAAGGGGCTGGCACGCTCCGACGGCGATCTTGCCGTCGTCGTCCGGCCCCATGTCCTGGTCACGCACGGATGGCTGGAAGCCCTCACGGGTGTTGCCCGGGATGCCCAGGTCGGCATCGTCTCGCCGGTTTTCAGCGGCAGTGGGGCCTCGCCGTTTCTTGCGATCAACAACAGGCGCGATTGCTCGGCGATCGACACCTTCAGGGTCTCGTTTTCGGCCCTGCTGCTGAAGGCCGAGATGCGCATGCAGATCGGCTCTTTCGACGAGGGGCTGGACAGCGGCGAATGGTGCCTGACCGATTACATCCGCCGTGCCTGGAGCAAGGGGTATCGCACCTGTGCAACACCGCGCTCCCATCTGGCCTGCGGCCAGGAAGCCGTCTTCGGCTCGGGGGAGCGCCGTCAGAACCAGGCGCGCATCAGCAGGGAACGCTACCAGGAACAGTGGGGCGTCAGCCGCCATTACTGTGTCTACTTCGGCCCGGATACGGATGCCGGGAGCCTGGCCGATGCCATGGAAACAATCCTTGAGGGTTCCCGCCGGGGGCATCGTTTCACCCTGCTGTTGCATTACCGGCAAGCCAGGGAATTCCGCCGGTGCGGCTGGGGGTCCCTGCATACCGCCATCGAACAGGTGCGGCTGTCGATGCTCATGCCGCAGCGGGACCTTGTGCGCAAGATAGGGGCACTCCGCGAGACGGCCCCCGAGATGGTCATGGTGCGCTGGAAGGATGATGCGCCCGCTGCCGGCATGGAGATGGCTATTCCCTTCACCGGGATGGCTGCCGCAATCAGAAGCGAATAATGGAAAACGTGAGATCCGGCCCGCCGGGTCCGGAACGGAGGTGGTTTATGGTTGCAGATGTGGCGGCCCAGTTGCAGGCCCATCGTGTACTGTTCGAGATCATGGAACGGGATATGGCGCCGTTGATTGCCGAAATGGCCGCCATGCTGGCCGATACCCTCGCCAGGGGCGGGAAGCTGCTGGTGATGGGTAACGGGGGGTCGGCGGCCGACGCCCAGCACTTCGCGGCCGAGATCGTGGGACGGTTCAAGCTGGAACGCCGGGCGTTGCCGGCCGTGGCGCTCTCCACCGATACCTCCATCCTGACCGCCATCGGGAACGATTACGGTTTCGAGGCCGTCTTCAGTCGTCAGGTCGAGGCGCTTGCTGCCGCGGGCGATGTGGTGGTCGGCATCTCCACCAGCGGCAACTCCCCCAATGTGCTCAAGGCCTTCCAGCTGGCGCGGGAACGCGGCTGCCGCACCATCGGCCTGCTGGGGCGCGACGGGGGTAGCATCAAGGCCGCCTGCGACCTGGCCCTGGTCGTCCCGTCCGACGACACCCCCCGCATCCAGGAGGGGCACATCGCCATCATTCACATCGTCTGCGACCTGGTGGAAAAGGCGCTGTTCGGGTAATTGGTTCTACCTCCCCCTTTGACAAAGGGGGATTGAGGGGGATTTGATCTGCCGCGGGAAATCCCCCCCGCCCCCCTTTTGTAAAGGGGGGAGCATAACCACTACGGAAGGCTTTGAAATGAAGATCCAGCCCATCGATCTCACTGCCGTCAAGACCTACCCCATTGCCGAACGGAAAAACAAGGTCTCCCTTGCCCGCGATTTTGCCGGCGCGATCACGCCCGGCATGACCGTGAGCGCCCTTCTGGCGGCCATGCCCAACCAGTTGGGGGCCGAGAACCTCAATGCGGCCATCGATGCGATCGTTGCGGCCCGCCGCAAGGGAAAGCCGGTGGTGATCGCCATTGGCGGCCATGTGATCAAATGCGGCCTGCAACCGGTGCTGAAGGCGCTGATCGACGCCGATGTCGTTACGGCGGTGGCCATGAACGGTTCTGCCTCGATCCACGACTACGAGATTTCGCTCATCGGCGAGACCAGCGAGGACGTGGGCGCGGTGCTGCACTGCGGCACCTTCGGCATGGCCGAGGAGACCGGCCGGGACATCAACCGGGCGCTCAAGTCCGGCGTTGCCGAGGGGTTGGGCTACGGCGAAGCCTTGGGCCGTTTCATCCGCGAAAACCGCAACCCCCATGCCGGGTCCAGCCTGCTGGCGGCCTGTCACGCCAAGGGTATCCCCGCCACGGTGCACGTGGCCATGGGCACCGACATCATCCATCAGCACCCCGAGGCCGACGGCGCCGTGCTGGGCCAGGCCACGTTCACCGATTTCCGGTTGTTCACCTCCGTGGTGGCGACCCTGGGGGACGGCGGGGTCTTCATCAATATCGGCAGCGCCGTGATCATGCCGGAGGTGTTTCTCAAGGCGCTCTCCATTGCCCAGAACATGGGCTTTCATGTGGACCACTTCACCACCGTCAACTTCGATATGCAACAGCATTACCGTCCGTTGCAGAACGTGGTCAAACGCCCGACGGCCGGCGACAGCCGCGGCCTGGCGATTACCGGCCACCACGAGATCATGATTCCGCTCCTTGCGGCAGGGGTCCTGGACAAAATCAGCGCGGCCTGAAACAGATTGAATTATTCCCATTTTGTTTTATACTGTGAAATACCGTAGAAGGCCTGAAAACGTTATCCGGAGAAAAAAATGACCCTGACCGGAATTGTGCTGATCATCATCTCTGCGGCGCTCTGCATCATGGTGCTGGCCTTTATTCCGACGCTTCTGGCCGTGAAGCGGGCGGCCATTTCCCTGGGCTCGCTGTCGGACATGGTCCATAAGGAGCTGAAACCGGCCCTCCACGAGCTGACCGCGGTCCTGACCGAGCTGAAGACCGTCGGCGGCGGCGTGGCCGAGCATACCGACGATGTCAGGCGTTTCATGACGGCGCTGGGCGAGACCGGCGATAATCTTCACACCATCAACCGATCGGTTGGGGTGGTTACCGGGGTGCTTACGACCACCTCGACCTGGGCGGTCGGCGCCAAGGTGGCGGGGAAATATCTGATTGAACGCTATCTCAAGAAACGGGGAGGAAAATGACCATGTCTGACGAGGAAAAAGGAATTTCCGCAGGAACGGTAATGGTGTCATTTCTGGCCGGAGCGGCTCTCGGCGCCGGGCTTGCGTTACTGTATGCGCCCAAGAGCGGCAAGGAGATGCGCGAAACCATCGCAGATCTGACCGAGGACGCGGTGGACAAGATCAAGGAATACGCCAAAGAGGCCCAGGACAAGATCAAAACGGCCATCGAGGACGGCAAGGACACCATCGTGGAGAAAAAGTCCATCCTGGCGGCGGCCATCGACGCCGGCAGGGAAGCGATGCACCGGGAGAAGGAACAACGCAGCTCCACGCCCTGATGATGGCTGTCGGATCGTGAAAAAGCCCACTACGGTGGGCTTTTTTTGTGCCGTACCCGCTTTCGGAACGCCAGCGCCGAATACGGGCCACGGGCCCGGTTCCGGTCGGAAGATTCACCGGCGCCCGCCGGATCATCCCCGGCAGAACGGGCGGCCAAGGGGACAACGCCTCGCAAACGCCCATAGCACAAGGGTTTGCCCGCCATTGACTTTCTTTTGAAACTCCTTTATAATTCCGAAACTTATATCAAAAAACCGCATCGGAATCAGGCGGCGCTCCGGCAAGGGATGCAGGCGGCAGGGCATGGCAATCGACCGTGCCGGCAAGCCATACGCACTCCTGCCGGCGATGCTGAACCGTGGTGCGGTGTCTACCGGGAAATCGTGTGAAGCATATCCTCATTGCCATATTCCTCGTACTCTGCTCGCTGCCGGCAGGCGCTACGGAGCCGGTCCAGCCCCTGCTGGCCGAACTGACGCGCCCCACCGCCCCGGCCCTGCCCGCATTGGAACAGGTGGCGCTCGTCCCGCGCGACGAACTGACGGACGAAGAGGAGCCGCAGCAGGACGCCAGCGAACTCTTTACCCTGGAAGAGCTCAAGGGCAAAACCGACGATGCCGCCGAACTGGCCCTGCCCGACGTTGACCTGCCCCAGGCCGACATCCCCCTGGCCCTCAACAGCAAGGTCGAATACTTCCTCGCCTACTTCCAGACCAGGGGCAAGCAATCCTTCTCCCGCTGGCTCTCCCGTTCGTCCCGCTACATCCCCATGATGAAAGAGGTATTCAAGCGCGAGGGGATGCCGGAAGACTTGGTCTACGTGGCCATGATCGAGAGCGGTTTCCACCTGCACGCCCGCTCGGTGGCCAATGCCGTGGGACCGTGGCAGTTCATCTCCGGCACCGGCCGGCGGTATTCCCTGCGCATCGACCAGTGGGTCGATGAGCGCAAGGATCCGCTCAAGGCAACGGTCGCCGCCGCCCTGTACCTGAAAGAACTCTCCGGCATGTTCAACGGCGACTGGTACCTGGCGGCCGCCGGCTATAACGCCGGCGAGAACAAAATCCTGCGCGCCATCAGCATGTACAACACCAGCGACTTCTGGGAACTTTCCCGTGGCTCCTACCTCAAGCGCGAGACCAAGGAGTATGTCCCCAAGCTGCTGGCGGCCGCCATAATCGCCAAGGACCCCGCCCGATACGGCTTTTCCGACGTGGCCTACCTGTCGCCGATCGAGTTCGATACCGTCAAGGTCCCTTCGCGTACCGACCTGGAACTGGTGGCCAAGCTGATCGGCACCACCTACGAGACGGTCAAGGAGTTGAATCCCGCCCTGCTCCACTGGTGTACGCCCCCCAATTATCCCGACTACGAACTCAAGGTCCCCAAAGGGACAAAGCTGCAATTCGAGGCCGCCTACGTCAAGGTCCCCGAAGATCAGCGGTTCACCGAAAAGGTGCTCTACACCCGTTACCGCGCCCGCAAAAAAGATTCGCTCAAAGGGGTCGCCCGCCGTTACAACACGACCCCGGACGTGCTGGCCGAGCTGAACGGCGTCTCCCCGAAGGCCCGCATTGCCGGCAGGACGCTGGTGGTGCCGGTCCGGCAGACGGTGGATTTCAGCCATGAGGGCCGTTCGGCCGGCAGGGCGGCCAAAGGTGGCTACGCCAAATATTATACCGTGAAAAAGGGCGACACCCTCGGGGCGCTCGCCAAGCGTTTCAACGTCTCCTCCAAGCTCCTCTCGGTCTGGAACAACCTGAAGGAAAAGGTTGCCCTCAAGCCGGGGCGGCGCATCATCATTGCCAAGTTTATCGAAAAGAACGGGGAAATGGTGCCTGAAGCACAGAAAAGCTGATGCCGTTCGCCCTGTCTGCCCCATCAACGAAAGGAAGGACCGATGTATAATATCCTCATTTCCGCCGCGTCGGGCGTGGCGCTGTTTCTGCTGCTGCTCTTTGCCGTCAAGCTCCCCTGGTGGGTGTCGTTCCTGCTCGGCCTGATACTGTTCGCGGTGGTCTTCATACTCATCTCCCGCGTCGTCATGAAGAAGGTCATGGTTTCCATCGAGACGGCCGGCAAGGACCTCCAGGCGCAACCGCCGCGCTTCGAAAAGGCGGTCCGCGAATTGAAGGAGGCCCTGCGCTACGGTAAATGGCAGATCTACGTGGAAGGTCAAGTAAATTCCCAGATCGGCATGATCTACTACATGAAGCGCGACTTCTCCAACGCCTTCCCGCATCTCGAGAAATCGTTCTTCAAAAACTGGGCGGCCATGGGGATGCTGGCCATCTGCTACATGAAGCGCCAGAAGAAGGACAAGATGATCAGCACCTTCGAGAAGGCGGTCCAGTGGAACGCCAAGGAGTCGCTGCTCTGGAGCCTGTACGCCTATTGCCTGAACGAGTGCGGCGACGTGTCCAAGGCCAAGGAGGTTCTGGGCAAGGGATTGAAGAAGCTGCCCGGCGACGGGCCGCTCAAGGACAACCTGGACTGCCTGGAACAGGGCAAGAAGATGAAGATGAGAAACTACGGCGACATGTGGTTCCAGTTTCACCTGGAGAGCCTGGGGGCCCTGCAGAAACACCAGATGGCGGCCATGGGCGGCCGCATGCAGCGCCGCACGGTGGTCAGAAGGTAGCCCTTCCCCCGCCCCCTTGATACCGTACACCTGAAAGCCGTCGCGAGACGGCTTTTTTGTTTTTTTGTCAAAAAAGCGTAGAATGTAATCATAAATCGCAAATGCCGAAACCGGCATGTTGGGCCGGAGGGGCGGGAATCGCTTGGGGCGGGGAGAGAGAGGGCGCATCATGAAGAGAACGGCATGGGCATTTCTGGCGGGTCTTGGCCTGATGGCAACGCTCCTTCCGGCAGTCCGGCGGGCCGAGGCCACGCTGGGAGAGTCCGCCGATTCCATCGCAACGGACCGCAGGGCGCTTTCGGCCGCGCGGGGGCTCACAACGGCCGGGCCGGGTTATACGGTCCAGGAGGTCACGTCCGAGGCGACTACGGTACGGGAATACGTGTCGCCGGGCGGAGTCGTGTTCGCAATCGCCTGGAACGGCCAGATGCATCCCGACCTTACGGCGCTCCTGGGCTCCTATGGCGCCGAATACAAACAGGCGTTGGAGAAAACTCCGCGCAAAAAGGGCGTGAGGCATCAGCAGGTGCAGGGAACGAAGGTCATCGTGGAAAAGTGGGGGCATATGCGGAACCTGCAGGGGCGGGCGTATGTCCCGACCCTGGTGCCCCCGGGGGTGAGCATCGATGAAATCAGATAAGATAGTTATAGTTCTGCTCCTTGTGCTCATGGCGCTTGCCGGCTGTGGCGGCGGAGGCGGTTCCGGTTCGCCGGGCCCCGCTGTGGGGGGGGCGCCCG
>Ga0207857_1000192_pt1 | contig 18094 bp, 17 predicted proteins | sample LuqExpMetageno22_FD_187780 | JGI IMG/M metagenome (GOLD analysis project Ga0207857, IMG submission 187780) | Tropical forest soil microbial communities from Luquillo Experimental Forest, Puerto Rico - Sample 22 (SPAdes) | ecosystem: Environmental > Terrestrial > Soil > Tropical forest ... | reverse complement strand
CGTCGCATTCACGCGGACTATTGCATCGTTGGCGGTATCGTAATCAGGTGTACGACCGTACAGCCTGACGCCAATCGAACGCTCGTGCAGCTCATCGAACCGGCCAGCCAGGGCATCTTCCACAAGCGCCTGCAACAACGCACGCGACCGCTTGCTGCCAATGTAGGCTGGGCTTTGAAGAATGTCATTCAAGTGCTGACGAATTCGATTTGCATGCGATGCGGAAAGCTTCTCGTGTCTTTCTCGTGTCGCCATCGGGATACCAGAATCTGAAGCGTAGTCTACCACAGCAAAAATACCCCTCGACACCTCGCCAGTTCAGCATACGAGCTGCTCTGCACGGCACTGCCTGCAACGCCCGGCCAGAGCGGCTCCCGCATCGGTAGGCGTAAAGTAACTGCGTTCCATGCACGCGCAAAGATTGCCGCTGAGCAGCTTGGCCGCCGGCAATTCCTCGCATGGGACTTTACCGGAAAGCTCTGCTGTGATCTGCTGAATGCAACCGCACATGCTAACCCGACTGGAATCCTATTTCGAATTTGCGCACCACCAGACCAACTGGCGGACCGAGATCCTTGCTGGAGCAACCACCTTTCTCACCATGGCGTACATCGTACTGGTGAACCCATCGATTCTGGCCGCGGCCGGCATGCCCCTGGCCGCCGTGACTGCCGCCACCTGCCTGTCGGCCGGTATGGCTTCCATCCTGATGGGTTTCGTGGCGCGCTATCCGATTGCCCTCGCTCCCGGCATGGGACTGAATGCCTACTTTGCTTATGCCGTATGCATGCGCATGCATATTCCCTGGCAAACCGCCCTGGGAGCGGTGTTTCTGTCGGGCGTCATCTTTCTGGCCATCACGGCTGCGGGCATCCGGCAAATGATTCTGCGCGCCATTCCGCAGGAACTCTATGCGGCCGTTGCTGGCGGCATCGGATTGTTTATCGCTCTGATCGGCTTCCACAATGCGGGCCTGGTGGTGGGCGATGCGCAAACCCTGGTCAGCCTGGGCAGTGTGCGCAATCCCACAACCGCTTTGGCCCTGGTCGGGCTGGGATTGATGGTAGTGCTAGAGGTGCGCAAGATCCGCGCCGCCATTTTGCTCGGCATGCTGGCCGTGACCCTGGCAGCCTGGCCTCTGGGGCTGGTCCACAAAACCGACACCACCGGAGGACTGGCCGCGCTCAGCCAAACCGCCTTCCATCTGGATATTGCAGGCGCTCTCTCCAAAGGCCTGCTCGAGATTGTCTTCGTCTTCTTTTTTGTGGATCTGTTCGACAACCTGGGCACGCTGATGGCCGTCACCAAACGGGCGGGATTGCTGGAGGCCGACAATACGATTCCCCGGCTGAACCGCATTCTCTTTGCCGATGCTATTGCTACCCTCTTCGGATCGCTCACCGGCACCTCCACGGTCACCAGTTATGTGGAGTCAACCGCGGGCGTGGCCGCTGGTGGCCGCACCGGCGTAACCGCCATCGTCACCGGAATCCTGTTCCTGCTGTCCATTGTGGCCGCACCCTTCGCGGGAATGGTTCCCGCCGCGGCAACAGCTCCGGCTCTGATCCTGGTAGGTTCACTCATGCTGGGCGGCATCACAGAAATCCGCTGGCGCGAGCCGCTCAAAGCTCTGCCAGCCTTTCTCACCCTGGTGCTGATTCCCTTCACCGCCTCGATCGCCAACGGGATGGGGTTTGGCGTCATCGCCTGGGCCGCACTCCACGCCGCCACTGGCAAACTCGAACGCAAGGATTGGTTCCTGTGCCTGCTGGCCGCGCTCTTTCTCATCCGTTTTCTGTATCTGGGAGCAGGCTAGGACACCGCAGCTTGAGGCTGACCATCCGGTCGCAGCACCGCGCAACAGATCTCAATCGGTACACAAGAAAGCGGCTGAAGAGCACTACGCTCTTCAGCCGCTTCCTTGTTGCAAGTTGTCTGCGGAGGCAACTGCACCCTCCACGACAGCATATCTCTAGCTCGCCTGCCTGGGCGTGAAGTAGCAGGTTCCGCCGGCCAGCACGGCATTCCACATACCGGGCTCGGCAGGCTGCTCGCTGGAGCCAAGAAACAGATAGCCATCCTGCGGCAGCAGACGATGGATATTGTTCATCAGCACCTTGCGCGTGTCCTGTGCAAAATAGAGCATCACATTGCGCAGGAAGATCACGTCGAACTTGTCGGAAGAGCGATTGAACGGCAATGTATTACCGGTAAGGTTGGCCTGACGGAAGCGGCACATCTTCTTCACTTCCGGCTTCATCATCCAGTCTTCGCCCATATGGTCAAAGTAGCGGACCACAAAGCGGGCAGGCAGGCCACGGTTGATCTCAATGCGGTGATAGGTGCCGCTCTGAGCGCGTTCCACCACCTCACTCGAAATATCCGTACCTTCAATCTGAATATTCCAGCCCACCAGCATGGGGAAGTGCTCCAGCATCATCATGGCCAAGCTGTACGCCTCCTGGCCGGTGGAGCAGGCAGCGCTCCAGAAACGTAATGTGCGGGTATGCTTGCGGGTTTCAATCAACTTGGGCAGCAACTCCGTGCGTAACAACTCAAAGGGCCTGGAATCGCGAAAAAAGCTGGTTTCATTGATGGTCATTGCTTCAGCTACGGCACGTTCCAGGGTAGGATTGGGCCGTGAACGAAGCACGCTGACCAATTCATCCAAACGGCTCATCCCATTATTGCGCAGTACGCGGGACAAGCGCGTATCGAACAAGTAGTCGCGCGAGGGATCGAGCACGTTTTGGGAGAGGCCGAAAACGAGCTGCCGGAGGTAGGCGTAATCGGCGCTGGCGGCGTGTTCCATCACTAAACCACCAATCTGCGAAGCTCAGGGGCTTCACTGGAGTTTCGGTTGACGATGCGCAGGATTTCCGGAGCAATGGCATCGAGGGGAAGAACTCTATGAGCAAGTCCGGCATTGGTTACGGCGCCGGGCATGCCCCAAACAGTACTGGTGGCCTGATCCTGAGCAATGACACCGCCGCCTTGCTCGCGAATCACGCGGCAGCCCAACATGCCATCCGACCCCATTCCGGTAAGCACAACAGCCAGCACGCCGGAGCCATATTGGCGGGCCACGGAACGGAAAAGCACGTCAACAGCCGGGCGGCAATGATTCTCTGGTGCCGCCTGAGTCAGATTCAAAGTGGGTGGAGCCGTCGGGTGCGCTCCCCCCAGCACTTCCATGTGCCAGTTGCCTCGTGCAATGTAGGTTGTTCCCGGCACAACGGTCATTCCCTGCGCTGCTTCCGTAACAGGAAAGCGGCAACGTGAGTTCAACCGTTCAGCAAAGAGCTTGGTAAACAACTCGGGCATGTGCTGCACAATCAGGATCGGCAACGGGAAGTTGGCCGGAAGCGTGGGCAGCAGAATGTCCAGTGCGGCCGGACCTCCGGTGGAAACGCCAATCGCCAGCACCGTGGGCACCATGCTCAGCGCCTGCTGACGAATAGGAGCCGCGCCGCCCATGGGCAGAATATTGGTTTGTGCCGTCGGCCGCGGAGCCAGGGGTGAAAATGGCTGCGGCGTGGGAGCCGCGGCCACTGACATATCCTGGGTCAGCGCCTTGATCTTCGGTACGAGTTGTTGGCTGAGTGTTCGCACCGCAGACTCCCGGTCGGCTTGTCCAGCCGGTTTGGTCACATAATCGGAGGCGCCACCGGCCAGTGCCTCAATCGTGACCTTGGCTCCACGCTGGGTGAGCGAGCTGCACATGATGACAGGCATCTTGAAGCCACGCCGGCGCATTTCGCGCAGCGTGACCAGCCCATTCATGACCGGCATTTCTACATCCAGCAAAATCAGATCGGGACGAAGCGTTGCGATTGCGGTCAAGGCCGAGGCGCCGTCGGCAGCAGTGCCGGCAACCTCCATGGACGTGTCCGTGGCGACTACCGTGCGCAACAAACTGCGCATCACGGCCGAGTCGTCGACCACCAAAATACGGGTACGCCGTGCGGCCGTCATTCGTTAGGCCTCCATCAGACCCAACAGAGTCAGCTTCTCGTTCAACGCATCCGCGTCAAAAGGCTTCATCAGATACTCGTCGGCCCCGGCATCCAGTGCGCGCAGAATAAAGTCGTTTTCCGCCTCGGTGGTCACCATCATCACCTTCAGCTCGCTGTAACCTTCGGCGCGCAGTTGCTTGAGCATGTCCAGTCCATTCATCACCGGCATGTTCCAGTCCACCAGCGCCAGGTCAAATTCAGGCCCGTCGTGCAGATGATCCAGCGCCTGCTGTCCATCGGCGGCTTCTTCGCACTCGATCCCCTTTTCCTGCAGCAAACCGCGCAGGAAGCCACGCACAAAGCGGGAGTCGTCGACAATCAGTGCTCGCATGGTTACCTCCAAGGTTGAATTCGATCGATCCCGTAAGTTAGCTGGATTGGGCAGCACTGAGCCGGATCGGGTCCAACCGCTCAGGATCGAGCATCACCAACAGCTTGTCTTTCAGTTTGTAGGTGCCAGCAAACAAAGCACGGCGCCGGGCATCGAGAGTGGAGGGGTTCTGTTCAAAGTCCACCGCCGACAGGGTAAGCACCTCGCCCACCGCGTCCACCAGCAGACCAAAGCATCCACCCGGGGATTCCAGCACGATGATGTCCTGCGGGCCATCCTTGGGTGGAAGGTCGAGCAGTTGGCGAAGGCTGACTGTCGTCAGCACATCGCCACGGTAGTGCATCAGTCCGCCCACGTAGCTCGGGGCCAATGGCACGGGCTGCGGTCGGGCTCCGCCCACGATCTCCAGAATGTGCGAGATCGGGACTCCAAACCAGGTCTTGTCCAAACGGACCGAGCAGAGCTCGACCATGGCCATCGTTGCGTTTTCTTTCAACTGCGATACGGTTGCTGTGCTCATGCCAGGCTCTCCGCGGTTTGATTCCAATTCACGCTCTGCTCTTGTTCAATCGGCAGCGGAGGAACTCCGCCCAGATCGACCACACCGGTCACCTTCTCCTTGAGCAAGGTCACACCGCCGGTACGCGAGGTGGTTCCAGCTTCGAACAACTCGGAGCCTGCGGCCACGTCCAGCACCTGCGAGACGGCAATGCCCACATGACGGTTCGCCTCGCGGCAGACCACCACGATAACCTGTGCTCCCGGTACCGCTTCGGCGGCCTGCAGTACGCCGCCCGAATCCTCGACCGGCAACAACTGACCGTTGAAGTTGATCACCGGACGGTAGCCGATGTACTCAATGCGTGTCAGCGGCAACTGCTCGATACGCAGCACGTCGGCCAATGCCACCGCGGCGCGGCGACCCGCAGCTTCTACCAACAGATATTCCATACCCTTCAGATCCGTCGATTCTTCGGCGGCTGTCGAGGCGGCTGCCTCTTCCTCGCGGGTGCTCATCGTAATGCCGGCCTTCAATGCAATCGAACCAGGATCGAGAATCAGAGCCAGATCGCCATTGCCCAGCACGGTGGCGCCCGAGTAGAGGCCAATGCCCTTCAGTACCGACGACAGCGGCTTGACCACGATTTCTTCCGGATCCGCCAGACCGTCCACCACCAGACCGAAACGGCGTCCGTCGGCATCGAGCACGGCGATGAAGTTATCGCGCTCGGTAGCCTCCTTGTGATGGCCGTCAGGGGTAAGCAGCCGGTCCACAAAAACCAGCGGCAGCAGCTTGCCACGCAGGCGGAACAAGGGCGCACCCTCAATCCACTCAATCTGCGACGCAGCCTGCTCCGGCGGAACGTGCACCAGCTCGGAAAGTGCGCCCTGAGGCAGCGCAAAGCTCTGCTCCAGCGTGCGTACGATCAGCGCCGGAATAATGGCCAGGGTGAGAGGAATCCGCAGGCGCAGCGTGGTGCCCTTGCCCGCGCGGGAGTCAATCTCCACCTTGCCGCCAATTTTCTCCACATTGGTGCGGACCACATCCATGCCCACACCGCGGCCGCTCACGTTGGTCACGGCCTGCGCGGTCGAGAAACCAGGCAGGAAGATCAACTGCAGCAGCTCGCGCTCCACCAACTGCGAGGCGCGCTCGGCGGTGATCAGACCGCGCTCAATGGCCTTGGCGCGAACGCGGTCCACATTGATGCCCGCGCCGTCGTCGGAAACTTCGATGATGACGTGGCTGCCTTCATGGCTGGCGCGCAGCTTGAGCGTGCCTTCCGGATCCTTGCCCGCGGCCACACGCACATCGGGCGGCTCAATACCGTGATCGAGCGAGTTGCGCACCGCGTGCGTCAACGGATCCTTGATGGCTTCCAGCAAGCTCTTGTCGAGCTCCGTCTCCTGGCCTTCCAGTTGCAGGCGGACCTTGCGGCCCAGCACCTGCGAGAGGTCGCGCACAATGCGCGGCATCTTGGAGAAGATGTTGGAGACCGGCTGCATGCGGGCCTTCATCACGTTCTCGCGCAAATCAGCCGTAACCATGTCCAGGCGGCGCGAAAGCATGGTCATATTGGGATCGTTGGCCGTGGCCTGCAATACCTGATTGCGGGTCAGCACCAATTCGCCCACCAGATTCATCATCCGGTTCAGCAACGTCACATCCACGCGCAACGAGCTCTCGGCGGCACTGGCAATCGGCTGCAGACGCGGCTTGTCGCCCGGCTCCGGCTCGGCCTTGGCCTCAGGCGCAGGTTCAGCCTGGGGCAAAGCGGCAGCGGCAGCCTCGACCACCGGCGGCGCGCTGGGCGCGGCGGGCGGCGGCGGTGCAGCAGGCTGGGCCTGTCCTACGGCGGCATGGGCCTGAGCCACTTCAGCCGGGGTTACGGCTTGCAGCTCTTCCAGGCGCGCCACCAACTCCACATCTTCGCCGTCGCCCTCGGAGCCCTCACCCTCAATCGACTTGAGGATCGAACGCAATCCGTCCAGCAATTGCAGAAGACCGGTGATGACCGGCGGAGTTGCATCCACCTTGCCATCGCGCAACAAACCAAGCAGATTTTCACCCGCATGGGCCAGCTTCTCTAACCGCTTGAAGCCCAGAAAGCCCGTGGTGCCCTTGATCGTATGCACCGAGCGGAAGATATCGCCAAGCAGCCCGGCATCCCGCGGGCTCTCTTCCAGTTCGGTCAAGCACCGCTCCATGCGGTCCAGACCTTCCTGGCTTTCGATCAGGAACTCCCTCGTCAATTCATCCATTGCATTCACTCACTCGGCCGGTCCGGATCTGGTCTCCGGGCGCGGCGGCACTCTTTGCCCTTATCGGACGCTTCTGGGCCAACTTGAGCCGCCTGGGGCCGGGAAAGATTTCTACCGTCCTGGTTTCCGCTTTCGGTTCCCATTCCCCTCTTTGCCCTCCAGCCCTGGCGCGGGCGGAGTATGCTATACCCTCCGGTTCCTGCAGCAGGGCGAAGGAGGCCCGCCATGGTCGAGGATCAAACACAGAATGAACGGCTTCTCCGCTTGCTCCATCTGGCGCAAACGGCAGCCGAACACGCCTATGCCCCCTATTCGCGCTTCCGCGTCGGTTCCGCCCTGGAACTGGATAACGGCGAAATCGTCACTGGGACCAATGTGGAAAATGTCAGTTTCGGGCTCACCATCTGCGCCGAACGTTCCGCCCTGTCGACCGCCGTTTCCCGCTTTGGGCCTGGCATAAGAATCGTCGCCGCCGCCATCACCAACCTGAACGATTCCCCCAGCCCTCCCTGCGGCGCCTGCCGCCAGGTGCTGGCCGAGTTCATCCTGCCCGATGCCCCGGTGATCTTTCCCGCCGCCGGCGGTCTGCGCACGCTCACCTTTCAGGAATTGTTGCCCTGCTCCGGCGACATGCAATTGAAATAACCCCCGGAGGCCAGCTCTGCCGGAGCGGCTGGCCGACTTGCGGTTTTCTCCGGCAATTTTGAGGTTTTTCGCGATGTCCGACCCGATGCTTGCTTCCGTACCGCCCCTCCATACTGTTGACCTGATCCGCAAAAAACGCGACGGCGAACGGCTCACCGACGCCGAACTCAAGTTTCTGGCTATGGGCGCCGCCACCGGCTCCATTCCGCTCGAACAGCTTTCCGCCTTCCTGATGGCCGCCTGGCTGCGTGGCCTCAACGTGGACGAAGCCCGCGCCCTGACGCTCGCCATGCGCGACTCGGGAGAAAAATTCTCCCCGGCCAATCTCGGCAGCCAGGCCGTCGACAAGCATTCCACCGGGGGCGTGGGCGACAAGACCAGCTTCCTGATTGCCCCCCTCGCGGCAGCCTGCGGCGTAGCCGTCCCCATGATCAGCGGCCGTGCCCTGGGTCATACTGGAGGCACTTTGGATAAATTGGAGGCCATTCCCGGCTTCCGCACCGCGCTCACACTGGCCGAATTCGAATCCGTCATCCTGCAGTGCGGCGCCTCCATCGTTAGCCAGACTCCTTCCCTTGTGCCTGCCGACCGCGTGCTGTACGCCCTGCGCGACCGCACCTCCACGGTCGAGTCGCCGGGGCTGATCTGCGCCTCCATCCTGAGCAAGAAGCTGGCCGCCGGCCTCAACGCCCTGGTGCTCGACGTCAAAACCGGCTCCGGCGCATTCCTGAAAAAAGCCGAAGACTCCAAGTATCTGGCTGCCCTGCTGGTGGCTACCGCTGAATCCGCTGGCACCCGCACCGTGGCCCTGTTGACCGACATGAGCCAGCCCCTCGGCACCGCCGCCGGTAACTGGATTGAGCTGATCGAGGCCGTTGACCTGCTGCGCGGCAACCGGCCCCCGGAAAATGAGGATCTGCGCGAACTCTCCCTGATTCTGGCCGGATGGATGATCCATCTGGGCGGACAGGCCGCCACGCCCGCCGAGGGCTATGCGCGCGCCGAAAAAGCTCTCCTGGATGGCTCAGCGCTCCACCGCTTTCTCCAGATGGTCGCTCTGCAGGGGGGCGAAACCCGCGTCTTCGACCGGTCCGAAGCTTTCCACGCACCGAGCGCAACTCGTGTGCTTTTGGCGCGGTCCTCCGGCTACATCACGGCCATGGACACCACTGGCCTGGGCTGGGCGGTGCAACGCACCGGGGCTGGACGCGAAAAGGCCGGCGAGCCCGTCGATCCCCATGCCGGCATCCTCTTCCATGCCCGGCGCGGCGCCAAGCTAGAAAAGGGGCAGCCCATCGCCACCCTCTTCGCCACTGCCGAGCCCATGCTCGACGAGGCCGAGGCTCTCTATTGGAGTTCCATCACCGTGGGCGTCGAACCGCCGGCCGCAGTCGCTCTGGTGGACCGCATCTTTACCCGTGCCGAAGCCGAGCAGTACCTCATCAACCACCCCAGAGGCTGACAGTCCCTCTGCCGCATGCACGGAGGACGCGAAACGAGTTGGCCGCACCGCAGGTGCCCACAAGTGCCTGCAGGTGCCTACTTCTCCCGCACTGCACTCACCACCGGAGTCTTCCACTGGAAGCGCTGCGAGAGCAGCTTGAGGGCAAGGGCGGCGGCGCAACCGGCCAGGGTGGAGATGGTGCGGTCAACTCCAAGCGACTCCAGGCCGAGAAAGACGAAAGCCGCCAGCAACGCAGCCAGCGTATAGGGCTCGCCGCGCTCGAAGACGCGCGGGGTGCGCCCCATCAGGGCATCCCGCAGCGAACCGCCACCGGCAGCCGTAATCAAACCCAGCAGCAGGGCCGGCAGCATGCTGAGCCCGGCGTTGAGCGCGCGGCTCACACCTGCCACCGTAAACAATCCCAGCGACGCCGCATCGGCCAGCCACACGGCCCGAACCACAAAGCCCTGCGCGCGTCCCATACCAAGCAAAGCCAGGCAGCCGGCACCCAGCGAGATCAGCAGATAGCGCGGATCGAGAAACGCCAGCGGCGGCCCCTTGCCAAGCAGCACATCACGCGTGATGCCGCCGCCCAATGCGGTAATCACTGCCAGCCCCAGTACGCCGATGAAGTCATATTTGTACTCGAGGCTGCGCTTGGCCTCCAGTGCCCCGGCCAGGGCGCCAGCAGCCACCCCCGAGAACTCCACCACCGTAAACACCGTTATCGCGTGCAGATCGATCGTCACCATGCCGCTACCAGCATACGAGCTTTGCTCCCCCGCTGGCAGCCGTCCGCCGTCCTACTCATTTCCCGGTGCAAAAGTTGGAACGGAAAGCTGAAAGCCAATGGCTGATATCTGCGCGAACCTGCTAGCCTTACTGCATCCGGATTCCCGCCGGAAGGAGTACGCTTTGGCACGTTTTACCGGTCTGCTTGGTATCGCTGCAGTTCTGTTGGCCGCATGGCTCTGTTCCACCAATCGCCGCCAGATTCGCTGGCGCACCATTGCCTGGGGCCTGGGCCTGCAGGTCACCTTCGCATACATCGTGCTCTGCTTTGACTACGGCCAGCGCTTCATGACCTGGGCCGGTGGCGTGGTCACCCAGATGCTGGCCTGCACCTTCGCCGGCGCTGGCATGGTCTTCGGCCAGCTCGGCATGCCCGCCGGTGGTGACTTCGGCAAGCTTGTGCCCCCTGGCTCCGGCGTCATCTTCGCCTTCCAGGTGCTGCCCACCATCATCTTCATCTCCGCCTTCTTTGCCCTGCTTTATCATCTGGGCGTGATGCAGCTCATCATCCGCTGCATGGCGTGGGTCATGCTGAAGACCATGCGCATCTCCGGCGCGGAAAGCATGAACGTGGCCGCTTCCATCTTCATGGGACAAACCGAAGCGCCGCTCACCATCCGGCCCTTCCTGCGCGGCGCCACCCGCTCGGAGCTGATGACCATCATGACCAGCGGCATGGCCCACGTTTCGGGCGGCATCATGGCCATGTACATCGCGCAGGGCGTTGAAGCCCGCCACCTGCTCGCCGCCGTCATCATGACCTCGCCCGGCACCATCCTGATGGCCAAAATGCTGGTCCCTGAAACCGAAACGCCCGCCACCGAAGGCAAGGTCATCATCCCCAAGGACGAGCTCCACGCCAACGAGAACTTCATCGGAGCCATCGCCCGCGGCACCATCGACGGCGGCAAGCTAGCCTTCAACGTGGGCATCATGCTCATCAGCTTCCTGGCCCTGGTCGCGCTGCTCGACAACATACTGGGCTGGTTCCACGCTGGCCACCTCTGGTTCCCCGGCTCGCTGGGCCAGATTCTCGGCTTCCTCTTCGCCCCCGTCGCCTGGCTGATCGGCGTGCCATGGCAAGACTGCGGACAGCTCGGCAATCTGCTCGGCACCCGCATGGCGCTGAATGAAGTGATCGCCTACATCGGCTTGGGCAAGGCGCACGCCGCCAACCTGATAGCCAATCGCTCCTTCGTCATCGGCACCTTCGCCCTCTGCGGATTCGCCAACCTCGGCTCCATCGGGATGCAGATCGGCGGCATCGGCGCTCTCGTTCCCGAACGCCGCGACGACCTGGCCCAGTTGGGCCTGCGCGCCATGATGGCCGGCACCATGGCCAACCTCATCTCCGCCTCCATTGCCGGGATGTTCCTCGGATAATCCACCCCCTCGATCTGCAACCGCTTGGGCCGTCCACTCCTTCGGGAATGGGCGGCCTTCAAGTTTCCGCGCCACTTGCGCCGGCCACGCCTCTGCTGTACGCTTTAACTACGACTTACAGTGTCGGAGTTAAGAAAGTGGCCTACATTAGCAACGGAGTGGAATACGGCCTGCACTGCCTTCTGTATCTGGTAGCGCGTGCGGACGAGCAAGTGGAAGCCAATGTGCGCGATCTGGCGGAGCTGCAAGGAGTCTCCGTGGAGTACTTGGCCAAGCTGTTCACCAAGCTGGCCAAGGCCGGGCTGGTGGTTGCTGCCGAAGGCGCGCGCGGCGGCTTTCAACTGGCGCGGCCGGCGGATCGGATCAACTTTCAGGACGTAGTGCTGGCTATCGACGGTCCCAAACCTCTCTTCGATTGCCAGGAGATTCGCACGCGCTGTGCCGTGTTCGGCGACCAGGCTCCGCGTTGGGCCACGCGCGGCCGTTGCTCCATCCACCAGGTCATGCTTGAAGTGGAAGAGCGCATGCGCCAGGAGCTGGCCGCACACACTCTCGCCAGCCTTGCCACACAGGTTGCCGGAAAAGCTCCGGCCAGCTTTGGCATTCAGATTGAAACCTGGCTCAAAGACCGCAAGCAGCACCGTCCCACGCGGTGAGCCAACCAAGAAATGCAACAGAATTTTCCAAGCAAATCGAGAGGACCTGAAAATGAAACAACGTTTTGATTTCACAACCGTGGCTGCGGCCGGTTACAAGGCCATGCTGGGCGTCCACAGTTACGTACAGCAGAGCGGGCTCAGCCTCGGCTTGCTGGAACTGGTCAAGATGCGCGTTTCGCAGATGAATGGCTGCGCCTTCTGCCTTGCCATGCACGCTCCGCTGGCGCGCAAGCACGGCGTCACGGAAGACCAGCTCACGCTGCTTCCCGCCTGGCGTGAAGCCCCTGTCTTCAGCGCACAAGAGCGCGCTGCCCTGGCCTGGGCTGAGGCCATGACCCTGCTCAAGGAGGGCGATGTGCCGGACGCCATCTACAACCAGGTGTGTGCAGAGTTCAACACCAAGGAAGTTGCCGACCTAGCTTTTGCCGTGGCCGAGATCAACGCCTGGAACCGGCTGATGATCTGCTCCCGCACGCCTCCGGCAGTGGCCGCGGGAAACCACTCCTAACACCACGCGCACAGCAGCGGAGAGCCTCAACTCTCCGCTGCATGCGCAACATCGTCTTTCTTCGAGTTGCTAAAAGCACCTCAAAACACGCCAGCGAAGCCACCGCCTCCATCGCGTACGATGTTCCTAACATCGACCCTCGCCTTGGAGTCACCGCATGCGCCGTCGCACCTTTCTTGCCACTCTGCCTCTTGCCGCTCTTCCCCTGGCCGCAAAACCGCTCGCTGCTGTAGTGGAAGAGCCCGCGCCCGCTGCTCCCGCCAAATTCCAAACGCCCGGTCAGCGCCGCTTTGTGCGTGCCGACGTTCACGCCGGCGACCGCCCTGCCGGAGCCAGCTTTGCCACCCGCTCCGCTGCCATGGGCTGTTCCGGCGCTGCGGCCACCGCGCATCCCCTCGCCACCCAGGCCGCCATTGAGATCCTCAAACGCGGTGGCTCGGCCGTCGACGCCGCCATTGCCGCTAACGCCCTCCTCGGTTTTGTCGAGCCCACCAGTTGCGGCCTCGGCGGCGATTGCTACGCCTTTGTCTGGGACCCCAAGGTCGCCAAGCTGCAAGGCATGGCCAGCTCCGGTCGATCACCGCGCGCCCTCTCACTCGATACCGTGCGTCAGCGCGCCGTGCGTGGCGCCATTCCCGCACTCGGCGCAGTAGCCGTCTCCGTCCCCGGCGCGCTCGGCGGATGGTGGGCCATGCACCAGCGTTATGGACGCCTCAAGTGGGCAGAGCTCTTTGAGCCCGCCATCCACTATGCCGAGCATGGCGCGCCCGTCCCACAGATCATCGGCGCGTACATCCGCGGCAACCTCGAAGCTTTCCGGCGTCCCAACTCCGGCGTTGAAGAAACCGCCAACGCCGTTCACACCTACGCACCCAACGGCAAAGCCCCCATCGAGGGCAACATCTTCCGCAATCCCGACCTCGCCCGCACCTATCGCCTCATCGCCCAGGGTGGCCGCGACGCCTTCTACGACGGCCCCATCGCCCAGACCATCGAAGCCTACTTCAAGCGCATCGGCGGCTGGATCACCTGCGACGACCTCCGCGCCCATCAGGCCGAGTGGGTCGAGCCTCTCGTCACCAACTACCGCGGCACCGATGTCTACGCCATGGGCGCCAACACTCAGGGCCTCGCCACTTTGCAGCTACTCAATATTCTGGAGAACTTCGACCTCCGCGCGGCTGGCTTCCAGTCTCCCCTCTCGCTCCACCTGCAGATCGAAGCCAAGCGTCTGGCCTATGAAGATCGCGCCCGCTTCTACGCCGATCCGCACTTCACGCATGTTCCCGTCGAGTGGCTCAACTCCAAGCAATACGCGCAGCAGCGCGCCCAACTCATCCGTCCAGACGGCATCCTCACCCCTGTATACCCCGGCCAGGCCCCCAGCCATGGCGACACAACCTACTTCACCGTGGCCGACTCCAGCGGCATGATGGTCTCCCAGATCCAGTCCAACTTCCGCGGCATGGGTTCCGGTCTGGTCGCCGACGGCCTCGGCTTCATGTTCCAGGATCGCGGCCAGCTCTTCTCTCTCTCCGACGGCCACCCCAACCTCTACGCCCCCGGCAAGCGCCCCTTCCAAACCATCATTCCCGGCTTCGCCGTCCGCGACGGCCAGCCCTGGATGAGCTTCGGCGTCATGGGCGGCGACATGCAGCCGCAGGGTCAATCCCAGATCATCGTCAATCGTGTCGACTACGGACTCGACGTGCAGGCCGCTGGCGATAGTCCTCGCTGGCACCACGAGGGCTCCTCGCAGTCCATGGGCGAAGATGCGCCCGGCCTCGGCCCCAAGGGCACCCTGCATCTTGAATCCGGAGTCCCTGAAGCCACCCGCAAGGCTCTCGCCGATCTCGGCTGGCCCCTGAGCGATGGCCTCGGCGGCTACGGCCGCTATGAGGCCATCGAGCTCCGGCAGGCAGGCACGGAGCGCGTTTATGCCGCCGCCAGTGAGATGCGCGCCGACGCTGTCGCCCTAGCTTACTGACCACCTGCGGTGGGGCCATGGCGCTTCGCTACCGTCGCGCTAGCGGTTTCAGGATTGCTGTACCCACGGAGTAAAGCTGCCCAGTCGCCCCGACCCCAAGGAGAGGCGACATCGGAAATAATCGGATTCGGTCTATCTATCCTGAAACCGCGCTGACTTGCTAACTCGCCAGCGTCAATGCAATTGCTCAAACGGCAGGTTGCCGATGGCGTAGTGAGGCCAGTCTTTGTAGTCGAAGTGCCACCACTCGCTTTCATAAACGGTGAAGCCTTGTCGCTCCATCGCCCGGCGCAGTACATCGCGATGGGTTCGCTCGGCAGTCGTGCCACCTGCGTAGTTCGGATATGCGCGCTCACTCATCTCGTCGTAACCGCTGGGCATGGAAACAGCCCTGCCGGTAGCCAAGTCGTAGAGAGTGAGGTCAACGGCACAGCCGCGATTGTGGCGCGAACCCTTGGAGGGATCGGCCACGAAGAGATGCTTTTCCGGCGGGGTTGCATCCCAGAAAATTTTGGTCACATACCAGGGCCGGTAACCGTCGAAGATCATCAGGCCGTAGCCTTGCGGGACCAGTTCGTTGAGTGCGCGTTGCAGGGCCAGTGCGGCAGGCCTCTGCAGAAAAGCACGGGCAGAGCTATAAACCGGCACACCCACAAAATTGTTGCTGGTGGCATAGCGGATATCGAGGTGGAAACGCGCATCGAGCCGGGCCAGATCCACCAGATCGGAAGGCAGAAAATTGCCCTGCTCGTGTGGTGGCTCTGCGGCCAGCGCCTGGCGACGCAACTCCGGAATCGGCCGCACTGGCGCGGCGCTCTGTGAAAAACTGCAGCTCGCCGTCAAAACCGCTGTTACCAGCAGCAGAAAAGACTTCCGGAAAACCAGCTTCGTCATCCTCATCTCTCCCCGCCGGCAGCCAGCTCCGCTGACTTGCTGCCTCGCCGACTTGCTGACTCGCTAACTCTCTCTCCGCAGCCGCTGCACGCGATAGTAGGCCGTCAGCAGGGTCACGGTTCCGCAGCTCAATAGGCTGGCCCCCATGCCGATAATCATGGCCACATCGTGCCGGTAGAGCCCGTGAATGATACTGACCACCTGCAACAGACTGAAGCCGCCAAAGGTGACCAGCGAAACGCCCACATCGGTCTTCTTGCGCCATAGAGCAATCGCCTGCGGAACAAAGAGCAGGGCGTTGCCGATCAGGCCCAGTCCAAAGAGAAAAGCTACGATATCCTGCATGGCGCAAGACTCCTGAAAAGTGGCTGTCTTCCGGTTCTATTGTCGCACCTGTTCTGCTTGCGGACGGCGGCGCTGGATGCCCGTGTTCCGGAGATGCGACGGCGCTCACAGGCCGCTCGGAATCCGGTTTGCTATGCTCTCTGCGTGCATCCGGAATTATTTGTCTATCCTGCGTTGAAAGAGCCGCTCGTCGAGGCCTATGGCATGGCCTTCGAGTCGGTGTATATCGTTCTGCATCCCTTTGTCCGCATGCCCGGCGAGCTGGCCTGGCAGGCAACGCGCACCTATCCCGACGACCAGCAGATTCTTGCGCATGGGCAAAAGTGCCGCTGGGCTGAGGCTGCGCGTGGAGCCAATATCCGCAACTGCGCGGCCCTGAGTCAGGCGCTGCTCACTGCCATCGGCTCAGTGGAAGAATGCCTGCGCGATCCCGCCGGAGCCAACGCGCTCGGCCATTATCTGCAATTCGCGCCCATCTGGATGCCCACCGAAGGCCGCTTCGAGCCGCTTCTGCGGCAGGATTTTCTGTCCGCCTTCGCCAAGGCTGGCTGCAACGGACTCCTTCACGTGCCCGAGTTTCCCGGCGAAGAATCCGTCCGCGACCTCTCCCTCGCTGCGCTCGCCACACACGAAGAAAAATTCCCCGAACGCGGCACCCTGCTCGCGCCCGATGCCAGCTTCCTGTTCACCGTGGATTGGGACAGCTTCTTCACGCTCTTCTACGGACCGCGCGATTTTGTACAGACCGTGGTCAGGGAGCGGGATCTGGAAGGATTTTTTGCCGAGAAGGAGACCGAACACTTCTGGTTCAACTGGAAGATGGGCTGCGCCACCTGCACGGTTTCACCCGAAGGATGGAGTGCGGGCTAATCGCCGCGAACAGGTGCTCCGCAGACAAACTGCACGGGAATCCTGAAGCGAGTCCACAGACAATTACTGCACGTCGGTCGCCATGAACACATTCACCGGCGGATCGCTGGTCAACTGCGTATCGACAATCAGCACGGTCCGCACCTCGCCGCCGGTCAGCGACAGGGTCGCCGAGGTGTACTTGGGCGTGAGCAGTCCCGTGGGAACAATCACCATGGTGACGGTCTGCGAGGTAAAGCTGACATAGCCAGCCGTGGCCCCCACCGCCAGGCCGGAAACCAGCGGAACCGTATTGGCCAGCGTGGTGCTGGAGGGAACCATGTACACGTCCACCGGGCCCACCTTGGGCGCCTGGTTCAGGAAGCGGAAGGCGGAGTGACCCGAAGCCGCCGCAACCTGCTGATCTTCAAGAACCGTCACCGTATAGCCCGTGGACGACGCGCCGTTATCGGTCAGGAAGATAGAGTGGTGATGGCCGGCCAAAACCGTGCCATTGGTGGTCACCAGAGATTTGCTGGCCGTGGCTTCCGTGATCTTGATCAGCGCGGAATTGCTGGCCGGAACCGTGGCATAAGCGGTGATGGAGCCCTGGCCAATGTTGGAGGCGATGGTGACCCCTTCGATAATCACGTTGGCCGCCGGTGCAATATACGAGGCGTCAATGACGCGCACCAGGCTGGGCTGGGTATAGCTGGCCACGTTGACGCACGACGACAGCATAAAGGACACCGCCAGCGAGAGGACGGAAACTGCCGTCAGCCGCAGGGGCGAACGCAGCTTTGCCTTTCGCATCCACAGTAGAGAAACCGACTTGAGTGCGCGCATCTTCAACCAGTGCATAGACCTTTTCAACATAGTACAGGCTGGGAATGAAGTAAGTGCGACTTTTTGACCCTCCGGATCGTAAAGGACTCAAGGGCTGAAAGGGCGCAGGCAGAGCGCCGGACGGCGCGAGAACAGAATATTTCCGGGCCGGACCGCAACATATCCTGGCAAGTGAGGTTTGAGAGGACAGAGACGCGGGGCAACCGCCCCGCTGGCAGGCAAGGTGCTGAGTCCCGGGCAAAGCTCAGGACACCGGTAGGAAACAAACGCCGGAGCAGCACAGGGGAGGATGCGATGCGGTACTATCGCGTGGTTCTGTTGGGATTGGCTCTAGCGCTGACAGTTACATTGACGGCGCGCGCACAGGTGGCGGTAGGCATCGGCATTGGTCCGGCCGTAGCTCCGGTCCCGGTTGAGTATGACAGCGACTATGGATACTGGGGCGAGCCCCCGGTATGCCAATGGGGCTATTACCCCTACTATCCCTATACCTGCGCTCCTTATGGATATTACGGGCCCAGTTGGTTCTCCAGCGGCATCTTCATTGGCGCAGGTCCCTGGTATCACTGGGGTTGGGGCCATCGCGGTTATGGCTGGGGCGGACATTACGGCTGGGGCTATCGCAGCCATTA
>Ga0207857_1000191_pt1 | contig 18110 bp, 15 predicted proteins | sample LuqExpMetageno22_FD_187780 | JGI IMG/M metagenome (GOLD analysis project Ga0207857, IMG submission 187780) | Tropical forest soil microbial communities from Luquillo Experimental Forest, Puerto Rico - Sample 22 (SPAdes) | ecosystem: Environmental > Terrestrial > Soil > Tropical forest ... | reverse complement strand
GGAAAAGGCGACCACCTTGCAGCCGTACTCGTTCTTGAGCCATTTGAGGATGATGGAGGTATCCAGGCCGCCCGAGTAGGCCAGGACGATCTTCTTGATTTCCTGCTTCTGAGTTTTTGCCATGTGGTTCTCCCTCTAACGCTTTTTTTTGAAGTTATCAGAGAAGCGTCGATTTTTCGTCAGGCCAAGGCGCCCAAGGGAACCCGCGGAGGCGTGGCAGCGCCACGTCGCACAAGGAGTTCCCGCAGGGCAACGCCGGCATGGCGGAAAAGCGGCGCTTCTATCCCATGAGCGTCGCCATGATCGCCTTTTGTATATGCAGCCGGTTCTCGGCCTCGTCCCACACCACCGAGTTCTTCCCTTCGATGACCGAATCGGAGATCTCCTCGCCGCGATGGGCGGGGAGGCAGTGCAGGACGATGGCGTCCGGTTTGGCCAGGCCGAGCAGGGCGTCATCCAGGCAGAAGCCGCTAAAGGCCCGCTCCCGCTCCTTCTGCTCCCCCTCCTGCCCCATGCTGGCCCACACGTCGGTGTTGAGCACGTCGGCATCCCTGACCGCCACCTTCGGGTCGTCCGTCACAATGACCCTGCCGGGTGCCTTGGCATCGGCCCAGGCCAGCACCGTGGGGTCCGGCCGATAGCCGGCCGGGCAGGCCAGGGCCAGGTCGAAGCCGAAGATGGCCGCCGCCTCGATCCAGGTGTTGGCCATGTTGTTGCCGTCCCCCACCCAGGCGTACTTGAGGCCCGTGCAGGCGCCCTTGTGCTCCATGACCGTCAGCAGATCGGCCATGATCTGGCAGGGATGGAACAGGTCGGTCAGGCCGTTGATGACCGGCACACCGGCGTAGCGGGCGAACTCGTCCACGATCTCCTGGCCGAAGGTGCGGATCATCACGCCGTCGCAGTAGCGGGACATGACCCGCGCCGTATCCCTGATCGGCTCACCCCGCCCGATCTGGGAATCCTTGTTGGAGATGAAGAGACCGTGCCCACCCAGCTGGAACATCCCGACCTCGAAGGAGATACGGGTCCGGGTGGAGGATTTCTCGAAGATCATGGCCAGGGTCTTGCCGTCCAGAAGCCGGTGGGGGATGCTCTGTTTCTGCTTCTCCTTCAGCTCCCGCGCCAGGGTCAGCATGCCGTGGAGTTCCATCTCGCTGTAATCGTGCAGCGCCAGAAAATGTCGCGCCATTGTCACCTCCGTTTATGCCTCGACCTCGGCCAGTATGCCGTCGAGGATCGCAATCATCGTGTCGATTTCCTGTTTGGTGACCACCAGCGGCGGCACGAAGCGCAGCACCGTGTCGTGGGTCACGTTGAGCAGCAGGCCCTTGCTGTGCCCCTTCTTGACGATCTCGGCGCCGGGGACGGCCAGGCTCATGCCGATCATCAGGCCGATGCCGCGCACCCCCGTGACATAGGGGTATTTCCGTCCCAGGGTTTCCAACTCGCCCAGCAGGTACTCGCCGATCTCCTCGGTGCGGTTGAGAATCCCCTCCTCCAGGATGGTGCGCACCGTGGCGATGGCCGCTGCGCAGACCAGGGGATTGCCGCCGAAGGTGGAACCGTGGGTGCCGGGCACGAAGGCGGCGGCAAACTCGTCCCTGGCCAGCATGGTGCCGATGGGCGCCCCGCCCGCCAGGGCCTTGGCCAGGGTCATGATGTCCGGGAGCACGTCGAAATGTTCGTAGGCGAAGAGCTTGCCGGTACGCCCCATGCCCACCTGCACCTCGTCGAAGATCAGGATCAGGCCGTGCTGGTCGCAGATGCGCCGCACCTCCCGGAAATAGCCGGGCGACGGCACATTGACCCCCCCTTCGCCCTGGATCGGCTCCAGCATGATGGCGCAGGTATTGGCCGTGACGGCCGCCTCCAGGGCGGCCACGTCGTCGAAGGGGACGTGCTTGAAGCCATGCAGCAGCGGATCGAAGAAGCGCTGCACCTTCTCCTGGCCGGTGGCGGAGACGGTCGCCATGGTACGGCCGTGGAACGACTCGGCGGCGGTGATGATCTCGTAGCGCTCGGGACCGAACTTGTCCCGGCTGTACTTCCTGGCCAACTTGATGGCCGCCTCGTTGGCCTCTGCCCCGGAATTGCAGAAAAAGGCCTTGTCGGCAAAGGAATGGCTGCACAACAGCTCGGCCAGTTCGATCTGTTGGGGGATCTGGTAATAGTTGGAGCAGTGGATCAGTTCGGCGGCCTGTTTCTGCAGGGCCGCCACCACCGCGGGATGGCAGTGCCCCAGGTTGTTGACCGCGACCCCGCCCAGGAAGTCGAGGTATTCCTTGCCGTCGGCATCCCACAGGCGGCACCCCTCTCCCTTGACCGGCACGATGGGGTAGCGGCCGTAGGTCTTCATGAGGTATTTATCCGATTTTTCCACCCATTGTTGTGTGTTCATGTCATTTCCTATCCCATAAACAGGCTGTTGAAATATCCAGGTTGTTCAAAAATAGTCAGATCGTCGCACCCGCAGTATAATCGCCACCGGCGATTATCGGTGACGAAGCGCAGCGGAGTTCATCCCGCAGGGACAGAACCGGAACGGTTCTGCTAAAAGCCACGAGGAGGCGTAGCAGCGCTACGCCGCACGAAGGGGCTTGCGAGGACGGCGGCGAGATGGCTGTTTTTCAACAACCTGCTCATTTCACGATCTCCGTGCCGATGCCGCCGTCGGTAAATATCTCCAGCAACACGGCGTGCTCCACCCGGCCATCGATGATGTGGGCCTTCTTGACCCCTTCGTTCAGGGCATCGGCGCAGCAGACGACCTTGGGTATCATGCCGCCGGTGATGGCCTCTTCCTCGATCAGGCGGTGCATGTCGGCCACGGCGATACTGCGAAGCAGCGTACCGCTCTTGTCCTTGACCCCTTCGATATCTGTCAAAAGGATCAGTTTTTCGGCGTTCAGGGCCGCCGCCACCCGGCCGGCCACCAGATCGGCATTGATGTTGTAGCTCTCCCCTTCCGGGCCGACCCCCACCGGTGCGATCACCGGCAGGTAGTTCCCTCCCTCCAGGGTTCTGATCAGGTCGGTGTTGACCCTGACCACATCGCCAACGTAACCGATATCCACCATCGTGCGGGAGCCGTCCTCGGCCTTGGCCTCCTGCAGCAGCTTTTTCGACAAAAGCAGCGTGCCGTCCTTGCCGGAAAGGCCCACGGCCCGGCCGCCATGCTGGTTCAGGTAGCCGACGACCTCCTTGTTCACCTGGCCCACCAGCACCATCTCCACCACCGACATGGTTTCGGCATCGGTAACCCGCATGCCGCGGACAAATTCGGAGACGATCCCGTAACGCTGGAGGGTCTGGTTGATCTGCGGGCCGCCGCCATGCACGATGACCGCGTTTATCCCCAGCGACTTGAGCATGATCACGTCCAAAGCGAACGAGGCCTTCAGCCGTTCGTCCGCCATGGCATGTCCGCCGTACTTGATGACGAAGGTCTTCCCCGAAAAGCGCCTGATGTAGGGCAGCGCCTCCATCAGCGTATTGGCCTTGCCTATCAGGTGTTCCATCATAGCGCCGTACCTTGATCTCTCAAAAATAAAACTGCCAACCAGAAAGTCGGCAGTTTACCGTAAAGCAGGCAAAATCTCAAAAGGTTATTGCAGCGGCAGCGTCACCGTGACCGTGCTTCCCTGCTGCGGCTCACTGTCGATAGTGATGGAGCCGCCGTGCTGGCGGACAAATTCGCGGGCGTAGAACAGCCCTAGCCCGAATCCCCGTACCTGGCCGGTGTTATCCGGGTCGGCCTGGTAGAATTTCTCGAACACCTTGGACAACTCCTCGCGGGGAATGCCGATGCCGGTGTCGGTGACGACCACGTGCACGGCGTCCCCGGTGCTGCGCAGCGCGATGGAGACGTGCCCGGTATCTCCGGAGAACTTGTAGGCGTTTTCAATGACCTGCTGAAAGGCAAAAGTGATCTTTCCCCGATCAAGGTGCAGCACGGGCAACGGCAAGGCGTGAAACTCGGTTTCGATCCCCTCCTTGCGCTGCGTTCCGCCTATGACCTCCACCAGGATGCTGTTCAGGTCGCACGGTTCGAGGTTCAGCCCTTCACGCCCCTCCATGACCTTGCTGAAAGAGAGCAGATCCGACACCAGACGGCCCAGGTACTCGGCCTCGTTATTGACGAGCTTGATATTTCTGCGGAAGGCCTCGTCGTTCTGGTCGTAAACGCCTTGTTCGACATTCTGCAGGAAAAGCGAGATGGCAGTGATCGGGGTACGCAGTTTGTGGGAGATCAACGAGAGAAAATTGCTTTTGAAACGGTCAAGCCGTTTGAGACTGGTCAACTCCTCCTTGAGCCGCTTTTTGGCCAGGGACTTTTCCACGGCGGTTCGGAGCTGCAGCAGGTTGAGGGGCTTGTTGATAAAGTCGTCAGCCCCTTCCCTCAAGGCATTGAGAATGATCTCCTTCTGGGAGAATCCGGTCATGATGATCACGACCGCGTTGGGGTCCAGCGTCTTTACCTGGCTGAGCAGATTGATCCCCGATCCGCCCGGCATCATCACATCGGTCAGGATCAGGTCGCAACGTTCCTTCTGGTAGATTTGCAGCGCCTCCATGCCGTTGCCGGCCTGAAGGATGCGGTACTCCTTGAGGACCTTTTCGCACAGTTCGCGGATGACCCGTTCATCATCCACGACAAGGATCGTTTCCGGCGCGTCCGACGGATGGGGGTCCTCGTTATGCAGCGTCTGCACAGTCATTCCGAAACCTGGTCACCTTGATCTGAATTATCCCTGAATACGTGATGCCGGAATGCCGCAGTGTCCGGAAGAGCCGGGGCCAGCCCGGCGCCCAGTCGCATCAAACAACTCGCTTCGTCGGTCCTCCGTCGGCATAGTGCTTATCTCCTCAAAGGCAAGGGCAGAGGCCTTTCGGACCGAGGCATGGAGGCATCACGTATTCAGGGTCATGGTTCAGCCAGCCCCGACAGTATCCGGGCGGCAGCAGACAGGGCCTCTTCGAGCCGTTCAGGCTGGGACCCGCCGGCCTGGGCCAATTCGGGTTTGCCGCCGCCGCTCCCGCCGACAAGAGGCGCCAGTTGTTTGATCATATCACCGGCCTTTACGGTGGCAGCCAGGCCTTTGGTGACCGCCACCAGCAGATTGGCCTTGCCCCCGATGGCCGCGCCGAGGACCAGGACCCCTTCTCCGATGCGATCCTTCAGCGTGTCGGAAAGATCGCGCAGCGCCTTGACATCCTCCACCGCCACCTTGACGGCCAAGAGCTTCATCCCCTGCACGTCGGTAACCTGGGAAAGCAGATCGCCCGATGCAACGGCATTGAGCTTGCCCTGCAGGGACTCCACCTCCCGCTGCAACTCCTTCTGGCGTGCCAGGAGCTTTTCCAGCCGCTCCAGGGGGTTGCCCCCCTCGGCCTTGAGCAGCGCGGCCATGGCCCGCTGGTCATCCTCCACCTGCCGGACAAAGGCAAGCGCCCCGGTGCCGGTCAGGGCTTCGATGCGGCGCACGCCGGCAGCGATGCCGGTTTCGGCGACGATCTTGAACAGCCCGATGTCCCCGGCTGCGCGCACATGGGTGCCGCCGCACAACTCCATGCTGACGTCGCCGACCCGGACCACGCGCACCGTGTCGCCGTACTTCTCGTCGAACAGCGCCGTAGCCCCGGCCTCGATGGCCTCCGCTATCTGCATCTGGCTCGTGGTAACCGGATCGTTGCCCATGATGTAGGCGTTGACCAGGTCCTCGACCCGTGCGATCTCCTCCGCGGCCATGGCGGAAAAATGCGTAAAGTCGAACCGCAGGCGATCGGCGGACACCAGGGACCCGGCCTGCTTGACGTGATCACCCAGGACTTGGCGCAGCGCCGTCTGGAGCAGGTGGGTGGCGGTATGGTTGCGGGCCGTGGCACCCCGGGTGGGCAGGGCCACCTTCAGGTCCGCGGCATCCCCCTTTTTGAGCGCCCCCTCCTTCACCACCCCATGATGCACGATCAGGTCGGGGTAGGGGCGGCTGGTGGCGAGCACCTCCACATGGGCGTTGCCGGTGGAGATGACCCCTTCATCCCCCTTTTGCCCCCCTGACTCGCCGTAGAACGGGGTCGTCTCCGTGATGACCCCCACCGACTCGCCGGTAACGGCGGAATCGACCTCGACGCCATCCCGGACGATGGCCAGCACCGGCCCGTAGACCGACATCTCGTCGTATCCCACAAAGGTGCTGCGCACTCCCCGGTTGTGGAGCTCCTTGAACACGTGGGCAATTCCCTCTTCCCCGGAGCCTTTCCAGTGTTCGCGGGCCTGCTCGCGCTGCCGCTCCATACAGGCCTCGAAACCGGCCTCGTCGATGGTGAAGCCCTCGCCTTCCACGATGTCCGCGGTCAGGTCGGTGGGAAACCCGTAGGTGTCGTACAGCCTGAAGAGTATGTCACCGGGAATGACGCTTCTGCCGGCCGCCCGCAGGGAGGCGACCTCGTCGTTCAGGATGGCCAGACCGCGGTCCAGGGTTTCCGCAAAACGCTGCTCCTCGGCCAGGACCACCTTCTTGATGTAGGCTTCCCGTTCCAGCAGTTCCGGGTAGGCGTCGCCCATCATGTCCCGGACCGCGTCCACCGTATGGTAGAGCATCGGCTCGGCAAAGCCGAGCATCTTGGCATGGCGGGCGGCCCGGCGCATGATGCGGCGCAGCACGTAGCCGCGTCCCTCGTTACTGGGCAAGGCGCCGTCGCTGATCAGGAAGGTCACGGCCCGGGAGTGATCGGCGATGACCCGCATGGAGACGTCGTCCCTGTCGTTGGCCCGGTACTTCTTCCCCGAGAGCCGTTCCACATGCCTGATGATCCCCTGCAAGAGGTCGGTGTCGTAGTTGGAGATGACCCCCTGCATGACCGCCGAGATACGCTCCAGCCCCATGCCGGTATCCACCGACGGTTTGGGGAGCGGCGTCAGGACGCCGGCGCTCGACCGGTCGAACTGCATGAACACGTTGTTCCAGATCTCCATGTAGCGGTCGCAGTCACAGCCAACGGTGCAATCCGGGCTGCCGCACCCCGCCTCGGGTCCCTGGTCGTAGAAGATCTCCGAGCAGGGGCCGCAGGGACCGGTGTCGCCCATGGACCAGAAGTTGTCCTTCTCGCCGAAACGGAAGATCCGCTCCCGCGGAACCCCCTCCTGAATGTGCCAGATGTCGGCCGCCTCGTCGTCGTCGGTGTACACGGACACATACAGGCGGCTCTTGTCCAGCCCCAGATCCTGGGTCAGGAATTCCCAGGCATAGGCGATGGCCTCCTTCTTGAAGTAATCGCCGAAGGAGAAGTTGCCCAGCATCTCGAAGAACGTATGGTGGCGGGCCGTGCGTCCCACGTTTTCCAGGTCGTTGTGCTTGCCGCCGGCGCGCACGCATTTCTGCGAGCTGCACGCCCGGGTGTACTCCCGTTTCTCCATGCCGAGGAAACAGTCCTTGAACTGGTTCATACCGGCGTTGGTGAACATCAGGGTCGGGTCGTTCTTGGGGATGATGCCCGAACTGGACACCACCGTGTGGCCACGGTCGGCAAAGAATTTCAGAAAACGTGCGCGAATCTCATTCCCGGTCATCGGTATCCTCATACACACTATCAATGGTAATTTAGTAAATTTCTTCAGCCTTCAAAATCTTCATGATCGCCGACAGCCCGAAACCGCGCCGTTGCAGAAAGGCGATCACCCGGCGTTTTTCCCGATCGCCGGCAGCGGAAAAGGAAAACCCGGGAAATTTGCGTTCCATGACGCTTCGCAGATCGTCCTGCTCGTCGCGCTCCTGGCGGATACGCCCCAGGACCTCGTCCACAAGCCCGGCCGGAACCCCGCGACGGCGCATCTCCAGACGGAGGCGCGGGCCGAAGAAGCGGCCGCCGGCAACGGCCATCTCGGCAAAGCGCTCGGCAAAACGGCGGTCGTCGAGCCACCCCTGTTCCTCCAGGCGGGCCACCGCCGCCTCGACCGCCGCTTCCTCCAGTCCCCGCCGTGCCAGCTTCTCGCGCATCTTCGCCGTAGTGTAATCCCGTGCGGCGAGCAGGGCAATGGCATCCTGAAAGGCCCGTTCCGGGGACGACGGTTCAGAACTTTTCAATGTCGAGCTTCCGGGGTTCCCCGGCCTCTTCCTCCTGCGCCTCGAAACTGTCCCAGGATGCGTCCGAGGTCGAGGAGATGCCGGACACCTTGAGGGCGAAATCGTCCGGGTTCGTACTCTGGCGCAGGGCCTCGTCGTAGCTGATCAGGCCGGTGGTATAGAGCTTCATCAGCGACTGGTCGAAGGTCTGCATGCCGTAGGTGACGTATCCCTGGGAGATGGCATCGTGGAGTTGCTTGGTCTTTTCCTTGTCGTCGATATACTCTTTGACCCTGGCCGTGCCGAGCATGACCTCCACGGCCGGCACGCGCCCCTTGCCGTCGGCCCGCGGCACCAGTCGCTGGGAGAGCACCCCCCTGATGATGCTGGACAACTGGATGCGCACCTGGCGCTGATGGTAGGGAGGGAAAACGCCGATGATGCGGTTGATGGTCTCGGCCGCGTCCATGGTGTGCAGGGTCGACATGACCAGGTGGCCGGTCTCGGCGGCGGTCATGGCGGTTTCGATGGTCTCGTAGTCGCGCATCTCCCCCACCAGGATGACGTCCGGGTCCTGACGCAGGGCCCCCTTGAGCGCTGCGGAAAAACTCGGCGTGTCGGTGCCGACCTCGCGCTGGCTGAGGATACTCTTGTTGTCCCGGTGGAGAAATTCCACCGGGTCTTCGATGGTGATGATGTTGGCCGTGCGGCTCTGGTTGATGTAATCGATCATGGCCGCCAAGGTGCTCGACTTGCCCGAACCGGTGGTGCCGGTCACCAGAATCAGGCCGCGCTCCTCCTGGCAGATCTTCTTCAGGACCGGCGGCAGGTTCAGGCCATCCAGAGTCGGTATGGTGAAGGAGATGGTACGGAATACCATGGCCACCGTGCCGCGCTGGCGGTAGGCGCTGACCCTGAAACGCCCCAGCCCCGGCACGGCGTAGGCCAGGTCCACCTCCGAGTTTTCCTCGAACAGGCGGCGCTGGCGGTCGTTCATCATGGACTGGCACATGTCCACGACCACATCCGGCGAAAGGCGCTGGGTGTTGGGAATCGGGTGCAACCGGCCGTCGATGCGAACGATGGGCGGCAGGCCGGTTTTGATATGAATATCCGAACCCTTGGCCTTGACGGCGATCGTGAGAATTTCGTCCAGATCCATGCGTGCCTCCGCAATTCAGGTCGGAATCAGAGGTTGTCCGCAGACGACCTCTCATCAGGCTGTTGAAAAGCTCAGGTTGTTCAAAAATAGTCAGATCGTCGCACCCGCAGAAAGCCCTGCGGAGGCGTAGCAGCGCTACGCCGCACAAAGGGGCTTTCGAGGACGGCGGCGAGATGGCTGTTTTTCAACAACCTCCCTATTCAGCCAGTGCCGGTCCTTTGACCAGTGCCAAGAGCTTCCCTTCGATCTCGGCCAGGGTTTCCGGGTGTTCGGTCAGCCAGGTGCGGGAATTCTCGCGCCCCTGGGCGATGCGTTCCTTGCCGTAGGAGAACCAGGCGCCGCTCTTTTCGATGATCCCCTTGTCCACCGCCAGGTCGAGCACGTCGCCGGTGCGGGAGATCCCTTCGCCGTAGAGGATGTCGAACTCCACTTCCTTGAAGGGGGGAGCCACCTTGTTCTTGACCACCTTGACCCGGGTGCGGGAGCCGATCACCTGGTCCCCCTGCTTGAGGGTGGCGATCTTGCGGATATCCATGCGCACCGAGGCGTAGAATTTGAGCGCGTTGCCGCCGGTGGTCGTTTCCGGGTTGCCGAACATGACGCCGATCTTCATGCGGATCTGGTTGATGAAGATCACGCAGCAGTTGGACTTGCTGATGATGCCGGTGAGCTTGCGCAGGGCCTGGGACATGAGGCGCGCCTGGAGCCCCACATGCGAGTCGCCCATCTCCCCCTCGATCTCGGCCTTGGGCACCAGGGCCGCCACCGAGTCGATCACCAGCACGTCGATGGCACCGCTGCGCACCAGGGTCTCGGCGATCTCCAACGCCTGTTCGCCGGTATCGGGCTGGGATACCAGGAGGTCGTCGGTCTTGACCCCCAGCTTGCGGGCATAGCCGATATCCAGCGCGTGCTCGGCATCCACGAATGCCGCGATCCCGCCGGTTTTCTGGGCCTCCGCTACGATATGCAGCGCCAGGGTGGTCTTGCCGGAGGATTCCGGGCCGTAGACCTCCACTACCCGGCCGCGGGGCACCCCGCCAACCCCCAGGGCCATGTCCAGGGAGATGGCGCCGGTCGAGATCGCCTCCACGCCCGGCAACGCCTCGTCATTGCCCAGGCGCATGATGGCGCCCTTGCCGAACTGTTTCTCGATCTGGCTCAGGGCCAGCTCAATCGCCTTGTTTTTCTCCTGCATGGTAGTATCTCTCCTGAAAGTGGGATGAACGTGGATGAATGGGGGGTGTTATGGTACCATATCCGGCGGTTTTCCCGCAAGGATTTATGAGGTTGTTGAAAAACTCAGGTTGTTAGATCGTCGCACCCGCAGAAAGACCCGCGGAGGCGTAGCAGCGCTACGCCGCACAAGAGGGCTTTCGAGGAAGGCGGCGAGATGGCTGTTTTTCAACAACCTGTTAAATAGTGTCGCAACCAGTCCAGGGCCGTCCAGGCGGTCAGGGTGCGGACATCCTCCCGGGTGCCTCCGAATAGGAAACGCCGGGTCCAGCAGCCCTCCGGCGCCGCCAGGGAGATGAAGACCGTGCCGACCGGCTTGTCGTCCGTGCCGCCGTCCGGCCCGGCAATGCCGGTCACGGCCAGCCCCAGATCGCTTCCCGCCGCCATGCGCGCCCCGGCGGCCATGGCTGCGGCGCACTCGGAACTGACCGCTCCCCGGGTATCCAGGATGATCTGCGGCACCCCCAGAAGGCGCTCTTTGGCGGCATTGCTGTAGGTAACCGCCCCCTCCAGGAAAAAGGCGGAACTGCCGGGTACATCGGTGAGCCGCTTGGCGATCAGGCCGCCGGTGCACGACTCCGCCAGGGCGAGGGTCAGGCGCCGCCGGCCGAAGAGCCCGGCCACGGCCTGCTCCATGGTTTCATGCCCTTCGGAAAAGATCGCTGCCCCCAGCCGCTCCCGCACCAGTTCCACCGCCTCCTGGAGGCAGGTCCGGGCCTTTGCCTCCGCATCCGCATCGGCCCGCAGGGTGATGCGGATCCGGGGGAAGGTCACGCAGATGCTCAGTTGCACGCTATGGTCGCCGGTGAAGGCCCCTGTCAGCAATCCGTCCACCTCGGGCTCGGAGAGGCCAAAGACATTCAGGAACGTCGTGAGGATCACCCTTTTGTGCATCACCCGCTCGCACAGAAACGGAAGCACGGTCTCGCGGAGCATCCGGTCCATCTCGGAGGGGACGCCGGGGAGGAAAAAGAAGAAGCATCCCCCGTGGATGAAATAAAAGCCACAGGCGGTCCCCGTGGGATTGGGGATGACGGTCGACTTGGTGGGAATCATGGCCTGCCGGTCGGAGGCATGGCCGCCACCCAGCTTGGCCGAAAAACTGCGGATGTGCTCCTTCAATTCCTCGTTGACCACCAGGCGCCTTCCGGTGGCGTGGGCGGCCGCCAGGGCCGTCACATCGTCCACCGTGGGCCCCAGCCCGCCGGTAACGACGACGGCGTCGCTCTTCAGCGCCAGTTCGTCCAGGGCCTCAGCGATATCCGGCTCGCAATCCCCCACGACCAGATGGCGTTGCACACGAAGACCGCACCCCAGCAGGAGCTCGGCGATGTGGCCGGCATTGGTATCGATCACTTCGCCGTAGATCAGCTCGCTGCCGATGCTCAGGGTGGAAATCCTCATGGCGCCACCCCGGCGGCGCGTTGCCACGCCACGGCCTGCTCCATGACCTCCCGGCAGGGGATGCCCCGCTCCCGGGCGATACGCCGGCAGTCCTCGTATTCCGGGGCCGCCCGTAGCATCATGCCGTTATCGAAGACCATCTTGAAACGCACGGGGCCGAAGGGGGTCTGCCGCTCCTCCACCCGCCGCTCCAGGGTGATGCGGCCGACAGGATAGTGGCGCAGCCCGATGGCCGAGGTTTCGACCAGCACCAGACGCGCCAGGTTGTCCAGCTCTTCCGGCCGGCAGAGGAAGGAGAGCTGCGTTGCCGGGCGGTTCTTCTTCATCTGGACCGGCGTGAAGAAGACATCCAGGGCGCCCTCCTCAAAAAGCCGCTCCATCACGCAGCCCAGGACCTCGGGCGTGGAGTCGTCGATGTTGGTCTCGGCCACGACAACCGCTTCATCGGTGCCGCACCCCTTTTCAGCCGTGCCGAGAAAGGCCCGCAGGATGTTGGGGCAATCGCTGAAATCCTTGCCGCCGGCGCCGCTGCCGATCCGCTCCAGACGCATGGCCGGCCTTTTCCCCGTCCCTGCGGCCAGGGCGGCGATGATGGCCGCGCCGGTGGGGGTGACCCGCTCCCCTTCGCCGCATTCGCCGTGTACCGCCAGGCCGTGCAGCAGTTCGGCCGTAGCCGGGGCCGGCACCGGCAGACGCCCGTGGGCGGTCTCCACAAAACCGCCTCCCAGGGGCAGGGCCGCGGCATGGACCTCCGTAACGCCGAGGTAATCCAGGCAGATGGCCGTGCCGACGATATCCACGATGGAATCCACCGCCCCCACCTCGTGGAAGTGGACCTCTTCCATGGGCACGCCGTGCACCGTGGCCTCGGCCTCGGCCAGGCGGCGGAAGATGCGCCGTGACCGTTCCTTGACCGCGTCGGCCAGGGCGCTTCCGGCGATCATGGCGTCAATGCCGCCGTAGTGGCGGTGGGTGTGGTGGTCGTGCACGGCCACGTCGAACTTGAGGGCCGGAACGTGGCGCCGCTCGGTGCGGCTTGCGGAGAGGGCGTAGGAGCCCGGGGGGAGGTGGAGTTTTGCCAGTTCGGCGTTCAGGTGCTCCAGCGGCACCCCCAGGTCCAGGAGCGCCCCCACGGTCATGTCGCCGGAGATACCGGCGTAGCAGTCGAAATAGATGATAGTCACGCTATACCCTGTTGATCAGGCTCGCGGCGCTGGCCGCGCCGAAACCGTTGTCGATGTTGACCACGGTGATCCCGGCGGCGCAGGAATTGAGCATCCCCAGAAGCGCCGCGATGCCGCCGAAAGCTGCCCCGTAGCCGATGGAGGTCGGCACCGCGATGACCGGCTTGTCCACCAGCCCTCCCACCACCGAGGGGAGCGCCCCTTCCATGCCGGCAACCACGATGATCACCGAGGCGGCTGCAAGCTGTTCGCGCCGGGCCAGCAGCCGGTGGATGCCGGCCACGCCCACGTCGTAGATATGCTCGGCCTCGTTGCCCAGAAAACGGGCCGTGACCAGCGCCTCGGCCGCCACCGGCAGGTCGGAGGTCCCGGCCGAAACCACCAGGATCGTTCCCCGCCCTTTGGCTTCTACCGAACGTTGCTCCAAGGTCAGGCAGCGGGCATTGGCGTGATACAGGGCACCGAAAAAGGTCCTCTGGATGCGCTGTGCCTTGTCCTCGTCGATCCGTGTCACCAGAACGTTGCTGCCGTTTTCCGCCATGGCGGTCATGATGTTGATGATCTGTTCGTCCTTCTTGCCTTCGCCAAAGATGACCTCGGGCATGCCTTGGCGCAATTCGCGGTGGTGGTCCACCTGGGCGCACCCCACGTCCTGGAACGGCAGGTGCCGCAGCCGTTCGACGGCCTCCTCCACGGGGAGGGTCCCTCCTTTGACGGAGTCCAGCAGTTGCTTCAGTTGATCGGGTGTCATAGTCATTTACCTCTCGAAACTCGTTTATACACCACGCCCCCAACGCTTTCCACCTGAAATTTCCACAAATCGAAACCAGGGTAACATCCTGGTTTTATTCCGGCAAGGCCGGGATCGGGATGAAAAATTGTTGTTGCATGTCAGGGTTTTAGGTTAGTGTACTTGGAACGCTGCGGCCGCCGGGATGGAGGCGGGCGGGATTATGCCGGACCGACGAGGCCACCATGATTATCGACCCCCTATCGCTCAAATTGTTCGTCACCATCGTGGAAGAGGGAACCATCGCAGGGGCGGCGGAACGGGAGCATATCGCCGCATCGGCCGTCAGCAAGCGCATCAGCGAGCTGGAGGAGAGCTTCGGGACCCCGCTGCTCCACCGGACGAACAAGGGGGTTGCGCCGACCGACGCGGGGATCACCCTGCTGCAGCTCGCCCGCGGGGTCCTGCACGACATGAACAACCTCTACGTGCAGATCAGCGAATACTCCAGCGGCGTGCGCGGCCACGTCAGGCTCTGCGCCAACATCTCGGCCATCAACCAGTTCCTCCCGGCCGAGATCAGGTCGTTCATGGACCTGCACCCCCAGATACACGTACATCTGGAGGGGGCGATCAGCGAGACCATCATGAAGTCCGTGGCCGAAGGCGGTGCGGACGTAGGCATCGTCACCATGGGGGCCTACCGCCAGGATCTGGAGTTTTTGCCGTACCACTCGGACCAACTCATCGTCATCACCCCCAAGGACCATGCCCTGGCGCAGAAAAGGTCCGTTTCATTCCAGGAGACCCTGGAGTTCGATTTTGTCGGCCTGAGCGTCGGGAGCGCACTCCACAACCAACTCCTGCGGGCAGCCCAGGAACTGGACCGAACCCCCAAACTGCGCATCCAGGTGAACAGCTTCGATGCCCTCTGCCTGATGGTGGAGGCCGGGCTGGGCATCGGGATCGTCCCCAAGGGGGCTGCCAAGCCGTATTTCAAGGGGTTGCGCATCCGCCCGGTGGCCCTCGACGAACCCTGGGCCCGCCGGGAGCTGAAGATCTGCATCCGCTCCTACGATGCGCTGCACGCCGCCGCCAGGTTGCTTGTCGATCATCTCGAAAAACCGGCGACATAGGCCACCGCCATCGTCGTTCGCGATGGCAACATCATCATATACTGCTTCTCGTGGCAACGAAGTTGCGGTATATACGGTATACGTTTTGTCGAATGTTATCCACCACTGCACACGAGAGGTTAGAACATGGGTAAAACCACAGCGGAAAAGATCTTTGAGGCGCACCTGGTCGAGGAGCCCTTCCCCGGCACCAAGGTGCTGAAACTGGATGTGGTCCTGTGCCACGAAATCACCACCCCCATCGCCATCGACGACCTGATACGGCGCGACAAGGACCGGGTCTTCGACCCCTCCCGGATCAAGGCCGTCATCGACCACGTCACCCCCAGCAAGGACACCAAGACCGCCACCCAGGCCAAAATCCTGCGCGACTGGGCCCGCCGCCACGGTATCAAGGACTTCTTCGATATCGGCGCAAACGGCGTCTGCCATGCCCTGTTCCCGGAAAAAGGCTTTATCCGTCCCGGCAACACGGTCATCATGGGCGACTCCCATACCTGCACCCACGGCGCCTTCGGCGCCTTTGCCGCCGGCGTCGGCACCACCGACCTGGAGGTCGGCATCCTGAAAGGGGTCTGCGCCTTCCGCCAGCCCAAGACCATCAGGTTCAACGTCACCGGCGCCCTTCCCAAGGGGGTCTACGCCAAGGACGTCATCCTGCACATCATCGGCAAGATCGGCGTCAACGGCGCCACCGACCGGGTGATGGAATTCCACGGCGAGACCATCAGCGCCATGACCATGGAATCCCGCATGACCCTGTGCAACATGGCCATCGAGGCCGGCGGCACCTCGGGCATCTGCCAGCCCGATGCCACTACCGTGAAGTTTTTGTGGCCCTTCATCCAGGGGGAATTCGCCTCCAAGGAGGCCGCCCTGGCCGAATACTCGAAATGGGCCGCCGACCCCGACGCCGAGTACGACCAGGTGATCGACATCGACGTCACCACCCTCCAGCCGATCTCCACCTTCGGCTACAAGCCGGACCAGGTCACGTTCGTGGCCGACCTGCCGGACACCCCGGTGGACCAGATCTACCTCGGTTCCTGCACCAACGGCCGCCTGGAGGACCTGCGCATCGCAGCCTCCGTGCTCAAGGGGAAACGGATCGCCCCCACGGTGCGCGGCATCCTCTCGCCCGCCACGCCGAAGATCTACCAGGAGGCCCTGCACGAAGGGCTGATCGACACCTTCATGGAGGCCGGGTTCTGCATCACCAACCCCACCTGCGGCGCCTGCCTGGGGATGAGCAACGGCGTCCTGGCCGAAGGCGAGGTATGTGCCTCCACCACCAACCGCAACTTCATGGGGCGCATGGGCAAGGGGGGCATGGTGCACCTCATGTCGCCGGCCACCGCGGCGGCCTCGGCCATCGAAGGCAAGATCGCCGACCCCAGGAAGTACCTGTAGATTAATTCATCTATTCAAGGAGTCACCATATGAAAACATTCGGAGGCCCGGCCCTCTTCCTCGACCGTTCCGACATCAACACCGACGAGATCATCCCGGCCAAGTACCTGACCGAGATCACCAAGGAAGACCTGAAACCCTATATCCTGGAGGACCTGAAGCTCCCCGGCTTCGACCCGAAGGGCCCGAAGACAAAATCGGCGCGGGTGGTGGTATCCCGCGCCAACTTCGGCTGCGGCTCATCCCGGGAGCACGCCCCCTGGGTGTTCGAGGTCAACGGCATCACCGCCGTGATCGCCGAGTCCTTTGCCCGCATCTTCCGCCAGAACATGTTCAACTGCGGCATGGCCGCCATCGAGCTGCCCAAGGCGGACCTGGACCTGATCTTCTCCCATGCCGGCGACGCAGACGCCGCCATGGACATCGACATCGAGGCCCAGAGCCTGACCGTGAGCGGCGGCGGCAAACAGAAGACCTTCGGCTTCGACCTGTCCCCCTTCGACAAGGCCCTGGTGCTGGCCGGCGGCTGGGTCGATTACGCCGACAGGAACTACTGACCCGGCACTACCCTCATAGACGTAAAAAGCCCCGCTTTGGCGGGGCTACAGGCTGCTGAAAAACTCAGGTTGTTCAAAAATAGTCAGATCGTCGCACCCGCAGAAGGCCCTGCGGGGGCGTAGCAGCGCTACGCCGCACAAGAGGGCCTTCGAGGACGAAGGCCTGATGGCTGTTTTTCAACAACCTCCCGGACTCAGAACTGCTTGCTCACTCCCAGATGAAAGGCCACATCCGGGGCGGTGGCCACCGCCACGTCCTCGGAGACGCCGATATCGAGGCGGTAATCGCCGGGAAGCCTGATCGCCCCGCCGGAGATCAGCATCAGGGAGGCCTTGGAGAGCTCGTCCAGGGAGCTCCCCCGGTAGAAGGCCGTATGGGCGTTGAGCTGGAACTTGAAGGAGACCCGTGACCACGGCCCCCACCCCAGACCGACCGTGCCGAAACCGACCGCGTTTTGCTGCTGGTCGCGCAGCACATTCCCATCGCTCATGACCATCCCCCCCAGGGAGCCGTAGACCCCCAGGGTCCCCCATTCGGTGAAATCGTTCATGCTGCCGCACAGGGCCAGGGAAAAATCGGTGCTCCCGCTGCCCCGCAGGGCGTTGCTGTCGCCGCTGGGCAGCTTGAGTGCCGTGCGCAGGGCCAGGCTGTCGTGGGATTCACCGTCCCGGGCCTCGTAGAGCTGCATCCCCCCCGTCAGGCTGATATCGCCGACGCCGGAGTCGGCGTGGTCCATCTTGAGTTTCTGCACCCCGTCCTTGACATAGCTGAAAAGCAGCTTGTTCTTGGGAGCGCTGTCGCGCCCGCCCTGGGGCAGGCCGAAAAAGTTGTGCCACCCGATGATGAAGCTGTCCAGGAAGCCGCCGCCGTAGAGGACATAGGGCACCTCCAGGCCTGCCTCGAAACGCCCCCCGAAGCCGCGACGGGCCGCCAAAGTCCAGCGGTAGGATTCGCCATCGAGGTTGATGAATTCATGGGGCGTGGAACTGACGGTGTAGTCGCTGGCAATGTCCTGGACAAGACTGACGATGGTCTTCCCGGAGGGAGCGACCGTGGCTTCCGACAGGGTGGGGAGCCCGAATATCTGGACGAGAGGGCTCTGATTGACGGTACGGAAAGGGGTGATCTCCATGTCTGCGGCCGCCGCCGGACAGGCCATGCAGAGCATGAGGAGGGCCGCCGGCAGTAGCCTATTCATAGCTGACCGCCTCTTCATCCGCAAGA
>Ga0207857_1000188_pt1 | contig 18395 bp, 21 predicted proteins | sample LuqExpMetageno22_FD_187780 | JGI IMG/M metagenome (GOLD analysis project Ga0207857, IMG submission 187780) | Tropical forest soil microbial communities from Luquillo Experimental Forest, Puerto Rico - Sample 22 (SPAdes) | ecosystem: Environmental > Terrestrial > Soil > Tropical forest ... | reverse complement strand
AGTGCCTGGCCCCGGCGCAGCACCTCCTGGATGCGGGGACGCCGCTTGCGCTGGTCCTCCGGGACATCGTCGCGCCATTGCCAGAAGTCCGGGTGCAACTCCCCCATCTGGAGGAAGCCCGGCTTGGCCCGGCCGATATCGACGAACGCGGCCTGAAGCCCCGGCTCCACCCTCAGCACGATCCCCTTGTAGATATTTCCCTTGGCCTGTTCCTTGCCGCTGATCTCGATGTTAAGCTCCATCAGGCGGCCGTCATGCACGATGGCCACCCGCGCCTCCTCGGGGTGCATGACATTGATCAGCATCTTCTTGCTTATGGCAGTGCCCATATGCGTCTATCCCTTTCAAGTGAGACATGCTCACACAACTGCATTTAAATGATTAATTATATAGATTTCAGCACCGAAAGCAAAGAAAAAGGGACGCCCGGCGGAAATAGGCTCCCGCCGGGCGTCCCTGGACAAAGAAGAGATGGGGGTGCGGGCACGCCCGCCCCGCCCGCCATCAGTTTTCCGTCATGAAGTGCCGCTCGTAGAGGTCTTCCAGGGTCTGGAGATGGCGGCTTTCTTCCTTCAGAAGCTGCTGGAAGAGCTGTCCCATGGGGGCCCCGCTGCACCCCGACGCCACCTTGCCGTAGAAATCCACGGCCCCCTTTTCCAGATGGATGGCGTACACCAGCGCCTCGCGCACGCCCGACTCGGGGCCGAGCTCCTGTTTTTTGAAGACATAATCCAGGTGCATGGTGGGGATCGGCTGGTCCAGGGCCTCGCCCCCCTCCATGCGGCCGTCCAGGAGCGCCTTCTCCAACTGGTGTTTGTGGTCGAGCTCATCCAGGGCGTTGTCCCGCAGGAGCTCCCTTGCCCCCTTGTTGGTCACCCTGCGAATGGCGGCCAGATAGTTGCGAAAGCCTTCGTTCTCCATTTCGATGGCCATTTCCACGGCCGCATCGAAGGTGTAGCAGACCTGATCGTTGCCCATACTGTACTTCCCTCCTCTGAGAGGTTGTTGAAAAACAGCCATCTCGCCGCCGTCCTCGAAGGCCCTTTCGTGCGGCGTAGCGCTGCTACGCCTCCTCAGGACCTTCTGCGGGTGCGACGATCTGACTATTTTTGAACAACCTTAGGTTTCCCTGGTAACTTATTAGCGTATATATTCCACGGGCATACTGTAACGTATATTGTATACAGTTTCAAGAATACAATTCCATCACAGGGCATCCAGGCAAAAAAAACGCCCCGATTCCGGGAGGGAAACGGGGCTTTTTGGTAGCGGCAGTGCCGGGGAGGGCTATTCCAGGACCGTGGCCTTCGTGATGAAGACCGGCTCCGCCGGGACGTCGGAATGGCCTTTCTGGGTGCCGGTCTTGACGGCGCGGATCTCGTCCACCACTTCCATCCCCTCCAGCACCTGACCGAAGACGCAGTAACCGTAACGGTCCTGCTGCTTGCCCTGATGGTCGAGAAAGGCGTTGTCCACCACGTTGACGAAAAACTGGGAGGTGGCCGAATCCACCACGGCGGTACGGGCCATGGCCAGGGTGCCGCGCTTGTTGGAGAGGCCGTTGTCGGCTTCGTTCTTGATGGCGAACTTGGGCTTTTTCTGCTCCAGGTTCTCGTTCAGGCCGCCCCCCTGGATCATGAAATCCCTGATGACCCGGTGGAATACCAGGCCGTCGTAATACCCCTCCCGGACGTAGCCGAGGAAGTTCTTCACGGTGATGGGCGCTTTATCCCTGAACAGCTCGATCTTGATGGCTCCCTTGGATGTTTCCAGCATGACCTGCGGATTCTGCTCGGACATCTGCAACCTCCCGATGCGTAACATTCTGGTACTGTCTCATCAGGTGGCTGTTTACCACACTCCGGCACAAAATTAAACCTTCTTTTTCCCCCGGCGGCGGTCGGCCCCGCGGCACCCGCCTGAAGATTAAAATTAATACACGTTTATTGCATACCCATGCCGTTGATATGATGGCTTTTTTTAAAAAATGTTAAAAAAATTAACAAAAACACACCTATCGCAACATACCGATATTATTAAATTATTTAAATAGCGTTAAAATAATTACCACTTCTTTGCCCTTAGAACACCCCTCCGGCCCGGTCCCGTGCGCAGGGTCACGGCATAACGCGCTTATAATATTAAGATTTATTTACATGGCATGCAATTTGATAGGTTCCAATTCCGATTGCCCGGATCGGCGGAAGCATCGGCCGCCATGCGCGGCTCGCGGGAAAGACCCATTCGGAAGGACGGAAGGATGAACAAAATGGAAGAGGACCTGGTAACCGTGTTCTGCATCTCCTGCGGCTTTGTCAGCACCGCGCCGCGCAGGGCCATGTCCCGGGAAACGGAACGGATGGTATGTCCGAAGTGCCGATACTCGTTCCGGCTTTCCAAACGCGTCACAGAGGGGCGGATACGCCCCCTGCCGGCCGGCGTGCTCATGGTATGACGTTCCGGCCGCACCGGGAACGGCACGGCTGCGGCGGAGATCGGCCCTCCCCATCGGCAGCCCCGCTTTTTTCTGGAGCATGACCGCATAATAGGTTATATTCGCCCATTCTTTTCGGAATGGCGACATGACGACACATCAGGAAACCTGGACAACCATCAAGGTCCTCACCTGGACCAAAGAGTATCTCTCCGCCAAAGGTATCGAAAACGCCCGTCTCGAAGCGGAGTGGCTGTTGTGCGCCGCCACCGGCCTGGACCGGGTCGGGCTCTACCTCAACTTCGACAAGCCGCTGAGCGACGACGAACTGGCGTCGTTCCGCGCCATGGTGGCCCGCCGGGCCCGGCGCGAGCCGCTCCAGCACATCCTGGGCACCCAGGAGTTCTGCGGCCTGGAGTTCCAGGTCTCCCCGGACGTACTGATCCCCCGCCACGACACGGAAACCCTGGTACAGGAAGCGCTGGCCCGCCGGCCGGACGCCCGGAGCGTGCTGGACATCGGCACCGGCAGCGGCTGCATCGCCGTGGCCCTGGCCCACAGCCTCCCCCATGCGGCCGTCACGGCCGTCGATATCTCCCCCCCGGCCCTGGCAATGGCGCGGCGCAACGCCGAGCGCAACGGGGCTGCCGTGGAATTCCTGGCCGGTTCGCTCCTGGAGCCGGTGGCCGGACGGCGCTTCGACCTGATCGTATCCAACCCCCCCTACATCCCCAGCAGGGACATCGACGGGCTTGAGCCCGAGGTGCGCGACTTCGACCCCCGCGGCGCCCTGGACGGCGGCCCGGACGGGCTGGACGCGTACCGGCGACTGATCCCCGCGGCCCCGGCGCACCTGAACCCTGCCGGCTGGCTGCTGGTGGAGGTGGGGATCGGCCAGGCCCCGGCGGTTGCGGAACTGTTCCGAAAGACGCACGACTATGATAGCCCCATGACGGCCTGCGATCCCGGCGGGATCGAACGCGTGGTGGGCGCACGACGAAAGGACGAACCATGACGGTTGAGGAAGTGAATCGGGTACTGGCGGAGGCCGACCTGCTGGTCGGCGAGGCGGGCGTGGCAGCGGCCATCGGGCAGATGGCGGGAGAGATCACGGAGCAGCTTGCGGAGGCGAACCCGGTGCTGCTCTGCGTCATGAACGGCGGGCTCATCTTTGCCGGGCAGTTGGCGACCCGGCTGGTGTTCCCCCTGGAGATCGACTATTGCCATGCCACCCGGTACGGCCACGCAACGGCGGGGGCGGACCTGGACTGGATCGTCCGGCCCCGGCTGGAACTGCGGGGCAGGACCGTGCTGCTCCTGGACGACATCCTGGACGAGGGGATCACCCTGGCCGCCATTGCGGACTATTGCCGCAGCCAGGGGGCGGCCCGGGTGCTCATGGCGGTGCTGGTGGACAAGCGCCACGACCGCAAGGTCGCACCCGGCTTCCGCGCCGACTTCACCGGCATGGAGACCGAGGACCGCTTCCTGTTCGGCTATGGCCTGGACTATAAGGGATATTGGCGCAATGCACCGGGAATCTACGCGGTGAAGGGGCTCTAGATGAAAGAATTCTTCCGGTTCGCGCAGCACGGGACGAGCTATCGCCAGGAAACCCTGGCCGGGGTCACCACCTTCCTGACCATGGCCTACATCATCATCGTCAACCCGGCCATCCTGGAGAACGCCGGCATCCCCAAGGGGCCGTCGGTCACGGCCACCATCCTGGCGGCGGTGATCGGCACGGTGATCATGGCCCTCTGGGCGCGGCGACCCTTCGCCATCGCGCCCTACATGAGCGAGAACGCCTTTGTCGCCTTCGTGGTGGTCAAGGTGATGGGGTATCCCTGGCAGGTGGCCCTGGGGGCCGTGTTCGTCGCCGGCGTGCTCTTCACCCTGCTGACGGTGTTCAAGGTGCGCAGCTGGCTGGCGGAGTCGATCCCCCTGTCGCTCAAGGCGAGCTTTGCCGTGGGCATCGGCCTGTTTCTGACCTTCATCGGCCTCAACGAAACCGGGCTGGTGGTGCTCGGCGTACCGGGCGCGCCGGTCAGGCTGGGCAACATCGCCCAGCCGTCGGTGCTGTTGGCCGTGGCCGGTTTCCTGCTGGTGGTGGTGCTGATGGCCCGCCGGGTCCCCGGCGCCCTGGTGATCGGCATCATCGCCACCACCATCGGCTCCATCGCCATGAAGATCACCCCCCTGCCGACCCAGGTCGTGAGCCTGCCCCCTTCCCTCTCCCCGATCCTGTTCAAACTGGATATCGCCGGGGCGCTCAGCATGCGCTTCTTCCCGGTGGTGATGGTGATCTTCATCATGGCCTTCCTGGACACGGTCGGCACGCTCATCGGCCTCTCCATGCGGGCCGACCTCCTGGACGAGAACGGCAACCTGCCGGAGATCGAGAAGCCGATGCTGGCCGACGCCCTGGCCACCATGGCGGCCCCGCTCCTGGGCACCACCACCACCGGCGCCTACATCGAATCCGCCGCCGGCATCGAGGAGGGGGGGCGCACCGGGTTTTCGGCCCTGGTGGTGGCGGCGTTGTTCGCCCTCTCCCTGTTCTTCGCCCCGCTCTTCACCATCGTGCCGCCCCACGCCTACGGCATCGCCCTGATCGTGATCGGCTCCTTCATGATCCGCCCCATCACCCAGCTCGACTTCGACGACTTCACCGAGCTGATACCGGCCTTTCTCACCGTGGTGCTGATGATCTTCACCTACAACATCGGCGTGGGCATGACCGCGGGCATGATCACCTTTGTCCTGCTCAAGCTCTTCACCGGCCGGGCCAAGGAGGTCAAGGCCGGCATGTGGGTGCTGGCGCTGTTGTCCCTGTCCCTGTTCTTCTTCATGCCCAAGGTGTAAAACTGTAAAAGCGGTTTACCACGGAGGACACGGAGGAACATCGGAGGAAACAAAATCGCTACGGCAGTACAAGTTCAGCCTTGACGGTTACTGTTGTTTGGTTTCTTCTCCGTGTCCCTCCGTGTCCCTCCGTGGTGAAGCTGTTTGTCGTTGTGGCCGGGCGGATTTCTCCGCGGTTGTTTCAGCAACTCGTCCGCAAAAATCACAGGGAGGCGGGAGCCGCTGCGCTCCACCTCCCTTTCCTTATCCCGGGGCCGGGGTCACGGACGCGCCCCGTCCTGCTCGACAAACCTGAGCACCTCCGCCGGGTGCTGTTCCGCCTTGGCCACCTTGGCCCAGTGCTTCCGTACCACCCCGTCCGGGCCGATGACCACGGTGGAGCGGATGGTGCCGGTGGTCTTCTTGCCGTACATGACCTTTTCCCCGAACGCCTGGTAGGCCTGCATCATGGCGGTGTCCGGGTCGGACAGCAGCACGAACGGCAGGCCGTGGGCGGCAATGAACTTCCCGTGGGAGGCGATGCTGTCCTTGCTGACCCCCAAAAGCACGATCCCCCGATCGGCCAGCTTCGCATAGTCATCCCTGAAGCCGCACGCCTCCTTGGTGCAGCCCGGGGTGCTGTCCTTGGGGTAGAAATAGAGGACAACACTCTTTCCGGCATATTCCTTCAGGCTGTGCCGCTTGCCGTCGCTCCCCTCCAGGTCGAAATCCGGGGCCTTCTTCCCTTCCAGTGACATGATGTTCCTCCCGAACAAAACAGGATAAATTTTATCTTGAACCCACCTTACCATCATTTCTCAAAAGGTCAACATGCGGAACCGGATCATTTTGGGTGCGCAACGCCACGATGTGTGTTACCATTCGGTAACATAATTCCACGGGAGCATGCCAATGGGCGCAGCCTACGACATCTCGACCATCCACCGGGCGATCCTGGAGAGCATGGGAGAGGGGATCATCTTCATCAACGCCGAGGACCGGCTGACCTTCATCAACCACACCGCCGAGCAGATCCGGGGGATCAAGGCGGAGAACTTCATCGGCCGCGACATCCTCACCATCCATACCCCCGCCTCCGCAGGGCGGATCAAGGGGCTGCTCGCCAGCCTGAGGGATGGTTCGATCCAGCAGTCGCGCCGGGTGATCGAAGTCAAGGGCAAGTATTTCGAGAACAGCTACTACCCGATCCGCACCCCGGACGGCTCCTACCTGGGCGCTCTCCTGGTCAGCCGCGACATCACCGAGAAACAGCTCCTCAAGGAGGAAAACCGCCTGCTGCGCGACAAGATGGGGTTGGGCACCGCCTTCAGGGATTTCGTGGGGGTGAGCCAGCCCATCCTGCAACTCTTCCGGACCATCGCCGCCATCGCCTCCCTGGACTCCACGATCCTCATCACCGGCGAGAGCGGGACCGGCAAGGAGTTGGTGGCTGCCGCCGTCAGGGAGCACAGCAAGCGGCTCAACAAGCCGATGGTCAAGGTCAACTGCGCCGCCCTGCCGGAGCACCTGGTGGAGTCGGAGCTGTTCGGCCACGAACGGGGGGCCTTCAGCGGCGCCTTCGTCAACCATCGCGGCAAATTCGAGCTGGCCCACAACGGCACCATCTTCCTGGACGAGATCGGCGATTTGCCCCTCAGCGCCCAGGCCAAGCTGCTGCGGGTGCTCCAGGACAAAACCGTCGTCCGGGTGGGGGGCGAAAAGGAGATCGCCGTGGACGTGCGCATCATCGCCGCCACCAACCAGGACCTGCAGGCACTGGTGGCAGGGGGCCGCTTCCGCGAAGACCTCTACTACCGGCTCAACGTGATCACCGTCCATGTCCCGCCCCTCCGGGAGCGGCGCGAGGACATCATCCTCTTGGCCGAGCATTTCCTGCGGCGCTTTGCGGAAAAGATGGGGCGCCCGGTCCGGACGATCGGCCAGGCGGCGGCCCATATCCTGGCCGCCTACGACTTTCCCGGCAATGTGCGCGAACTGGAGCACGCCATCGAGCGGGGCGTCGCCCTCTGCAACGGCGACAGCCTCATGCCCCAGGACCTCCCCGCCTCCTTTCTCGCGGCCGGCGGCAAGGCCGCCCCGGCCCGGCCCGAACGGGAGGCCCGCCCCCTGGGCACGCTTTCCCATTCGGTCGGCGATTTCGAACGTCAGGTCATCCTGGACGCCCTGGCCCGGACCAACGGCCGCAAGCAGGAAGCCGCGCGCCTCCTCAACATATCCCGCAAGACCCTGTGGCAGAAGCTGAAACAGCTGGAAAACGGGTAACAGACGTTACCTGAATGTTACCGGACGGTAACATTCGCCCCCCACATTCCTTCCCCCCGCACGCCCCGCCAAAAAAACAAATCAATATTTTCGGCCAGTTGCGCACAAAGCGCCGCTCTGGCACGCTCCCTGCTCATCTGTTCTGCGGATGGGGCACGGCCGGTTGCCGGGAACCGTTCCGGTGGTACACTTTAGCAACTACTTATAAAATAATTAAAAAACGGTTTTCAGGGGAACGCGCATGCCGGTTTCAGGAGTCGTCATCACCTGCGTTGACGGGTGCTCCCACGATGTTGCCGAGCGGATCGCCGCCTTTGACGGCGTCGAGGTCCATGGCGTGCTGCCGGACGGGCAGATCGTGGCCGTTGTGGAAGCGGATACGGTGGACGGCGAGGTGAAGCTGGTGAGCGCCTTTCACGGGCTTGCGGGCGTGGCGGCGGTCAGGCTTGCCTACCACAACTTCGAGGATCAGGAACAGGTGCAGCCCTGATGGCGCACTTTCTCAGCACAGGAGGAGACTATGGAACTTTCCCGGCGTGAATTTCTCAAGAGCAGCGCTGCCGCAGCCGCCTTTGCCGCGGCCGGGGCAGCGGCACTGGGTCCCTTGCAGCCCAAGGATGCGGCGGCAGCGGAGGGCGGCATCACCTGGGGCAAGGCCCCCTGCCGTTTCTGCGGCACCGGCTGCGGCGTGCTGGTCGGCGTCAAGGACAACAGGATCGTCGCCACCAAGGGGGACTCCCAGGCCCCGGTCAACCGCGGGCTCAACTGCATCAAGGGGTATTTCCTCTCCAAGGTCCTCTACGGCAAGGACCGCCTGACCACGCCGCTCATCCGCAAGGGAGACCGGATGGTGGAAGCCTCCTGGGACGAAGCCATGACTCTCATCGCCGGCAAATTCAAGGAGGCCATCGCCAAGCACGGCCCGGATTCGGTGGCCATGTACGGTTCCGGCCAGTGGACCGTCTTCGAGGGGTACGCCGCCAGCAAGCTCTTCAAGGGAGGCATCGGCACCAACAACGTCGAGGTCAACGCCCGCCTCTGCATGGCCTCGGCCGTGACCGGGTTCATGACCACCTTTGCCAGCGACGAGCCCATGGGGTGCTACGACGACCTGGACCTGGGGGACACCTACTTCCTGTGGGGCGCCAACATGGCTGAGTGCCATCCGATCCTCTTCTCCCGCATGATCGACAACCGCCTGAAAAACCCCAAGGTAAAGATCATCGACTTCGGCACCCGCCATACCCGCACCTCCCAGATGGCCGACCAGTACGTCCGGTTCAACCCCCAGACCGACCTGGCGCTTTTGAACGCCATCGCCCACGTCATCATCCGGGACAAGCTCTACGACGAGCAGTTCATCAAGGATCACGTGGTGTTCAAGCGGGGCAAGGAGCAGATCGGCTACGGCCTGGAGGACAAGTTCAAGTTCGCCGACGAGCCGAAACTGATCGGCTTCGATGAGTATGTGGCGTTCCTCAAGCCCTACACCCCGGACTACGTTGCCGGCATATCCGGCGTGCCGGCCGCGACCATCGTGGAGCTGGCCCACCTGTACGCCGACAGGAAGCGCAAGGTCAACTCCCTCTGGACCATGGGGTTCAACCAGCACACCCGCGGCACCTGGGTCAACAACCTGGTGTACAACGTCCACCTCCTGACCGGCAAGATCTGCAAACCGGGGGAAAACCCCCTGTCCCTGACCGGCCAGCCCTCGGCCTGCGGCACGACGCGCGAGGTGGGCACCTTTACCCACCGTCTGCCGGCCGACATGGTGGTCACGAATCCCGAGCACCGGGAAAAGGCCGCCAGAATATGGGGGGTCGATCCCAAGAAGATCCCGGCCAAGCCCACCTACAACGCCACGGAGATGTTCCGCGCCCTGGACCGGGGCGACATCAAGGTGGTCTGGGTCCAGGTCACCAACCCCTTCCAGTCGCTCCCCAACCTGAACCGCTACCGCAAGGGCGCCCGGAAGGGGGACGGCCGCTTCGTGATCGTCTCGGACATCTATCCGACCCGCTCCACGGAACTGGCCGACGTGATCCTCCCCTCGGCCTCGTGGGTGGAGAAGGAAGGGGTGTTCGGCAACGCCGAGCGCCGCACCCAGCAGTGGTTCAAGCTGGTGGACGCCCCGGGCGAGGCCCGAAGCGACCTGTGGCAGACCCTGGAGCTGGCCCGGCGCCTCGGCCACGGCAGCCTCTTCCCCTACAAACAGGTGGAACCGGAGATGTGGGAGGAGTACCGCAAATTCAACGAGGGACAGGGCAAGGACCTGGCCCCCTACGCCGCCTATGCCGCGGCCCGCGGCCTGCGCTGGCCGGTGGTGGACGGCAGGGAGACCCGCTGGCGCTATGCCGAAGGCCACGACCCCTATGTGAAGCCGGGCGAGGGGATAAAATTCTACAAGAACAAGCCCGACCACTTCAAGGCGGTCGTCTGGGCCCGTCCCTACGAGCCGGCGCCCGAGGCGCCGGACAAGCAGTACCCCTTCTGGCTCTGCACCGGCCGCGTGCTGGAGCACTGGCACACCGGCACCATGACCGGCCGCGTGCCGGAGATCAGGCGCGCCTACCCGGCGGCGGTGTGCGAGATGCATCCCGACGACGCCAAACAGCTCGGCGTCACGAACCTCCAGCAGGTGCGGATCACCTCCCGGCGCGGCTCCATCGTGCTGCCGGTGGACCTGAACGGCCGGAGCAGGGCCGAAAAAGGCAACATCTTCGTGGCCTTCTTCGACGAGGGCAAGCTGATCAACGAACTGTGCCTCGACGCCTACTGCCCCATCTCGGGGGAGCCGGACTTCAAGAAATGCGCGGTACGGATCGAAAAGGCGTAACAATGACTATCCGCCACAGAGAGGCAGAGACACGGAGAACGTCAAAGGCACAACCTGTTTCACAGGGATGGACAGGATGAAAGGGATAAAAGCCAAGTACGAACATAATGTTTCCTGATTAGTACCAATCTTCCGCTACGGTCATTCCGGCAGGCTTTAAGCCGGAATCCAGATTTCAAAACTGATTGAAAACATGGATCCCCAATAGAACCATTCGGGGATGACACTCTATAGCGGAAGATCAGTGCTAATCAGGTAACGTTTTTATCCTGTTCATCCCCTTCATCCTTGTAAATACGTTTTTCCCTGTGAACCTCCGCGCCTCTGTGGCGGATGCCGGCTCGTAATTTACCCAGGAGGTAACCCATGAAAGCAGTGCTCAGGATTCCGGCCATGATCGCCTGTGTTGCCGCCCTGTCGCTCCCGGCGCTGGCGCAGGAAAACTACGAGGCCGATGCCCGCGGCGCCGAAGACGCGCCGCCGGTGATCCCCCATTTCGTGGCGGACGATGCCAACGGCACGGTCTGCCTGGCCTGTCACGAAACCGGCCGGAAAGGGGCGCCCGTGACGCCCCACCCCACCCGCCTGAATTGCACCCAGTGTCATGTCAGGAGTGAATTGAGCCCGCAAACGGCCGGAGAACAGGCGCGGCCAAAGCCATGAACAACAGCGCCGGACGAACGGCTGCGGCTTGCGGGCGACAATGGGATGAAATGAAAAAAGAGCAAGGGGAGGAGGTGGGAGCATGTCGAGTTTTTTGAGCAGAAAACGGTTGGTAGCGCTGGGGATTGCCGGGGTCGTCGCGCTGGTGGCGGTGGCGTTCCTGTTGGTGGGACCGCCCCAGATACTGGCGAAATCAGACTCTCCCGGTTTTTGCGCCGGCTGCCACGTCATGGAGAGCGAGCATACCGCGTTCCTGCATTCCGGAGCGCACCGCAGGAACCGCTGCGTGGATTGCCACCTGCCGAACGAGAACCTGGCGATCCACTACATCTGGAAGTCCATCGACGGCATGAAGGACGCGATCTTCTTCTATTCCGGCCACACCCCGGAACGGATCACGCTGTCCGAACATGGCGCCAAGGTACTCCAGGCAAACTGCATCAGATGCCACGAGGAACTGGTCTCCATGATCAATACGCAACAAAAGTGCTGGAGCTGCCATCGCAGCATCACCCATTTACGCAGCGGCGCGATAGAAACACTCTGAATATCTTACATAAAAAAGGAGGTACACCAATGAAGATGAGAACTGTTATGTTCGTGGTTGTGGCGGCGGCTATGGGATTGCTCGCCGTCGGCTGTTCGCCGCAAAAGGCCGAGCAGGTGAAGGCGGTGCAGATTGCGGACGGCACCATCGACCCGGCGGAATGGGGGAAAGCATACCCGGTGGAATACGAGATGTGGAAAAAGACCGCCGACGCACCGGAAACGCCCGGCCTGAGCAAATACAAAAAAGGGAACGACAATCCCCAGTCCATGGTGGACAAGCTCTCCGAGTACCCCTACCTGGCCCTGCTCTTCAACGGCTGGGGGTTCGGCATCGGGTATAACGAGCCCCGCGGCCATTCCCACATGGTGCAGGACCAGCTCGACATCGACGCGTCCCGCATCAAGGCCGGCGGCGTCTGCCTCACCTGCAAGACCCCCTACGTCAACCATCTCGTGAAGACCATGGGGCCCGACTACTACAAGACCCCCTACAAGGAGGTCCTGGCCAAGATCCCCGACCAGAAGAACGCCACCCTCAGCGTCTCCTGCAGCGACTGCCACAACAACAAGGACATGTCCCTGATCCTCTCCCGCGACTTCACCCTCGGCGCGGCCCTGCGCGACATGGGGGTGGACACCACCAAGCTCGACCACCAGACGAAGCGGACCCTGGTGTGCGCCCAGTGCCACGTCACCTACGTCATCCCCAAGGATAAGGAGATGCATTCCACCGGCGTGTTCTTCCCCTGGCAGGGGAGCAAGGTCGGCAACATCACCATCGAGAACATCATCAAGAAGATCCAGAGCGACCCGTCCTACGCCGAATGGAAACAGACCGTCACCGGTTTCAAGCTGGGCTTCATCCGCCACCCCGAGTACGAACTGTTCTCCAACAACAGCGTTCACTGGAAGGCAGGGGCATCCTGCGCCGACTGCCACATGCCCTACACCAAGGTGGGCGCCCACAAGGCATCGGACCATCGCATCACGAGCCCGCTGAAGAACGGCCTGAAAGGGTGCCTGCAATGCCATGCCGAGAGCCCGGAATGGCTCAAGGGCCAGGTCATCGCCATCCAGGACCGGACCGTTTCCCTGCAGATCCGCGCCGGTTATGCAACAGCCACCGTGGCCAAGCTCTTTGAGATGGCCCACAAGGCCCAGGCCGGCGGCAAGACCATCGACAAGGCGCTCTACGACAAGGCCAAGGAATACTACGAAGAGGCCTTCTACCGCTGCACCTTCATCGGCGCGGAGAACTCGGTGGGCTTCCACAACCCCAGCGAAGCCCTGCGGGTGCTGGGCGACTCGGTCGCCTTTGCCACCAAGGCCGAGGCCCTGCTCCGCCAGGCCCTGGCCCAGGCCGGGGTGGCCGTTCCGGCCAAGGTGGACCTGGAGCTGGCCAAATACCTGAACGACCGGGGGGTAAGCAAGCTGAAGTTCCGCAAGGAGCTGGAAATACCCGACCCGAGCGGCATCCAGAACCGCTTCTTCTAAGCCGCTGGCGCCCGTATGACGGAAAAGCACCGCAGTCGGTGACTGCGGGGCTTTGGCTATGCCCACTCGCAAATATTGTTTGGTGATTACATATCCGGATCGTAGGGGCGAACTGCTGTTCGCCCAATCGGGGCGCATGCAATGCGCCCCTACGCCAGGGTTTGCATATTTGATCGCCGAAGCAATAATCGCTACCATGGGAAGGCCGGTTCATGTCATTATGAAGGAAAGGGGATGGCCGCCACCACCCCGGTTCGTGACCGGCAAGGACAGCACAATGGACATCAGCCGCAAGGATTTTTTCAAAAAGAGCCTGTACTCCCTGGGCGAGGCGATCACCACGGTTGCCGGCGCCCTGAAGGAGCCGGAGGCCGAACGCCCCACCATCCCCGACACCGCCGACTACGTCCCGGCCAAGGACGGCACCATGCGGGCAATGGCCCACAACGAGCGCTGCCTGGCCAAAAACTGCGGCTGCTTCGCCTGTTTCGAGCGGTGCGAACCCCAGGCCATCACGGTGGTCATGGGCCAGGGGATCAGGATCGACGAGGCCAGATGCACCGGCTGCGGCACCTGCGAGTACGTCTGCCCGGTGACCCCCAAGGCGGTGCGGCTGTACCCGCGCAATGAGCCGGAACAGCCGGCATAGCAGGCGGATTCGGCACCATCGGCATGAAAAAAGCCCCCCTCCAAAAGGAGCGGGGCTTTTTTCATGTCCCGGAGACATGCGATTAAGCGGCATCATCCCCTGCCCTGTTGTGCTATAATAACCCCATGCGAAGGAGGTGACTCGTATGGACGCAATCGAATTCATGGCCCGTTTTGAAGAAGACGGCCTTCGTTTTTTTGAGGCTCTCGGCGCCGAATGCACCGATGCGGAACGGAAAGAGCTGTTCGAACTCCTGGCGGACAACCAGAAACGTCATCTGGGCTCCCTGGAAAAGCTGAAAGAGAACCTGCACGGCATCGAGACCGACACCACGCTGGTTGACCGGGCCGGCGAAGTGGTCAACGGCTTCCGGCGGACGCTTTGCAGCTGCGACATCCTCCAGGAGTTCAAACAGGACGCCGACGCCTTCGACCATATCGTGCGGGCCGAAGAAGAGGTCATAGAGCTGCTGGACGGGATGGCCAAGGCCGAAACCGAGGAGAACACCCGCGAACTGCTGGTACTGTTGGCGGAGGGGGAAAAAGAGCACTTGAGCAGGATGGAGAGCATCTACGAATTCATCGAAGCCCCGCACACCTACCTGGAATGGGGAGAATTCTCAAACCTGCATCCGCTGTGACAAATGACCGTTACGGAGAAAACAAAGGGCGCTTTCGGGGAAGCGCCCTTTGTTGTGGAATGATCTGCTTAACGCTTGTAGACCTCTCTCCTGTTGGCGACCCTCAAGACCAGGATAGTCACCTGGCCGTCCTCGATCCTGGCAATAATCCGGTAGTCGCCTACCCGGTACTTCCAGAACTCGCCCAGCTTGGAGCCTTGCAAAGCCCCCCCGATGCTGCGGGGGTCGTCCAGGTTGGCAAGACGCTCCCGCAGGAACGCGACAATCCGCCTGGCAACGGGCTTGTCGAGCTTGGCAAGCTCTTTCTGCGCGGCTTCCTCGACCTTAATCAGCCAAGCCAAGTCCGGCCTCTACTTCGTCCAGGGGGATTGTTTTCGACTTCCCGGCCACAACCGCCTTGTAGCGGCTTTCGGCCAGATAGAGGTCTTCCAGGTCGTCCAGGTATTCCAGAATGGCTTCACGGGCATAATAGCTCTTGGTGCGCCCTGTCTTGCGGGCGAGCCTGTCCAGCCGGGTTTCTATTTCTGCGGGGAGGCGAAGAGCCAGCATAGTGTCGTATCTCCTTTGCTATACATGTATAGCAAATATACCTCTTACTATTGGCGCCTGTCAACAGAGAGCGATCCCCCCATCAGTTTTTGATTGCCTCATACCTCCCCGGCTTTTACAAAAACACCCGGTAATCGACGTTGAGCGCCGCTGCCAGTTTCCTGGCCGTCTCTTTGCCGATAGAACGTTTGCCGTTCTCCATTTCGCTGATATGGTGCTGCGCTATCCCGGTCAGTGCGGCGAGCTGTTTCTGGGTCAGCCCTTCCTTGGTCCGTCCGCCGCGGATGCACACGCCGCCACGATTGTACGCCAGTTCCGGCGAGAGTTCTTCCGGGGTGTCAATGCGCATGGCCGTGGTGGTGGGTGGCGTGGCTCAGGTCCTTGATGAACGGCCCGGCCAGGCAGGCGACGCACTCCACCTGCAAGGTGGTGTGGCTGATGTGGTAGCGGTCCAGGAGCATGTGCTCCACCTCGTGGATCACGTCGGCCTGCCGCCATTTGAAGTCGTCGCTCACGTCCAGGTGGGCCGAGAGCACCACGATATGGGAGCAGATGGACCAGACGTTGAGATGGTGGATGTCCTTCACCCCCGGAACGGCGCGGATGCTCTCGCCGATCTCGTTCACCTTCAACCCCCGCGGCACCCCCTCCAGCAGGATATGGGTCGATTCCCGCAATACCCGCCCGGCTCCGTAGAAGACCACGAAGCCGATGCCGATGGAGATGATGGCGTCGAGCGCATACCAGCGGGAGAAGTACATGACCACCCCGCCGACGATGACGCCCACTGACGCGGCCGCGTCGCCGATGACGTGCAGGAACGCGCTGTGCACGTTGAGGTCCTCGTGGGAGTGCTGGTGGAGCGCCGAGGCGGCGATCAGGTTCATGGCCAGGCCCACGACCGCGATGACGAACATGGGAAGGCTGTTGACCGGTTCCGGCCGCAGCAGGCGCCCCCCCGCCTCGTAGAGGATGCCCAGGGCGATCAGGAAGATCGACACCCCGTTGATGAAGGAGGCGAAGACCTCGGCGCGGTGCCAGCCGAAGGTGCGGGTCTCGGAGGAGGGGAGCCCGGCCAGCTTGATGGCGCCCAGGGAGAGCAGCAGGGCGAACAGGTCGAGGAACACGTGGGCGGCATCGGACAGAAGGGCCAGGGAGTTGGTCCAGATGCCGCCGGCGACCTCGGCCACCAGGGTGACCACCGTGAGCGCGATGGCATAGGTGAACCGGGTGGCGATGCTTTTGTCGGGGTTGTGCGAGTCCATGATAGGTACACCATACCACAGGAACGGGCGAAATTCAAAACCCGCGGCACAACGGGGCCCGCGGCGGGGTCGTCTCTCCTCCTGCGGTCATGGCGCGCCCCCGTCGGGCGGCATACCCCAGGCCTGGGGCGGCCTGGCCGGGGCGCTGCCGCGGCCGAGCCGCAGGTTGAGCATCTCCACCGCCACGGAAAAGGCCATGGCGAAGTAGATGTACCCCTTGGGCAGGTGCATGTCCAGGCCGTCGCCGATGAGCGCCACGCCGATCAGGATCAGGAAGCTCAGGGCCAGCATCTTGATGGTGGGGTGCCGTTCCACGAAGGCGCTGATCTTTCCCGAGAAGAGCATCATGAACGCGACCGCGATGACGACCGCCGCCACCATGACGGCCAGCCGGTTGGCCATGCCCAGGGCGGTGATGATCGAGTCGAGGGAGAAGACGACGTCGAGCAGCAGGATCTGGACGATGACGCTGCCGAAGGCGCTTCCGGCGCGGCCGGGCGCGGGCCCCTCCTTCCCTTCCAGTTTTTCGTGGATCTCCCTGGTGCTTTTGGCCAGGAGGAACAGGCCCCCCGAGACGAGGATCAGGTCCCGGCCCGAGATGGCGTTGCCCAGCACCGAAAAGAGCGGTTCCGTGAGTCCCATCAGCCAGGTGAGGGAGCAGAGGAGGCCGACCCTGGTGAACATGGCCAGCCCCAGGCCCGTCAGCCTGGCCCGCTCCTGCTGGTGGGGGGGCAGTTTGCCGGCCAGGATGGAGATGAAGATGATGTTGTCGATGCCGAGCACGATCTCCAGCGCGGTCAGCGTGACCAGGGCCAGCCAGGCCTGGGGGTCGGTGAGCCATTCCATGGGTGCCTCCTCCTAGGGGTCAGGACCGCGCCGCGGCCGCCAGGGATTCGAGCCGGGCAATGCGCTCTTCCATGGGGGGATGGGTGGAGAAGAGCGTCGCCAGCCCCCCGCCGGTCAGGGGGTTGACGATGAAGAGATGGGCCGAGGCGGGCCGGGCCGCCTCCAGGGGGATCGCCTGGGAGGCGTTGTGCAGCTTGCGCAGGGCGCCGGCCAGGGCCAGGGGCCTGCCGCAGATCGCGGCCCCCGATGCGTCCGCCAGGTACTCGCGGGAGCGGGAAACGGCCATCTGGATCAGCATGGCGGCCAGGGGGGCGACGATGGCCAGGGCCAGGGAGCCGATCAAGCCGCCCGCGCCCCCCTCTTCGTTGTCGCGGCGGCCGGCGCCGAACAGGGCGCCCCACTGGAGCATGTTGGCCAGCAGGGAGATGGCCCCGGCAAAGGTGGCGGCCAGGGTGGAGACGAGGATGTCCCGGTTTTTGACGTGGGCCAGTTCGTGGGCCATGCCCCCTTCCAGTTCCTCAAGGGTCAGGATCTTCAGGATGCCCTCGGTGGCGGCCACGGCGGCATGGTCCGGATTGCGGCCGGTGGCGAAGGCGTTGGGGCTGTCCGAGGGGATGAGGTAGACCCGCGGCATGGGCAGGCCCGCCCGCCGGGCCAGGCGCTCCACCAGGCCGTGGAAGGCGGGGTTGTCGCCCGCCGTGATCTCCCGGGCGCCGTACATGGCCAGGACGATCCGGTCCGAGAACCAGTAGGAGGCGAAGTTCATGACCGCGGCCAGGGCAAAGGCGGCCGCCATGCCGGCCGTGCCGCCCAGGGCGCGGCCCAGGGCGACCATGAGCAGGGTCAGCAGGGTGAGCAGCAGGGTTGTCTTGAAACGGTTCAACATGTATTACCTCCGACGATTGGATTGTCGCCGGGGGTAATAAAAAAGACCTTTATCCAGGCGTAAAACGCCTGGATAAAGGTCTTGCTTTCGAATCTCATCGTCCCCGGCCCGGGTCTTTCGACCGTATTGACGGACCAAGGGCCGGCCATGTCTCCGGCCGGTAGCTACTCCCCTTTATGCTGGTATCACTATACCCAATCCCCGGCGGGGCTGTCAAGGGGATTGCGCCTACCGCCCCCCGCCGTAGCTGTGGAGGCCGGACAGGAACAGGTTGACCCCCAGGTAGCAGAAGATGGTGGCGCCGAACCCGATGATGGAGAGCCAGGCGGCGCGCTTGCCGACCCAGCCGCGGGTGAAGCGGGCGTGGAGGAACGCGGCGTACACGAACCAGACGATCAGGGACCAGGTCTCCTTGGGGTCCCAGCTCCAGTAGGTGCCCCAGGCGTAGTTGGCC
>Ga0207857_1000187_pt1 | contig 18402 bp, 12 predicted proteins | sample LuqExpMetageno22_FD_187780 | JGI IMG/M metagenome (GOLD analysis project Ga0207857, IMG submission 187780) | Tropical forest soil microbial communities from Luquillo Experimental Forest, Puerto Rico - Sample 22 (SPAdes) | ecosystem: Environmental > Terrestrial > Soil > Tropical forest ... | reverse complement strand
CGCGGCCCACCTTGACCACCGCACGGAGAATGCCGATGGTGCCCAACTGCTCCAGGATGTCGGCATCGCGCAGCAGTGCGGCCTCCACCAGAACGGGTTCATCAAAGTGCTGATGGGTGCGGATCGCCTCTGCCACTTGCTCCAGCTTGTGCTCTGGGAATCCCCACCCGGCCAGCAGCTCCCGCGTGCGCGCGATGGTGTAGGGCACATGGTTCCAGCGTGCCAGTTCCACAGGATCTTCGGGACGATGTCCCACGAAGACGCCCAAATCGTGCATCCAGGCAGCGGCAAACAGCACATCGTCGTCGAAGGCAAGCCCCTCGGCCAGTTGGCAAGCCAGGGCATAGAGCCGGGGCTGGTGGCCGAACTTATCCGCTGGACGCGCCGCGTCTCGGATATAGCCGACCACCTGCTCCCGCCAATTGGTGGGCATCAAGCCTTGGGCCATCGCGGCGCCAGCCGGATCAACTCCAGCCCTCCCAGATCGCGCACGGTAAAATCGGATGCGGTGGCGGGAAGAACGGCAACGGCACGCGTGGGAAGCTCGAAGGCCTCGAAGCCCTTGCCCTCAATGCGCGCAGCGCCCGCGGCGGCGAACACATAGGCCAGCCCAGTGGGTTGATCGCCGCATAGCGCCTCGCGCGTTATCGTGCCCTTCACCTTCACCTGCTCCACGCGGAAGTACTCCACATCGATGAGCACCGTACGGTCGCCGAGCTCCACCGGAGGCACTTTGCCGGCGCGGGTAGCGAATCGGGTTGCCTCAAGCGACTTCTCCACCTGCAGCTCACGAGGACGCCCGTAATCGAACATGCGATACGTGAGATCGCAATTCTGCTGCGTTTCAAGAATGATGGATCCGGGCCAGATTGCATGTACGGTTCCGGCATCCACAAAGACCATCTCGCCGGTTTGGACGGATTCGGCCTTGAGACTCTGCTCCAGCGTGCCGTCGGCAATCTCCGCCCGCACCTGATCCAGCGTGACGCCTTGCTTCAAGCCCACGGCAAGTTGGGCGCCAGGCTTGGCGTCCAGCACATACCAGCACTCGGTCTTGCCGCGCGGATCGCCATACTTCTGCGCCATGCGGTCGTCGGGATGCACTTGCACGCTGAGCTTGTCGGCAGCAAACAGCACCTTGGCCAGCAAAGGAGAGGCTGTTTCCGGCGCGGACTCGCCCAGCAGTTCCCTGCCCACCTCAGCAAAAACCTCGCCGAGCTTGCGTCCGGCAAAGGGTCCGGTGGCCACCAGGTTTTCATCGCCCGTCAGCCAAACCTCGCCGACCGCGTCTTGCCCCTCGGCAACGACATGGTCATACCAGGGACGGAGGTCGCGGAAACCCCAGACGCGGCCCACAAAGCGGGGCGCAAGGCGAAACGGTGCGAGCGGTGATAGCGTTCCCATAGGCAATCCAATCAACTCCTTCACTCTACATCGAACCCGGAATTTTGCACGGGATTTTCAGGCTACGAACCCACGTTCGGGCTCAAGTACCTGTGCCTTCACTCTACCAGAGGCCTCTCGCATCCGCCGCAACAAAGCTCAGGACGGAGAGAGTCTCGCCCCATCCAACACAATTCCGCGCATTGTGCGCAGGTCGTGCGTCTTGTAAAAAAGGGTGCTTGCGCACGCAGATGGCTCACCTGCCACGCGGTTCCCTCTCTGCTAATCTTGGTGCACCATGGGAAAGTTTTTCGCGTTCGTCGCCTGTCTCCTCGCATTTGGTTCGCTTCCGATCCAGGCTGAGGACCCGGTTTACTATCCTCGCATCATCCAGTTCACAGGCGTGCCGGAATACACCCAGAACGATCTGCTGGCCATTGCCCAGTTGAAGCCGGGCGGCGAGTACACGGTGCCCCAGATGACCGCCCATGGCAAGCTGCTGATGGATACAGGCCTGTTCTCCAAAATCAGCTACACCTTCAATGGCGTTTTTCTGGTCTATACCCTGGCTCCCTCGCCGGATCTGATTCCCATCAAGAATGCGAACCTCCCGCTCGCCTCCGGCAAGGAACTCAACGATCTGCTCTCCGCCCGCATTCCGCTCTACCACGGCATGGTTCCGGGCGATGGTGGCGTCTGCGAGCAAGTGCGCATGGAACTGGAAAAGATGTTAGTGGAAAAAGGCCTGCAGGCTACGGTGACCGCTACGGCCATTGCCGGAACCGATGCCGCTAAAACCGTGGCCATGCATTACGCCATCGCGGAGCCAGCGGTAAAGATTGGCACGATAACCGTCAATGGCGGCTCCGCCCGCGAAATCGATATTTTCTTCGGCAAGCGCCTGGCAAAAATCTCCGGAACCGTCTATGAATCCGGCGCAAGCGAGGAGCAAATTCGCGCTGCCGTGGCCAAGTTCTACAGCGGCAACGCCTACGTAGACGCCAAGATCGACGTAAGGATGCAGGCCGCGATGAAAACCGCCAACAGCATCCAATTACCGTTTAACGTGGCCGTGACTCCGGGCAAGCAGTACACCCTCACCGGCATCACGGCAGCTCCCGGCCTGCTCATGACGCAAGCCGAGATGGATCAACTCATTCACAAAAAGCCTGGCAACCTGGCTGACTTCGATCACGTGCAGACTCCACTTAGCGCGCTCGAAATGCGCTACCACCGCAAGGGACAGGTGGCAGCCAAGATCCACGCAACGCCCACGCTCAATCGTGCCGCAAGCTCCGTTCACTACAGCGTCACTGTCGACCCCGGTCCTGTCTACCGGATGGGCAAGCTCGACATTTCGCAGATACAACCGGATATAGCCACAAACATAATGACGGCCTGGAAACTCCAGCCCGGTGAAGTCTTCGACGAAGCCGCCATCCTGCAGTTGCTGGCCGTGGGCGACGCCAATCCTTTGCTCGCCCACACCTTTACCTCCGTGGAACTGCGCTACAACCTTACCCTGAACGACGAGGACCATACGGTCGATGTGCAGTTGCGGCTCATTCCGCGCGATGATGGGGTATAAAGAGCAGCGGCACAAACGCCGCACCACCCCGCAGGTTATATCCTCTCCTCATGATTGACTCTTCGCTTATGGACCACATGTTCCAGCTACCGGTGCCGCTTTTGGAAAAGCTGGCGCGCCCTGTCCTTGTTTACCTGGCGCTGGTTCTGCTGCTGCGCGTCTTTGGCAAGCGCGAACTGGCACAGTTGAACCCCTTCGACCTGGTCGTTCTGATGTCACTTTCCAACACCGTACAGAATGCGATCATCGGCGAAGACAACTCCGTAACCGGTGGATTGATCGGCGCGGTTGGGTTGCTGGCCGTCAACTGGATTCTGGTACGTTTTCTGTTCCGCTCGCGCAAGTTAACGCGAGCATTTGAGGGCCGCAGCACCTTGCTGATTCACAACGGTCAACTGGACCTGAAAGCTATGGAGCGCGAGGCACTCACCCGCGAAGAGTTGCTAGACGTGATCCACCGCAATGGCTTCGAACACTTTGAGCAGGTACGGCGCTGCGAACTGGAACCGAATGGCACCTTCTTTGTGGAGGCGCTGGAGCCCACGCTCGGGGACAAGCGGCACGATGATTTGATGAAGGTACTGGTCGAACTGCGCAATGAGGTGGCCACACTCAAGGCACAAATTCCGGGAACCAACTGAAACCAGCGCCACCGTGGACCGCGGACCGGTCTTGATTGCTTCTTCATACCCAGCAGCCCACGATACTTCCAGCCGCAGATAAACTCTGCGTGCCAAGGAGTTTCAGGATGGCAGTTTCCACGGTCCGTCATCTTTCCCGGCGCAATTTCTTCCGCGTTGCGGCCGGTGCCTCAGCATTGGCCGGATGCGCCATGAGCGAATCCCTGTTGGCCCACGCCCAGAGCACGTCCACTGTGCCCAAGTTCGCGCGCTCAGATCAGGGAATCCACCTGGACGCCAATGAAAACCCGCTGGGCCCCGCAGAAGCGGCGCGTCAGGCCCTCGCGAAGATCGTGGAACACAGTGGCCGCTACCTTTTCGATCAGCAGCAGGATCTGGTTGGATTGTTTGCACAACAGGAAGGCATTCCAGCTTCCCATGTTGCCATGTATGCAGGCTCCAGCACGCCGCTGCATCTGACGGTGCTCTCCGCTACTCATACGCAGGCGCCAGTGGTGGTTGCCGATCCCGGCTATGAAGCGCCCCTGTGGGCGGCACGCGTCACCGGTTCTGCGGGCATCAAGGTGCCGTTGGCCGATCCCAAAGGCGCGGCCAGCCATGACGTGAAGGCGATGCTGGCGGCTGCGGCTGCTCCCGGCGTCCTCTACGTATGCAATCCCAACAATCCGACGGGTACCGTAACGCCACACGAAGAGATTGTGTACCTGATCGAGCACGCACCCAAGAGCACGGTTGTGATTGTGGATGAGGCCTATATCCATTTGTCCAGCTCGGCAAAGTCGTGTATCGATCTGGTGCCAGCCCACGCGAATCTGGTGGTTCTGCGCACCTTTTCCAAACTTTACGGAATGGCGGGCCTGCGGCTGGGCGTGATTGCGGCACAGCCAGTGCTGCTGGCCAAGGTTGAATCTCTGGCTGGGTTGGACTCGGTGCCGGTAACCGCCATGGCAGCAGGCAAAGCCAGTCTGCTGGATGCCAGTCTGGTGCCCACGCGCCGCAAAATGATTGCAGACCTGCGCAACGAAACGCTTACCTGGCTGCACGCACAGGGGTATGCCACCACACCGGCCGAGAGCAACTGCTTCATGGTGGATATGGGACGGCCAGCCGGCCCCATGCGGCAGGCCCTGGCCGAGCACGCAATCTATGTGGGTCGCGAGTGGAAGGCATGGCCCAACCACATGCGCGTTACCGTGGGCACGGCCACGGAAATGGCGGCTTTCCGCAAGGCCTTTGCCGAGATTGCCGCACAACCAACAGCAGGCTTGCTGCCTGCCCCCATTGTGGCCACCGGCCAGCATGCAGCAAGGTTCTTTTCCTAAGCCACGGGTACCCGCTCATGGACATTCGCAGCGGAGTCGCTTATAACTCCTGCAAGGCAAAAATCATGAGCGACGACGCATTCTACACGGAAATCCCCGCAGCTCTGGCCAAGGTATTCGAGGAGCTGCGGCCTCTGGAACCCATCTTTCACAATCCTCGTTTTGGCGCGACAATTGAGGCTTTTGCGGACCGCATGACGCCTGACTTCTGGGAGGTTGGCGCCAGCGGCCGCCGCTATTCACGCGCCTTCATTCTGGAATTGGCCAGGAACCAGCCGGAAATCTGGGTGGATGCGGAAACCGCAGGCTGGGAGGCCTCCGGCTTTGGCCTGCGCGAACTCGCGCCTGCCACATATCTGCTTACCTATACGCTCAATCAAAAGGGACGCCTGAGCCGCCGCGCCACCACATGGAAACAAACCAGCGAAGGCTGGAAGGTGCTCTACCACCAAGGAACAGAGATCAAAGAGCTGTAGCCGCGGCAGCACCTGCGGTGCGGCGGATGGTTTTGGCTACGCGGTAGATGTTTGCGGCGAGGTGGAGATGAACGTTGATGGCTGCCAGAGAAATGGCAACCGCATTTTTTGCTCCCAAGGCTGAAAACATCAGCCCCCCCTTTCGACGCGGATGACGGCCTCCACGCGAAGGGTTCATGTGGGAAGGATTTGTCCAGCCCGCAAAGCAGGAGATAGGGCTTCTGCATGAGGTGCGCCGCCCCTACGGGGCTCCGGCATTTATGGCGTGGCTTTCCCCGGGTTTCCCCTCGCCCTGCTCCTTCGCTTACGCTCAGGGCATGGCTACGGGTCCACCCGGGGCTATTTTGCTCCTGCCCCTACGGGGCGGGCGCTGCGCGCGCCTCCCGCGTCTCCCGCGTCCCTCATCTCCCGCCACCTTCGCCTCTCTCGTCTCTCTCGCCCCCGTTCTCTCATGCTCCATCTGGTTCAGACATAACTACAAACAAAAGCGGGTGCAGGAAAGAATTCCCGCACCCGCTTCACTTTTACACTGCTGACGCAATTGCCTAGCTGGCGAGTCTCTGCGGCCAAGGGCCGCGGCTGCCTGGATGGCAAATCACTCCCACTCGATGGTGCCCGGGGGCTTGCTGGTGATGTCGTAGACCACGCGATTGATTCCGCGGACTTCGTTGACGATGCGGCTGGAGATGCGTTTGAGCACCTCGTAGGGCAGCGGAACCCAGTCGGCGGTCATGCCGTCTTCCGAATGCACGGCGCGGATGGCGCAGGTGTAGGCATACGTGCGCTGGTCGCCCATCACGCCCACGCTCATCACCGGGAGCAGGACGGCGAAAGACTGCCAGATCTGCGTGTAGAGCCCGGCAGCCTTGATCTCGGCAACCACGATCTCGTCGGCATTCTGCAGCAGAGTAACGCGTTCCTGATTCACTTCGCCGAGAATGCGAACAGCGAGACCGGGCCCCGGGAAGGGCTGGCGGCCGAGCACATCTTCCGGCATATCCATGTCGCGGCCGATGCGGCGAACTTCGTCCTTGAAGAGATCGCGCAGAGGCTCGATGAGCTTGAGCTTCATGAACTCGGGGAGGCCGCCCACGTTGTGGTGGCTCTTGATGGTCTGCGACGGGCCTTTGACGCTGCTGGACTCGATAACGTCCGGATAGAGCGTGCCCTGGACCAGCCAGTCGACACCACCGGTTTCCTGAGAGATGCGGTGCGCTTCGTCGTCGAAAACAGCAATGAACTCAGCGCCGATGATCTTTCTTTTCTTTTCCGGATCCGTGACTCCGGCCAATTTGCTCAAGAAGCGATCGGTGGCATCCACGGCAACAATATTGAGGCCAAGCTTCTCGCGCAGATTCTTCTGCACGCTTTCAAACTCGTTTTTGCGCAGCACACCGTTGTTCACAAAGATGCAGGTAAGCTGCTTGCCGATGGCCTTGTGGACCAGCACGGCCGCGACAGAAGAGTCCACGCCACCGGAAAGGCCGCAGATCACATGGCCCGAACCAACCTTTTGGCGGATCTGCTCGACGGTGGTCTGAATGAAGTGGGCGGGGGTCCAGTCGCCCGCCGCGCCGCAGATGCCAAAGACAAAGTTCTTGATCAGCTCGGCACCCTGCGGGGTGTGGTGCACCTCGGGATGGAACTGCACGGCCCAGATGCGGCGCTGCTCGTTGGCAATGCCGGCCACGGCGTTGGAGGTGACGGCGGTGCGATGGAAGCCCGGAGGCAGTTCCAGAGCCTCGTCGCCATGGCTCATCCACACGGCCAGGTTCTCAGGCAAGCCCTTGAACAACGGCGTGGCACGGTCCTCAACCAGGACCTCGGCATGGCCGTACTCGCGTTTGGAGGCCGAGCGGACCTTGCCGCCGGAGTGGTGGACGATGAACTGCAGGCCATAACAGATGCCGAGCGTGGGCAAGCCCAACTCAAGAATCTTCGGGTCCGCCGCCGGAGCGTCGGCGTCATACACCGAGCTGGGACCGCCGGAGAGCACAATTCCTAATGGATTGTGCGACTTGATCTCATCCAGCGATGCCGTACACGGCAGCACCACGGAGAAGACGTTCTGTTCACGGATGCGCCGCGCAATTAGCTGCGTAACCTGCGAGCCAAAATCGAGGATGACAATTGTCTGGGTAGCCACACTTCAAGTTTGGCAGGGGGATCGAGGACTGTAAAGGCACCTTCCGTAGAATCGGAGAGAGTTTTTGCCCTGCAGTTCCCCTGCGGGTGTGTGGTAGGCTGCTGAACAATGAGCCCTGCGCCCCCTGCGCCGCATTCTGGCACCTTTGGGGAAGAAACCCGGATAATCGAGGAACTTACCGCACGGTGTACACGTATCAACCAATTAAGATTTTCTCGCGAGGAATCCTGAAATGAAGCATCTTGGTTATGTTGCCCTGCTCGGCATGGCGGCCTCGGCTGCGTTGGCGCAAACGCCAGCGGCCGACGCTCCCAAGCCGCCGGCGCCGATTGTCAGCTTTGACGCCGCGGCCATTGACACCACCGCTGATCCCTGTACGGACTTCTACCAGTACGCCTGCGGCAACTGGATGAAGCAGAACCCGGTGCCTTCCGATCAGGTTCGCTGGGCGCGTTCCTTCTCGTTGCTACGGGAGCGGAACCGCTATCTGCTTTGGGAAGAGCTGGATGCGGCCGCCAAGGCGCCTAAATCGCCGCTCCAGAAACAGTTTGGCGATTATTATGCCGCCTGCATGGATACGGCCACGGCTGACAAGCTGGGTGCTGCTCCGGTAAAGCCCGCCTGGGCTCTGATCGACGGCCTGAAGGACAGCAAGCAGTTGCCTGCTCTGCTCTCCACGCTGGAAAACAAGGCCATCGGCGACGGATTCTTTGAGTTCGGCGTGGGCATTGACGCCAAGGACTCGTCCAAGCAGATTGCCGAGATCTACCAGGGCGGACTGTCGCTGCCCGATCGCGACTACTATCTGGTGGATACCGAGCGCTTCAAGGCCATCCGCGCCAAGTATGTTGAGCATGTGAAGAAGATGTTCGTGCTGGCTGGCGTTGCCCCGGACCAGGCCGCCAAGGAAGCCGCGGCGGTGCTGGAGATTGAAACCGCGCTGGCCAAGGCCTCCATGAGCCGCACCGAGATGCGTGATCCGCAGAAGATCTACCACATCTATACGACCGACGAACTGGCCAAGCTGACGCCCGACTTCAACTGGGCCGCCTATTTCAAGGCCGTGGGCATTGGCAGCTTCAGCAGCCTGAATGTGGGCACGCCGGAGTTCTTCAAGGCGCTGAACGGCATGATCAAGGATCAGCCGCTCGCATCGTGGAAGAGCTATCTGCGCTGGCAGGCTCTGCATGGCCAGGCACGGTTGATGTCGAAGGCCATCTTCGACGAGAACTTCGACTTCTTCTCGCGCACCCTGGCCGGCCAGAAGGAGCCGGAAGCGCGCTGGAAGATGTGCTCGTCGATGACGGACGGCGCACTGGGCGAGGCTGTGGGCCAGGACTGGGTGAAGAAGAACTTCCCGCCAGCCGCCAAGGACAGCATGGAAAAGCTGGTGGATGCGCTGAACAAGTCCCTGGCCGACGATATCCGCACGCTGCCCTGGATGACGGATGCCACCAAGAAGGCTGCCCAGGAGAAGCTGGACCTGTTCCGCCGCAAGATTGGCTATCCGGAGAAGTGGCGCGACTACTCCAGCGTGAAGGTCAGCCGCACCGACCTAGTGGGCAATGTAGGACATGCCGCTCTCTATCGCCGCAATGACAACTACAGCAAGCTGGGCCAGCCGGTGGACGAGAAGGAGTGGGGCATGACGCCCCCCACCGTCAATGCCTACTACAACCCCTCGATGAACGACATCAACTTCCCGGCCGGCATTCTGCAGCCGCCGTTCTTTGATCCGAAGATCGACCCGGCAGTGAACTTTGGCGGCATCGGCGTGGTGATTGGCCACGAGATGACGCACGGGTTCGATGACGAAGGTTCGCAGTTTGACGGCAAGGGCAACCTGCGCGAGTGGCAGACGGAAGCTGATCGCAAGGCCTTTACCGAGCGCACCGACTGCGTGGCAGCGGAGTACTCGGGCTTTGAGGCCGCTCCGGCCCACGCCGACACTCCGGCACAGATGCTGAACGGCAAGCTCACCCTGGGCGAAAACACCGCGGACCACGGCGGACTGCGCATCGCCTACATGGCTCTGATCGATACGCTGGCGGCCGAGGGCAAGTCGCTAGACACCAAAATTGATGGCTTCACCGAAGCGCAGCGCTACTTTATCGGCTTTGCGCAGGTGTGGTGCCAGAACCAGACGGAAGCAGCCTCTCGTCAGGCAGCCCTCACCGATCCGCATTCGCCGGGCAAGTGGCGCGTGAATGGCTCAGTGCAGAACTTCGATGCCTTCGGCAAGGCCTTTAGCTGCAAGGTTGGCCAGCCGATGATGCCAACCAAGACCTGCCGGGTCTGGTAACCGGTTTGCGCCCCCGGAGATTCTGCTCCGGGGGCGCAAGAACCCACAAAACCCCTCCGAAACCCCGCACATTCCCTTCCAATCCTTCCGCATCCGTCGTTGACCTTCGATTTTGCTCCGCGTCCAACAGCCAAAGCAGAACAGGGATCGAGCAGAAATTTGGGCATGTTTTTCCACATCCCCGAACTTTGCTTGGCCTTTGTTCGGCAGTCCGTCCTCATATAAATGGGCAGGAAGGGCTGTTCCGAGGGTGATTTTTGTCGTAATCGGTGAGAACGGGCAGAACAGCGTTTGGAAGAGTTGCTGACCTCTGGCCTCCTACCGTCCTGATGGCATTCACCGTAAAATTGCCGCATTGGGCCATCTGCTGAAGGAAACTAGGCATAAACAGCCCTCGGCTTTTACAATGCATCAGGGACCCATCCCATCCCAGCTCTGCTCGGGAACGATCAAACTTGGCGGCGTACGCCCGGCCAGGATGAAGGATTCGCATGAAGTTCAGGAAATTCGGCAAGGCACTTCTGATTAGCGCCCTCTCTGCTGGCGTAGTACTAGGCGTCTCGTCTTGCATTCAGAGTTACTCGGTCGGTTATCTGTATGTCACCGGCACGGTAACGGGCCAGTCGGGCAATAACGGTATTGTCAGTGGCTACAAGATTGAACACAACACGGGCAAACTGACCACGATCAACGGCCTTCCGGTTTCCTCCGGCGGCGCCAACCCGATCCGCGCCGTTCTGATTTCCGGCAGCCGGTTTCTGTATGTTCTGAACCGCGGCGTCAATACCAATGGTTCGGCTAGCTGCTCGGGCACAACGGGAAACACGGTTTGCAACGGATCCAATATTGAAGCTTTCGTGGTGGGTGGCAACGGCATTCTGACGCCGCAGGGCACCTACTACACCCAGGGTCTGAACCCGTTCCGTATGGTTGCCGACACTTCGGGCAACTATCTGATGGTTCTGGATCACGATGCGCCTTCAGCCACGGGCTGCCAGGCCGTGCTCGGTTCCAGCGTCAGCTCTTGCGGCGACATCACGATCTTCAAGATCGACTCGACCACGGGCCGTCTGTCGTTGATCACCAATACCCAGGGCACCTCGACGCTTGGCACCACGCTGAGCTACTTCCCGGTTCCCTCCAATCCGATTGACTTTGTGCTGACCGGCAGCAACGTGATCACGCTGAGCCGCACATCGACGACCAGCGACTCGGTCTTCCCGTACGCCTACAGCTCCTCCAGCGGCCAGCTCTCGCTGACCACCAACGTGAGCCAGCCCCTGGGCCTGAAGGCCAGCACCGGCATCGTGATGGCAGGCAGCATGGTTTACGTGATGGACAACGAGGCTCCCAGCTCCAACACCACGGGCGCGACCAGCATGATCGTTCCTTACACGGTGGGCAGCTCGGGTGCACTGCAGGCGCAGACCACCGGCCAGATTGCCGATGATCCGACGCTGGCCAACCCGTCCTGGTTGATTGCCGACGCGACAAACAAGTACGTGTATGTGGCCAACCAAGGGAATAACGTAACCGGCACGAGCAACCCGGGCAGCGGCATTACGGGATACTTCATCACCACCTCGCCGGCCTTCGCTCTGTCGTTTATCTCGACGCCGACTTACGGCAGCGGTTCCGGTCCGCAGTGCATTGTGGAAGATCCGTCCAACCAGTACATTTACACGGCCAACTACAACGACAGCACGATCACGGGCCGTGTGATCGATCCGAACACGGGCATCCTGCGCGACATGCGTGTGACCAGCAAGTACACGCTGACTGGACCGCCCACCTGGTGCCTGGTTGACGGCCGTACCAACTAGTAGCTTCTGTTCGATCCTGCCGGCGGCATCCTGCGCCGGCAGGCGCGTTCCAGCCCCAGCGGAAGGGACGCACAGCACCCAAGTCAGCCGGATGCGGGGCGGCCCACGGCGGACGCTCTCCATTCGATTCCCAACCCGATTTTCCCGGTGAGCCCGAGCTCCAGGCCCCGTAACGAAAGATGCGCATGAAGTTGAAAAAGTCGAGCCAGTTGATGCTGGTCAGCGCCGCTGGATTGTTGGCGGCCGGGTTGATCTCCGCCTGCGGAACCCTGACCACCGATTTTGTCTTTGTGACCAGCGCCAAGGCAGCCGGAACCAACAACTATGGAGAGATCAACATCTTCGAGATCAACTCCGAGTCCGGGCACATGCGGCAGATTCCCGCTTCGCCTGTTCCTTCCGGTGGCCGCAACCCCGTTGCTGAAGCCGTTTCCACGGACAACAGTACGTTGTTTGTCGTGAACAAGGACGACAACACGCTGGTGCAGTTTGTGATCGGTACGGACGGCAAGCTGTATCCCTACAGCACGGTGAACACCCCTGGCCTTGCGCCGATGGCGGTTGCCGTGAACTCGACCATGCTGTTTGTGGCCGACACCTATCAGCCTTTGGCGAGTTGCACCTCCTCGTCGCCTTGCGCCGGTTCTGTCTCCGTGCTGCCGCTGATTGCGGCCACCAAGACCTCGGCCATCAGCCTGGGTAGCCCGGTAACCAACACCAGCAGCGGCACCACCTACTGGCCGCTGACGCTGACGTCCGCGCCTACGGATGTGGTTGTGCCCACGGCCGTGACCCTGGCCGGCAGCACCCTGTTCGTTTCTGCGTATGACAGCAGCGTGACGCCCAATGTAGGTTATGTTTTCGCGTTTTCAGTAGGAAGCACGGGCGCGTTGACGGCCGTCGCCGGCTCGCCGTTTGCTGCCGGCGTGCAGCCGAGCAGCCTGAGCGTGGATGGAACGAACAAGTACCTGTACGTGGCAGACTACACGGCCAACAAGGTGCTGGGCTTCTCGATTGCCACAACGGGCGCGCTCTCGACGCTGTCTGGCAGCCCGTACACCGCAGGCAACGGCCCCTCGGCCGTGGTTGCCGATCCGGCGTACAACTTTGTGTATGTGGCCAACGCCACGGATTCCAACGTGACGGCCTACTCGGCTTCCTCCGGTGTTCTGACCCGCGTGGCGACCTACACCACAGGGCTGAATCCGGTAGCCATCGGCATTGACCCATCGACTCACCACTTCCTGTACACCGCCAATTTTCTCGGTAATAACGTTTCCGATTGGCTGCTGAGCTCCACCGATGGCACCTTGATGGTGGCTCAGGGCTCGCCGATGTCCACCAACCCCAACCCGACGGCGGTGGCCGCCGTTCCGCACAAATAGCCGTCTCTGCCGGGCCAGCTACTGCCGGTCTCGTATCGCCCCTGTGGCTTTTCCACTTGCCACAGGGTTAACCCAATAAGATTCTCAGGGCTTCGAACCGAAGGCCCGCGACGAAGGAAGCGCATGAAGTTCAGCAAATTGAGCCAGCTCTTTCTGGTCTCTACCCTCGGCCTTCTGGTGGCCGTTCTCCTGACCGCCTGCCAGATCATCACCATTGACTATGTCTTTGTGGCCGATTCGACGGGTACCAGTGCCAGCTCCACAGGCCAGATTCAGATTTTCGCAGTCGACTCCCAGTCTGGAGCCCTGCGCCTCGACGCGCCGACGGTCTCCTCTGGTGGCATCACCCCGGTTGCCATGGCCCTGACCTCCGACTACAGCAATCTCTACGTGGCCAACGCTTCCAGCAAGAACGTGGTGCACTTCGCGATTGCCACCAACGGAAATCTGACGGCCAAGGAAACCCTGACGCTGTCCGATACGCCGGTGGCACTGGCCGTCGATCCGAACAGCAAGTTCCTGTACGTTCTGTATGGCACCAGCAAGGCGTACCTGGGCGTGTATGCCCTGTCGAGCGGCACGCTGGCCACCTCAGCCACGAACGTAAAGCAGTTGACCAGCCTGGCCTTGTCGAACGACGTGGTAGTTCCCACCGGCCTGACGGTGATCTCCAGCGGTGCTGAGGTTTATGCCACGGTCTATGACCAGTCGGCCTACAACCCGAGCGGCACGGTGACTTCCTCCGCGCATCCGGGCTGGGTGTTTGGCTTCAATGTGGACACCGCCGGCACTCTGACGGACACCACCGGCAGCCCCTATCAGGCTGGCGTCAAGCCCTCGGCCATCGCTTCGGATCCGACCAACCGGTTTGTCTACGTGACCGACTGGGCCTCGAACCAACTGATCGGCTACACCATTGGCACCTCCGGCACGCTCAACTACCTGGTGAACGGTCCGTTCAAGACCGGCAACGAGCCCTCCGGCGTTGCGGTGGATCCGCGCGGCAAGTACATCTATGTGACCAACGCGCTGGACAACGATCTGTCGGCCTATGAAATCACCCTGGCCACCGGCAGCCCGTCGACCATCGTGAACAGCGGCACGACCTCTGTGTACGGCACCGACACGCAGCCGGTGGCTCTGGCCATCGATCCGGCCCTGGGCCGTTTCGTCTACACCACCAATCACCTGGGCAACTCGGTATCGGGCTTCCGTCTGAACGCCGACAACGGCACGCTGGTGACGACCCAGGCCACGCCGTATCCGACCAACGCCTATCCCACCGCGCTGGCCATTGTTCCGCACGGCAACCACTCCCTGCAGTCGGTGGCCAAGAACTAAGTCCACCTACGCTTCAAGCAAGAAGAAAAGCCCAGCCGAAAGGCTGGGCTTTTTGCTGTCTGCATGCCGAATCACTTCCCCTCATGACCGGTGTGCGCCACGTCTTCTTCCAAGCCGCGCCAGATGTCTCCATCATCACGAGCCGTCGGCCGATAACTCAGGGCTATCCTGAAGCTCAGCCGGCAAAAGCCGGCCGAGCCCCACGCGTTCTCGAAGCCCCTTCCCGGCCGCTTACTTCAGCGAGGGATTCTTTCCGGCCGAGAGCAGGTTGGCCATGATGCGGAAGGAGCCCGGCACGCCCTCCGGCATTTCGCGGAAGAAGGCATAGGCGGCATAGATATACAGACCCTTGCCATGGCGCGCCCAGAGCAGTCCGCCCCGCTGCGGATCCTGATCCACATCGTGCATGGAAGTGGGGGCATGGAATTCAGAAGCCCAGCGCGACGCAAACCCGTGGCCTCGCTCCTCCACCCAGTCCTTGAAGTCCTCGGCAACAATCCGGTTGGGCCAGCCGAGCAGCGGATCGGCGGCATCGAACTCCACGGGACCATCCTCTTCAACCACCTTCTCGGCGTCTCCGGGCACGGAGAGCGCAAAGGGACCGTAGTTATGGTCGAACTCGGCCGTCTGATATTGCACCACCACGGTACCGCCGGCTTGCACGTAAGCGAGCAGGCGGCTATTAGCGGCACGCAGATCCGCCCGGGTTGTGTAGGCACGGATGCCGATCAGAATGGCGTCGTAGGAAGCAAGGTTGCCGGTGGCCAGAGCCTGCGCGCCGAGCGGAGTGACCTCTACGCCCATCTGGGCAAGAGCCGCCGGAACGTCGTCTCCCGGCCCCATGACATAGGCCACACGCAGGCCGGGCGCTACCTTCACGTCGGCACGGGTCAGGCTGGAAAGCGCTGGGCGAGCTGAAGGATATGGACGCAGACCGGGATAGCCGATGGTGGCAAAGGCGGTGGAGAAGCTCTTGCCTGCCACGGTGGCAACAGCCTGAATCCTATAGCTGCGCCCTGCCGGGCCCGTCGGGGTAACAGAAAAATGAACCGGAAGCTCTTCCCCGGTGTGATTGAGAACGAATGGAACGCTGGCAGGCTCGGCGGTCCAGCCCTGCGGCAGCTCGAGCGCAATGGTTCCCTGCTGCTGCACCTCGCTCAGGTTGCGCACGCGCGCCTCCAGGTCCAAGCGGTCGGCAGCCAGCGGCAGCACGCCGCGGCTGGGTGCAAGCGCGACAGAAACCACGGGCGCAACCAGAAGCGGCTCCAGAACTGGTCCCAGCACATTGACCCTATGAACGGTCTGCACCACCTGTTCCACGCTGACCTCAACCCCGCTGAAGCGGAAACGGAGTCGAGCGCTCAGCGGATAAGGTGCAACCGGCTGCCCCAGCGCATCAGGTTGCGCAAGGTCGTACCAGGACTGCTCCAGCGAGGGACGGGCAAAATAGGGGCGGGTAGGTTCAACGCTGGCAGGCACCGTAGCGGTGGCCTCGGCATCGGCACCTTGCCCCGGCGCGAGCTGAGACGGCACAGCGGTTTTCACCGCAACAGACCAGTCACCGGCAGCGGGCATCAACTCCGCAGCCAGAATCTCTATGGGTTGGGTTCCCTGGTTAGCCAGGTGCAAGTTGACCGCGATCTTTTGCCCAGGCACAATGCTCTGCGGCGTAGGCTGATTGCCGCGCTGCGCTCCCAGCGGGAAACTGGAACGCCCCGCCGATGCCGGTTCCAGCGCCGCTACCAGCGAAACACCCAAAGCCTGCGTCAACGCCAGATTGAACTGCGCCTCCTTGTTGGCCAGTTCATGATCCATGGTGGCACGCGCAGTCTCCTCAAGCGAACTGGCGGCAAGCTGCTGGCGCAGGGCACGCGTCAGCTTGAGGCCCTCGGCCAAAGGCTCCGCACACCGGGCGGGGTCGGTGGCATCAAAAGCGGCTTTGGCCTTCGCCGACGCGGCAGCAACGCTCTCCAGTTGCTTGCGCCAGGAAGCGCGCTGCGCCGCCGGAACCATATCGGCAATGGCTGCCAGCGAAGTATCAATGCCGTCAAAGAAGCCCGCTTCGTGCTCCGCCGCTTTGCCGGCTGTGCGCGAGGCATACAGGTGATAACTGGAGCTGAAAGAACCGGCAGGTGGCACGCCTACGCCGTCGTTCTGGGATTTCTGCTGCGAAAGCCCTTCGCGAGCCAGAGCGATGTAGCTTTGGCCAAAGAGCGGATTATAGCTGCCCTCGGGCACATCCACGGTAGCGCTGGGAACGCCTTCAATCCACTCCCCGGTCACGTAATTCTTGAACCGCGCCGGAGCATAGTGGCCGGTGGCATAGTCAAAGATGCCCTTTTCCGAAACGCGTGCAAAAGGAACGCGGACATAAACCTTCAGAGGGGACCAGGGTTTGAGGCCAGCAGCAATCTGGTCGGGAAAGACGGAAGGATCACCCGCCAACCGAAAGGCTTCCTGCGCCAGGACGCCCGCAGCCTGGTGATGCCCGTGGCCGTCGGAAACATTCCCGGCAAAAACGCTCAGAATCACCAGCGGTCGCTGGATACGCACCTGACGGACCACGTCGTAGAGCACGCGATCGTGATTCCAGGTTTTAAAAGTCTCTTCCAGAGTCTTGGAGAAGCCGAAATCGGCCACGCGAGTAAAGCGGAGGCGGACGCCGTAGGCATCGCTGGCGGCCAGCAGCTCCTGGGTGCGCAACAGACCGAGCTCATCCCAAAAGTCGCCGGTTACCACATTCTGACCGCCCTCCCCACGCGTGAGGGAGAGCAGCGTGGTGTCAGCGCCCTGTCCGCGGCTCATATAGGCAAGCATGCCGCCATCTTCATCGTCGGGATGCGCCACCACTAGCATCAGGCTGGCGCGGGTGTTGAGCTTTTGCAATGATTGCCAGAGGCCGGACGCACCACGATCGACGGCAAGCGGATAAGCACTCACCGCAGGACGGTCCAAGGGCTGAGGCGATTGCCCCGCTGCTACCGCCGCCAGCATTGCCGCCGCCACAAGCGCCACCGGGCGCAGAGCCGTCCTCACCATCCTGTATCCCCTTTGATTGTTCGAGTGCAGTCCATGCCCCTACTGCTTAGGGCCTGACTCCATCATCTCAGCAACCAGCAGGTTCCAGTCCACAAATCCATCATGACTGAGCGCAACACCGCGATCCGGGTCGTAGTACTCGTTGAGCGAGCCGTGGCGATCAAGGTCGTTGGCCAGCATTTCCACCGTAGCGCGCGCCAGCTCCGAGGCCTCAGCCGTATAGCCGTAATCAGCCAGCCCACGCCAGACCAGATAGTTGGAAATGATCCAGACCGGACCGAGCCAGTTGCTGGGGTTCGTGCTGCGCTCCAGCGAGTACATGGACTCGCTCCTGGAGAGGGTACGCACGCCATAGGCTCCATGGAAGGTGGCGGGATTGGCGAAGTGGAGCCGCACCAGATCCTGCGCCTGGACCTTAGAAGCCAATCCGCACCACATGGGCAGAAAGCCGGTGAAGACCTGAATGCGCAGCGGCAAGGTATGCCACGACATGGCCATGCCCCGCTCCACATTCGGAATCAGCTCCGCACGGCGATCCACACACTGCACATCGGCGGTATAGAAGAAGCGGTCGCGCGCGTCCCAGCAGTTGTCCTGAATGGCCTTGCCGAGCGCAGCCGCATCGCTGGCCAGCTTCTGCTGATCGGCGGAGCGGCCCAGTTTGCCCGCCAGTTCGGAGGCAGCCTGCAGATCGCGATAGAACAGGCAGTTCAGCAGCAGGTTGGCGGAAGAATAATCCGGACGCCCAAACGTGGTGGGGTCGTTGTCATTGCCGATGGCCACATCGTTGGACCACACCATCAAGCCCATAGGGGAGCGGTTGGTGCGGTTCCATGACGCGTAGAAGCGAAGCAGGCGGTCAAAGTTGGGGCGGAGCCACTCCACACTGCCGCACTCCTGGGCGATCAACAGCCCCAACTGCCCGAAGACCGGCTTGGCCTGGTTGGCGATAGCAT
>Ga0207857_1000186_pt1 | contig 18415 bp, 21 predicted proteins | sample LuqExpMetageno22_FD_187780 | JGI IMG/M metagenome (GOLD analysis project Ga0207857, IMG submission 187780) | Tropical forest soil microbial communities from Luquillo Experimental Forest, Puerto Rico - Sample 22 (SPAdes) | ecosystem: Environmental > Terrestrial > Soil > Tropical forest ... | reverse complement strand
CGCGGATGTCGTCGTGACCGACGACGTCACGCTCTACGTCGCTAAGCGCGGCGGCGCCTCGGGCAAGAACGGCAACACGATCGGCACGCTGATCTGCACGGACTTCATCTGCAGCCAGAACGTGCGCCGGCCGCCGACCCGCTCCGAGGTGGGCGACGACGCCGAGGCGATGCGCGAGTACGTCGTCGAGCGGCGCATCGCCGAGCTCCGGGAGCGGTCCGCGAAGTTCGTCGACGAGGTCCGCAGCACCCGCTGAGCTACGGCAACCGCTGCTCGACGATCTCAGGCTCGAAGCCCGTCGAGGGTCAGCGCCAGCTCCCGCACGCGGGGCAGGTGCCGCGCCCGGCTGGCGTCGCGGCGGGCCATGTCGTGCCGGTCGGTGCCGTCGAGCAGCACCAGCTCCTTGGCGCGGGCACGGTCGAAGATGCGGTCGTCGAGCATGACGTTGCGCATCGAGGCGAGCCGCCCCTGGTCGACGAGCGCCTGCTCGTCGTGCCCGGCGATGGCGATGAACAGCGCGAGGTCGAGCGTCTTCATCGGGATAGGCCCGGCCTCCCGGCCGTAGGCGAAGCCGTAGCGCCACACGCGGTCGAACCAGCCGACGAGCTTGGCCGGCGCCTCGGTCCAGAACACCGGGTAGATGAAGACGAGCGCGTCGGCGGCGTTGATGCGGCGCTGCTCCTCGAGCACGTCGTCGGCCACGGGCGGCGTCCCGTCGTAGAACGCGTCGCGCAGGTACTCGTCCTCGGTCATGTCGGTGGCGAAGCCCATGGCGTACAGGTCCGAGACCGTGGCGGTGTGGCCGGCGTCGGCGAGGCCTCGGAGGAACTCGTCGCGGACCTCGGCGGTGAACGACCGTTCCCATGGGTGGCAGTAGACGAGGTGGACGTGCACGGCGCCACGGTAGGGGACGGGGCCGCCCGCGGGGCCGGGACCGGTGACCCGATCCCGAAGGCGCGTGGGGAGGCACCGGTAGGGTCGCGAGCGTGACGACGACCGAGGCGCAGCGGACCCTGGTGCTCCCGGCCGTCCTCGTGGCGGCCCTCTCCGGGGCCCTCATCGCGGCGCAGGGGCGCTTCAACGGCGACCTCTCGACCGCCGGCGCGGGCGCGCTCGTCACCACCTGGCTCAGCTACGTCGGCACGCTCGTCACCACCGCGATCGTCCTGGTGGTGCAGGGCCGCGCCGCCCGCACGGCGCACACCCTCCGACATGACGCCCGGTGGTGGTGGTACGCGGTGGGCCTGTGCGGCGTGCCGATCGTCATCATGTTCGCGATCGGGATCCCGATCGTCGGAGTGGCGATCGCGTCGGTGTGCTCGGTCGCCGGCCAGACCGTCTCGGGATTGGCGCTCGACGCGCGGGGGGTCGGCCTTCCGGCGCCGCTGCACCTGACCCGCCGCCGCCTGGGCGCGGCGTTCGTCGCCCTCGCGGGCCTGGTGGTCGCGGTGGGGGCCGGTCCGACGACGAACCTCGGCACCGCGATCGGGCTCGGCGTCGCGATCTTCCTCGGCGGCATGCTGATCTCCGGCCAGCAGGCGGGCAACGGCCGCGTCACGCAGCTGACGGGCAACCCGGTGCTGCCGGCGCTGACCTCGTCGGCCGGCGGCACGGTGGCCGTGACCGTGATCCTCGGCGTCGCTGCAGCGACAGGCCACCTCCACGGCGTGCACCTGCCGGGTCAGTGGTGGCTCTACCTCGGCGGGCCGCTGGGCGCCGCGATCACGGTGTGCGCCGCGTGGGCGATCCGCCACCTCGGCACGTTCGCGCTGACGCTCGGCGTGGTCGTCGGGCAGATGGTCACCGCGGTGCTCGTCGACCTCGGCACCGGCGTGGGCGCCCGCTGGGCGACGCTGGCGGCGGTCGTCCTGGTCACGGGCGCGACGATGCTCGTCGTCGTGCCACGCCGGGTGGTCGCGGCAGTCCCGCGCTGACACTTCGGCGAGGTTGTCGGATTCGGGATGCCCCCGTTCGTCGTGCCTGCGTACGGTGCGACTCAAGGAGGGAAGCCGTGGAACACGTGATGTTCGTCATCAACAACACGCCCGAGCAGGACACGCCGCTCGGGTCGGCGCGCGACGCGATCAAGGCATGGCTCGACGAGGTGGAGCCGGTGCGCCGCTTCGGCGCACGCCTGCGGCCGCCCGCGGACTCGACCGTGGTGCGGGTGCGGGGCGGGGAGGTGATCGTCAGCAGCGGGCCGTTCGCCGAGGCCGACGAGTGGATCGGCGGGTTCGACGTGCTGGACGTCGACGGCATCGACCGAGCGGTCGAGCTGGCCGCCCGTCACCCCGGCGCCGACGGCGGTCGGGTCGAGGTCCGGGCCACGTGGCCCTTCGAGCCGGAGGTGTGACATGAAGTTCGTCTCGATCGTCTACGAAGACCCGACCGCCGAGCCCTACGACCCGGCGGAGGACCACATCGGGGACTGGGTCCGCGAGGGCATCGACCGCCGCATCAACCTGCGCGGGGACCGGCTGCGTCCGGTGGCGGAGACCAAGACCGCCCGGCGCGTCGACGGCGGAACGCTCGTCAGCGACGGGCCGTTCGCTGAGGTCACCGAGCTGATCGCCGGCTACGACGTGCTCGAGTGCGCCGACATCGACGAGGCGATCGACTACGTCTCGCGCCACCCGATGGCGCGGTTCGGGGCGATCGAGCTGCGGCCGGTCTGGCCCGTCGAGTTCGACGAGTAGATGACGGAGCCCGCCGACACCGTCGCGCTGCGTGTCGCCCTGGAGCGCGCGCACCGGGACGAGTGGGCGGTCGTGTTCGGCACGGTCGTGCGGCTGACGGGGGACTGGTCGCTGGCGGAGGACTGCGCGCAGGACGCGTTCGTCCTCGCGCTCGGCGCGTGGCAGCGCGACGGTCTCCCGCGCAACCCGGGCGCGTGGCTCGTCACCACGGCCCGCAACCGGGCGATCGACGTGCTGCGCCGCAGGCGGACCGAGGCGACGCGCGTGGAGGAGGCCGGACGGCTCGTCGTCCTCGAGGGGGACGAGGACGACGAGCGCCTCCGGCTGATGTTCACCTGCTGCCACCCCGCGCTGCCGCTGGAGGGTCGGGTCGCCCTGACCCTGCGTGCCGTGATGGGTCTGACGACCGCCGAGATCGCCCGGCTCTTCCTCGTGAGCGAGGCGACGGTGTCGCAGCGGATCCTGCGCGCCAAGCAGAAGATCGCCAACACCGGGATCCCCTACCGCGTGCCGCCGCCGGGGCTGCGCGAGGAGCGGCTGGGCGGCGTGCTCGCCGTGGTCTACCTCGTGTTCACGGAGGCGTACGCGCCGTCGAACGGCGCGGTGGTGCGCGACGACCTCGCCGGCGAGGCGATCCGGCTGGCCCGGCTGCTCGTCGTCGAGCACCCGCGGGACGCCGAGGCGCGGGGGCTGCTGGCGCTCCTGCTGCTCCAGTGGTCGCGCCGGGCGGCGCGGTTCGACGAGCGCTGGGACGCCGTGCTGCTCGAGGACCAGGACCGGTCGCTCTGGGACCGGGCGGCGATCGACGAGGGTCAGGCGCTGGCGCGTTCCGCGCTGCGCGAGGGCGGCGGCTGGTACGCGCTCCAGGCGGCGCTCGCGGCGCAGCACGCGCTGGCGCCGACGGCCGCGGACACCGACTGGGCCACCGTGGTGCAGCTCTACGACCGGCTGCTCGCGCTTCGGCCGTCGCCGGTGGTCCGGCTCAACCGGGCGGTCGCGATGGCGATGCGCGACGGGCCGGAGGCCGGGCTGACGGCCCTCGACGAGCTGGGCCGGCCGAAGGAGCTGGACCGGTCGCACCTGCTGGCCGCCGTGCGGGGCGAGCTGCTGCGCCGCGCGGGCCGGCGCGAAGAGGCGCTGGCGGCGACGCGGGCGGCGCGCGAGCTGGTGCGCTCCCCGGCCGAGGCGCGGCTGCTCGACCGCCGGATCAGCGAGCTGTCGACCGACACCTATCCGGAGACGTCCTTGTCGGAGAACCTCGCCCAGGCCGCCAGCAGGAAGACCACGATGTAGGCCAGGTCGGTGAGCAGGCCGAGCCGCATCGTCGGCCAGTAGATGGGGTCGCGCAGCACGTCGGCCAGGGCGACCTGCTTGTCGACGAGCAACCAGGGGTGCAGCCAGCCGAGCTGCGGGATCGAGTCGAGGATCCACATCGTGGTGCTGATGATGGCGACCGCGACCGTCGCGCCCAGCGGCTGCTCCGTGAGGGTCGAGACGAACAGGCCGAGCGCCGAGAGCGCGGCGAGGAACGCGGTGACGTAGAGCACGACGACCAGCAGCCGCAGCAGCGCGGTCGGCAGCGGCAGCGTGGTTCCGGACAGCGTGGCCACGGGGTGAAGCCCGAACAGCGCGCCTCCCGCCACGAGCCCGGCGACCGCGACGACCACCACGCCGATGAACGAGCCGATGACCAGCGAGACGTACTTCGTCGCGAGCAGCCGGGTGCGCGCCACGGGCGCGACGAGCAGGTTGCGCAGCGTGCCGATCTGCGCCTCCCCGGCCACCGCGTCGCCGGACAGCATCGCGATGGCCAGGGGCAGGAACAGGCCGATCTCCACGATCAGCGCGGCGAGGGCGACGAAGAAGCCGTTGCCGACGATCTTGGACAGGAAGGTCTCGCCTTGGCCCCGGTCGTTCGGGTTGGCGATCTTCACGGCGATCGCCATGACGATCGGGATCGCGGCCAGCACTCCCAGGCCGGCCTGGTTGCGGCGGCGGCTGAGCATGAGCCGCATCTCCGAGCCGAGGAACCGCAGCCAGGCGCCGACGGCGGGCTGGGCCGTCATCGGTGCGGGCACGACGACCGCTTCGGCGATGGCCTCGTCGGGCACCGCGGTGGCCGGGAAGCCCCGCTCAGCGGCCGGCATCGAAGCCTTCCCCGGTCAGCTCGATGAACAGGTCCTCGAGGCGGGCGCGGTTGACGACGAGCTCGCGCACGGCGACCCCGGCACCGACGAGCGCCGCGACGACGTGCTCGGACGCGACGTCGCCGAGCGCGGCCGTGAGGCCGTCGTCGGAGGTGGTCACGTCGGTGAGGCCGAGCCGCTGCGCGACGCCGGCGGCCGCCGCGACGTCCGGCGTCGACAGCCGGACGGACGCCCGCCGCGAGGCCCGCAGCTCGTCGGCCCGGCCCTGCGCGACGAGCTGGCCGGTGCGCATGACGCCGAGGTGCGTGCAGATCTGCTCCACCTCGGCGAGGAGGTGGCTCGAGACGAGGATCGTCACGCCCTCGTGGCCGAGCGAGGCGATGAGCTGGCGCACCTCGCGGGTGCCCTGCGGGTCCAGGCCGTTCGTCGGCTCGTCGAGCACGAGCATCTCGCGGGGGACCAGCAGCGCGGCCGCGATGCCGAGCCGCTGCCGCATCCCCAGGGAGTACGCGCGGTAGCGCTTGCCGCCGGCGTGGAGCAGGCCGACCCGGTCGAGCGCCGCGTCGATCCGCTGCTTCGAGGTGCGCTCGTCCGCGAAACGGTCGGCCGCGTCGAGCCGCTGGAGGTTGGCGCGTCCCGAGAGGTACGGGTGGAACGCCGGGCCCTCGACGAGCGCACCGACGCGGGGGAGCACCTCGCGCAGGTCGCCCGGCATGGGCCGTCCCAGCAGCGTGACCGTGCCGGCCGTCGGGCGCACGAGGCCGAGCGCCATGCGGATGGTCGTCGTCTTGCCCGACCCGTTGGGCCCGAGGAACCCGTAGACCGCGCCCGCCGGGACGTCGAGGTCGACCCCGTCGACCGCGGTCTGGGCCCCGAAGCGCTTGGTCAGCCCCGCCGTGGCGAGGGCCGTGGTCACTGGCCGGAGCCGGCGACGGCGGCCTCGAGCGTCTGTACCGGCACCGCGCCGACGGCGATGGTGCCGTTGTCGGTGATCAGCACCGAGAACAGCGTGCCGCTCAGGGCGTGGCCGCTGCCCCAGCTGCCGCTCACGGGCGTGAGCAGCGAGAGGGCGCTGTCGGCCCCGCTCGTCCCGGTCGGGGCTCCCGCCGGCGCCTTGGCGACGACGACCGTCGCCCAGCCCTTGCCGGACGTGGTCGTGTCGGGCTTGGTGCCGGTGCCGGTCGCGGGCTTCGTCGGCTCGGTGGAGCTCGTCGGCTTCTGCGCCTCCTTGACCGTGGAACCGGCCGGCGGCGTGAACGCGAACACGTCGGCGGACGGCGCGGCGAAGGTGACGTCGGTGTAGCCGACCGAGAACGCCGGCGCGCTGCGCTGCGTCGAGTACACCTCGGTCTTCAGGGGGACGTAGGTCTGCGAGTCGATCGAGACGACGACGCGGTCGACGAGCGAGCCCGGGTCCTTCGGCGTGGCGACGAGGCGGTAGGCCGACCGGCCGGCGATCGACGCGGTGGAGTCGACGGTGAAGGTGGTGCTGGGACCGGCCGCGGCGAGCAGCTCCTGGGCCGCCTGCTGCGGCGTGCTGGGGAGCTGGCTGAGCTCCTGCTGCAGCTTCTGCTGCTGCGCGGGGGTCAGCTGGCTCTGGGCGTCGGCCGCGGACTTCGCCGGCAGCGTGGCGTGGAGCACCTGCTGGCCGGCGCTCTGCCACAGCCACAGGTCGGTGCCGTTGTGGATCACGTCGGACTCGCCGCCCTGCGTGATCACCGCGACGCGCGACTTGTCGGGGCCGTCGACCCAGACGCGCACCGTGTGGCTCCCGGTGAGGAGCCCGGCGAGCCCGGTGAGGGCCGCCGACGTGGAGCCGGATCCCGGCGCGATCGACGCGGCGCCACCCGGCACCACACCGCTGCCGCCCGCCGCGCCGCCGCTCAGGAGGCCCGAGACGTCCGGCAGCCCGAGGTCGGCGGTGACCGTCGCGGTGCCCGACAGGCTCTGCGTGGTGGGCTGCAGCGCGTCGGTGAGCAGCTGCTCGGCGGTGATCGGCGGGAGCGTGGGGTGCTCGTCCGCGCTCGCGGCGCCTGCGGTCACCACCGCGGCCGCGGCGACGACGGCGATGGCTGCGGTCGGCGCGACCCACCGCAGCGAGGGGTGACGATCGATCAGTCCGGATACCCGACCCATACCCTGATCATGCGCCTTTCCGCTGTGAATCACATCGGCCTATGGGACCCTCCGCGATGCCTCCACATCCACCCGTGGGTGGACGGGCCCAGTCGGTCTCGGCGACGTAGTCCCAGGCCGCGGCGGTGCTCGAGCCGAAGGGCCGGCCGGGGCTCGTCGAACCCCGCCCGGCCCTTCTCTGTCAGGCCTGGGCTCGTCGAACCCAGGCCGGTCCTTCTCTGTCAGGCCGGCTCGGCGATGGTCGTCACGGCCGGCTCGGTGACCCGCTCGGCGACGGGCACGCGGCGCCGGTAGACGAGCGCCGTGATGATCGCGCCGGCCAGGAAGATCGTCCCGGACCAGGCGAACGCCGTGGTGTAGCTCGTCAGGGCGGCCTGGTTGAGCACCGCCGCCGACGGCGGGTGCGTCGTCGCGTGGGTGGTGACGTAGGCCGTCGCCGCCGTGGTGGCCAGCGTGTTCAGCACCGCTGTGCCGACGGCGCCGCCGACCTGCTGCGACGTGGAGACGACCGCCGAGGCGACCCCGGCGTGGTCGGCGCGGACGCCGAGCGTCGCGGTCTGGATGGCGGCCGGCATCGCGGTGCCGAGGCCGGCGCCCATGATGAGCAGGCCGGGCAGCACGTGGGACACGTACGTGCTGTTCGAGTCGATCCCGGTCAGGTAGAGCAGGCCCAGGCCGCCGAGCGTCAACCCGATCGGCACCATGACCTTGGGGCCGAAGCGGGGCAGCAGCACGTTCGACGAGAGCTGGGCGACACCGGCGAGCACGACGATCTGCGGCAGGAACGCCAGCCCCGTCTGCCACGGCGTGTAGTGCAGCTGCGTCTGCATGAAGTAGGTGCCGAACAGGAACGCGCCGAACATGCCGGCGCCCGCGATGAGGATGCCAAGGAAGGACGCACCGCGGTTGCGGTCGACGACCACCGGCAGGGGGAGGAGCGCATCGTGGCCCGCCATGCGCTGGCGCACGACGAAGAGCACGAGCAGGATCCCCGAGATCACCAGCGAGCCCCAGGTCTGGGGCGAGTCCCAGCCCTCGGGAGCCGCGCGGCTGAACCCGAAGACCAGCGCGAACAGGCCCGCGCCGCCGAGCACGGCCCCGAGCACGTCGAGGCGCTGCTTCGCGCCGCGCGTCGCGTGCAGGAAGGTCATTGCGCCGACGACCGCGATCGCCGCGAAGAACAGGTTGATGTAGAGCGTCCAGCGCCAGCTGAAGTGCTCGGTCAGGAACCCACCGAGTAAGAGGCCGATCGCGCCGCCGGCACCGGCGATGCCGCCGAAGACGCCGAACGCGCGCGCCCGGTCGCGGGGCTCCGTGAACGTCGTGGTGAGTACCGACAGGGCGGCGGGGGCCAGCACGGCGCCGAAGGCGCCCTGCAGCGTGCGTGCGCCGACCAGCCAGCCGAAGGTCTGCGCCGCGCCGCCGAGGGCGGACGCACCGGCGAAGCCGATGAGGCCGATGATGAACGTGGTTCGTCGGCCGATGAGGTCCGACAACCGGCCGCCGAGCAGCAGGAGGCTGCCGAAGGCGAGGGCGTAGGCCGTGACGACCCACTGCCGGTCGTTGTTCGAGAAGCCGAGGTCCGCCTGCGCGGACGGCAATGCGATGTTCACGATCGTGGCGTCGAGGACCACCATGAGCTGAGCGAGCGCGACGGTGGCGAGGATCCACCAACGGCGAGTTTCTTGGGGCATGAGCGCTACCATAAACGGAACCGTCTGGTTCTGGAACCACATAGTTCCGTAAGATGTGTTCGCCCGACGCGAAAGGATGTCGGGAATACCGGAGAGGGTGGAGGCGATGACGACGCAGACGATGGAGCCGCGGCGTCTTGGCAGGCCACGTGACACGTCCCGCGACGCGGAGATCCTTCAGGCCGCACGCGACGAGATCGCGGAGCGCGGCTACGAGCGCACGACGATGGCGGCGGTCGCCGCCAGAGCGGGCGCCGGTAAGGCCACGGTCTACCGCCGGTGGACGACGAAGGCCGAGATGGTCATCGACGCGATCTCCTGCACCGCCGACGCCGCGCTGACCATCGACCGGATCCCGGACACCGGGTCGCTCGTCGGCGACCTGCGGGCGCTGCGCGAGCTGAAGCACCACGACGAGGGCGTGTGGCTCGCGCTCGCGGGCCTGGTGTCGGAGCTGCCACATGCCCCCGAGCTGGCGTCCGCGGTCCACGAGCGCCTGGTGCGTCCGCGCGTCCGCCTCGTCCGCGCCCTGCTCGAGCGGGCGTCGTTGAGGGGCGAGCTCCTGCGGGACGTCGACCTCGACCTGCTCGCGACCGTGCCGTCGGCGATGATCGCCTACCGGCTGCTCGTCTCGGGCGAGCCCCTCGACTCCGACTTCCTCGTCCAGCTGTCCGAGGAGGTCTTCGTGCCCCTGGCCACCGGCCGGCCGGCGCGCGTGGCCGAGCCGCTCGGCGTCCTCTGAGGTCAGGCGGGGACCTTCGCGTACGCGCGCACCGTGAAGGTGCCGGTGCCCTCGAACTTCGGCGGCACCGCCGTGAAGAGCGAGCCGCTCGGCGGCAGCTCGCCGAGGTTCGTCAGGTGCTCGACGACGTGGATCCCCTGGGCGAGGAACGTCGTGTGCGCCGGACGCTCGCCCTTGGCGTCGGCAGAGGTGTCGTCGATGTTCAGGGAGTCGATGCCGACGAGCACCACGCCCTGCTCGGCGAGGTGCTCGACGCCCTCAGCGGTGAGGAAGGGAGCGGGCTGCCCGTAGTCGGGCGTGCCGAAGTGCCGGTCCCAGCCCGTGTGGAGCAGCACGGCCTTCCCGCGCACGTCGCGGCCGGCGAACGCGCTCGCCGGGATGCCGCGCTCCGCGGCGTCCGTGAGGTGGAACACCTCGGTCGGCAGGTCGACGAGCGTCGCGAGGTCGAGCGCGGCGAGGTCCGAGCCGCCCTCGTAGCGGTGCCAGGCGGTGTCGAGGTAGGTGCCGGTGTTCCCGGCGATGGTGAAGATGTCCATCGAGAAGCTCGTCCCCGGCGCGTAGCTGCCCTCGCCGCGACGCAGGTGCGGAGCGAGGGACGGCGCGGGGATGCCCGGGTAGGTCACCAGCCCTTCGCGCAGCGTGTGGCTGAGGTCGACGAGGCGTGTGGTGGCCATCGGCCCAGACTAGGGAGTGGGCCTCGTCGTTCGTCGTGCCCGTCCATATGACTCGCTGACCTGGACAAATGGCGCTCGATGGGCGTAGACTCGAACATGTGTTCGCAAGCGTGACACGGGTCGAGTCGGGGGCAAAGGGGCTGCCCGACGACCCGCGCGCGCGGGACGCGATCGACCACGAGCCGGATGCCGCCGACTTTGCCGACGCCCACGAGGCCGTCGGCGTGCTGGACCGATGGGCCTGGTTCGAGGACCCGCAGGCGGACGACTGGTGGGTCGGCGACGCGCTCGAGGAACACGCGTCCGACGTGGTTGCGGTGAACGAGAACGATGCGGCCGATCGGCGGCCATGGGCGTCGGCCGAGTTCCTGGAGCACGCGCTTCCGGGTCCCGGGCTCGCGCAGCTGTTGGAGCTGGTCGCTCCCGGCGATCTGGACGACGCCGCGCTGGTCGAGAGCACGGCCGCATGGGAGCGGCTGTCGGCGTGGGCCCATCTCGGTGCGGCCCTGGCGGCCGGGGAGCTCTCGCGACGGGCGTCGATGAACCCGCGCTGGGTCCGGCCGGCCCCGGCGAAGGAGTGTGTCGCCGGTGACGAGCTGGCGATGCGGTTGGGATGGTCGCGTCCGGCGGCCAACCGGCTGGTCCGGGACGGGCGAGCGCTGGGCGCGCAGCTGCTGCCGCTCGCGGACGCGGTGCGAGCCGGGCTCCTGGACACCTCGAAGCTGCGGGTGCTCGCCGACAGGTTGCACGACCGCGCGTACCAGCTGTCCTGGCCCGTGCTGGATCAAGTGCTGCCGGAGGCGCCGCTGCGCACCCCGACGCAGCTCGCCGCCGACGTGGACCGTGCTCTTCTCGCGTTGGACCCGGCGGATGCGGCCGTGCGGCTGCCGAAGGCGCTGGCGGCCCGGCACGTGTGTCATCCGCGGCGGCTGCCGGACGGGATGGCGGGCCTGTGGGCCGTGCTGCCGGCCGACGATGCGGCGCGGATCGACGCCACGTTGGAGGCCACCGCCCGCGCGGCCCGCGCCGTCGGCGACCCGCGCACCCTTGACCAGCTGCGCGCCGACACCCTGACCGGCCTGGCCACGGGAGACGCCCTCTTGGCCGGCGCCATCGCAGGAGGCGAGTCGTACGCCGCCGACGAGGTGGGCGATCTGGACGTTTCCCGCGGCGAGGGCGGCCCGCCCGTCGGCCGGCCTGCGCCGGGGATCCGGGTCCCGAAGATCCGCATCGACGTGACCGTCGCCCTGTCCACCTTGATGGGGTTGGACGACCTGCCCGGTGAGCTTGCTGGACTCGGACCGATACCTGCCGAGCAGGTGCGCGCCGTGGCCGCGGGCGGGATCTGGCGACGGCTGGTGACGGACCCGTTGACCGGTGCCGTCCTGGACGTGGGACGCACGCGTTACCGGCCACCCGCGGGGCTGGCCGAGCACGTCCTGGCCCGGGACGGGTCGTGTGCCGCACCGGGCTGTTCCGTAGCGTCGCATCGCTGCGACCTCGACCACACCACCGAGTACTACGGCAGCCCCGCGAACGGCTCGCCCGCGCCCGGCACAACCTCGAACGACAACCTCGGACCGCTCTCGAACCGGTGCCACCGGCTGAAGACCGACGGTGGCTTCGTCCTGCGCCAGGTGGAGCCTGGCGTGTTCGAGTGGTGGACGCCGGGCGGCATGGCCTACCGCGTCACACCCGGCCAGCACGGCCGGACCGAGAAGCTCGACACCCGCCGATCCCGCTACCCCGAAGAGCCGCCCTTCTGACGTGGGCGGCGGTTGACGCTGCTAGCGCCAGCCGAGCGCCGGGGCCACGTGGGTGAGGATCGCCTCGATCACGTGGGCGTTGTAGTCGACGCCGAGCTGGTTCGGGACGGTCAGCAGGAGCGTGTCGGCCGCCGCGATGGCCTCGTCCTTCTTCAGCTGGTCGACGAGCTCGTCGGGCTCCGCGGCATACGTCCGCCCGAAGATCGCCTTCGTCGTCGGGTCGATCCAGCCGATCTGGTCCTCGTCCTGGCCGCCGCCGCCGAAGTAGGCCCGATCCCGGTCGTCGACGAGCGCGAAGATGCTGCGGCTGACCGAAACGCGCGGCTCGCGCTCGCGCCCGGCCTCCTTCCACGCCTGGCGGTACGCCTCGATCTGCTCGGCCTGCTGCACGTGGAAGGGCTTGCCGGTCTCGTCGTTCTTGAGCGTGGAGCTCATGAGGTTCATCCCGAGCTCCGCCGCCCAGACGCCGGTTGCGTTCGACCCGGCGCCCCACCAGATGCGATCGCGCAGGCCCTCGGAGTACGGCTCGGGGCGCAGCAACCCCGGCGGGTTGGGGAACATCGGGCGGGGATTCGGCTGCGCGAAGCCGTCGCCCTCGATGACCTTGAGGAACACCTCGGCGTGCTGTCGCGCCATGTCGGCGTCGGACTCTCCGTCGGCCGGCTGGAAGCCGAAGTAGCGCCAGCCGTCGATCACCTGCTCCGGAGAGCCGCGGGAGATGCCCAGCTGCAGCCGCCCCTCGGCGATGAGGTCGGCGGCGCCGGCGTCCTCGGCCATGTAGAGGGGGTTCTCGTACCGCATGTCGATGACGGCGGTGCCGATCTCGATCCGGCTCGTCCGCGCACCCACGGCGGCCAGCAGCGGGAACGGCGACCCGAGTTGCCGCGCGAAGTGGTGCACGCGGTAGTAGGCGCCGTCGGCGCCGAGCTCTTCGGCCGCGACGGCCAGGTCGATCGACTGGAGCAGCGCATCGCCGCCGGAACGCGTCTGCGACGAGGGCGACGGCGTCCAGTGCCCGAACGAGAGGAACCCGATGTTCTTCATGCGGGCTGCAACGCCGCTGGACCTGCTGCATTCCCAGGGAGCACTTCGGAGCCGACTCGGCAGTTGCAGGTGCCGAGTCGGCTCGAAAGTGCGCCGGCGGCGCCGACCGGTTGCGAGCCGGCGCCGACGTGCACACCGTGGGCGTGGAGGAGGCCACCGATGCCCGATGTCGACACCCACTTGACCGCCGCGCACATCGCCTACCTGGCGACCCAGCGGCTGGGGCGGCTCGCGACCGTCGACAGCGAGGGCCGGCCGCAGAACAACCCGGTCGGCTTCCACGTCGACGCCGAGCTCGGCACCATCGACATCGGCGGGCGCGACATGGGGCGCAGCCGCAAGTTCCGCAACGTGCAGGCCAACCCGAACGTCGCCTTGGTCGTCGACGACATCTTCACCTTGCGGCCGTGGAAGGTCCGCTGCGTGGAGATCCGCGGGACGGCCGAAGCCCTCGTCGACCAGACGCCCGGGAGGCCGCGGTTCTCCGCCGAGATCCTCCGCATCCACCCCACCCGCATCATCTCGTTCGGGCTCGACAACGTCGGTGCGGGCGAATCCCCGGAATCGGCGGGCGTCCAGGGCTAGCGTCCCAACCAGCGCCGGGCCGTTGGCGGCCCCGGGTCGTCGGGCTGCGAGGGGGCGGTCGCGGTGTCGAACAGTGAGCTGGACGGCTGGGACCTCGTGACCCGAGAGCGGCCGGCGCGGCGCCTCGGGCGCCGACGGGACGTCGTGATCGGTGTCGTCGCGGCCCTCTTTCTCGGATATGGCGTCTGGGCGCTCGTGGCCGTTCATCCCGGTGGCCCCCTGGGCAACGACTGGGAGCCCCTCGGAGGCGCGACGGTGTGCGGACCGGCGCCGCTGGCCCAGCCCGGCGACCTGACGCAAGGAATCGGCGCCCAGCTGCCGGGTGGCCTGGCGATCCAGTCGGTCCTACTCATCGGGGCGCACGGCGTCTCGCTCGTCGAGGCCAGGCTCGGCACAGTGGCACTGGTGAACGACACCTGGGTGGCGCCCAACACCGAACCGGGCTGGCCCAACGTCGCGAACTCGACGATGGTGGCGGGCAGCCTCGTGCCGGTCGACGCGGCGAGGACGGAGGGCGGTGCGGGCCAGGTGCTGGTTCTCCACCTGCGACTGAACGACGCGCAGCACGCGGGCTTCGACGACGTCGCGGTCGTCTACCGTTCCGGCGTGTTCCGCTACGAGAGGCGGTTCGGGATCACGTACCGGTACGTCCCCACCGCTGAATGCGCCTAGGCAGCGCGGCTAGGCCGCGCTCGCGGGCACGACGAAGAACGACAACAGCTCGGTGTTCCGGCCGTAGTTGAACGAGACGGTGAACCGGGTGTCGGACGCGCCGCCTGTCGGCTTCGCGGTGAGCGCGAGCCGGGGCGGGGTCGACGAGTTGTCCAGGCTCGTGGCGACGAGCGCGGCGCCGGGGCCGCCCACCTCGAACTCGCCGCGGCGGAGGAGCGGCACCACGATCGTGCCGCCCTCCTTGATCCCATGCCCGGCCATCACGCCCCCCTGCTCCGATCCGACACCGGAGAAGAGCGCCGTCACCCGAACGAAGTACACACCCGCGGCAAAGTCGCCCCGAGCGGCGCCCTCCCGTGCGCCGCCGCTGGACCCAGGTAACCTCGCGCAAGCAGGGAGGACGGAGGGCGACGTGAGCGGGGAGCCTGTCCCGGGGGACGACGGCTGGCCGACGGCGGAGCAGATCCGCGACTTCGACTGGCTGACGCTGCCGGGGGACCCGCGCGTCGGCACGTTCGACGCCCCGAGCGGGGGGCTCGCCTCCGCCGAGTGGGGTCCGGCCGACGGCGTGCCGGTGCTCGCGCTGCCCGGCGTCACCGGGTCCAAGGAGGACTTCTCCCTCGTCGCGCCGCTGCTTGCGCGCGCCGGCTACCGGGTGCTCGCCGTCGACCTCGCCGGGCAGTACCAGTCGCACGCCGCCAGGCCCCAGGGGGGAGGCAAGTACGACCTCGGGCTGCACCTGGCGGACGCCGAGGCGCTGCTCGACGCCTTCGGGCCGGCGCACGTGATCGCCTGCTCGTTCGCGGGCGAGGTCGCCGCGCAGATCGTCGTGCGACGCCGTGAGTGGGTCAGCAGCCTGACGTTCGTCTCCGCTCCGCCGATCTCGGGCAACGCCCTGTCGAAGGTGCGTTTCATCGGGCCGCTGGCGCTGGTCCTCGGCGGGCGCGGGGCCGCCGGACTCATGACGTGGGGCCTGCGGTGGAACCTCAACCGCGCGCCCGCCGCCCGCTACCGGCTGGTCAGCCACCGCCTGCGCTTCACGCGCAAGGAGTCGATCGCCGACGCGATGACGGCGATGATGCACGTGCCCGACGTCGAGGACAAGCTCCTGGTCAGCGGCCTGCCGATGCTCGTGACGTCGGGCCACGGCGACCTCTGGACCGCCGCGCGGCACCAGGCGTTCGGCGACCGGATCGGCGCCCAGGTGCGCATCTACGCGACCGGGCACTCGCCCATGGAGGTCGAGCCGCGCGAGATGGCGGCGGACCTGCTGGCGTTCCTCGCGGCGGCGGACGCGGCGGCCGCCGAGTAGCGGCTACGAGGAACGCATCCGCTCGCGCGCCGGGTTCGGCGTGCGCCGGCCCCAGCCGCGCTTGACCCACGGCGCGGCCGCCGGCCACGACTTGTGGAGCGTGACGAGGGCCTTCGCGACGCGCGTGTAGAGCGCCCCCGGCGTCGCGAACGGGCGCGCGGAGACGGGCATGACGAGCGTCGGGTCGTACTCGACCCAGGTGCCGGCGGGGAAGCGGACCGACAGGTCGAGGTCGTCGTGCACGTCGGGGTCCTTGCGCAGCACCTGGGCGCGCAGCCGCCGCCAGATCGAGGTGCGCATGGCGAAGTTCGAGCCGAACACTGGCGCGTGCCCGAACATCGGCGTCAGGACCCGGTACATCGCTCCGATGTACCAGTGCTCGCCCGCCCAGTGCATGAACGCGTTGCCGCCGTAGAACTTGGCGGCGCCAGTCAGCACCTGGAGCCGGGGCTGGGCCTCGAAGGCCGCGGCGACGCGCTCCACCCAGTCGGCGGGCGGCACCGAGTCGGCGTCCACGCGGGCGATCACGTCGGCGGTGCGCGCGGCGATGTCGTAGCCGCGGGACGCGGCCGGCCAGATGCCGCGGCGCTTCTCGTGGCCGAGCGTCACGCGGGCGCGGCGGGCCACGTCCTGGCTGCCGTCGGTGGAGCCGTTGTCGACGACGACGACCTCGTCGGGCCGCCGTGTCTGGTGCGCCAGCGCGTCGAGGCAGGCCTCGAGGAAGCCTGCGTCGTTCAGGCACGGGATGACGACGACGACCCGCAGGTGGGCACCGGCGCGGGTGGCATCGAGAGGCGTGCCGCCCTTCACCTCGACCGTCACGTTGCCCGCTCCCGTCGCTCCGCCCCAGGGTGCCGTTCGCGACGTTACCGCTCCGCGGCCCGGAACCTGTGGCTCGGCCATGTGCGTCCTGCGCGGGTGACCTGGCCGTGACCTCGCCGTGGGACGATTCGCGGGTGAGTCCGACAGCGCCGTGGCACCACCTCCCGCCCGTCCCCGCCGACGTGGGCGAGGGATTCGTCGCGACCGAGGCGCCCGCGATGCAGCAGTCGATCCTCTCGGCGATGCGCGCCGGTGAGGGCAAGGGCGACCCGATCGCGGCCGATCTCGAGTTCGCGTCCGGCGCCGCCCAGCGCGTCGTCGTGGGGTGGCGGAACCGCTACGTCGGGTTCGTGCCGACCTCGCACCTGGCCTCGATGCGGGGCCAGCTCGTGGCGGCGGGCAAGGCCGTGCTCACGGCGCCTGGCGAGGTCTACTTCGACGGCAAGTTCTACCGAGTCTGGGTGGGCGTGCCCCCGGTCGACGGCTACTATCCAGCGCTCCCGGGCGGGTACGACGAGCTCCCCATCCCACCGCTGACGATCTTCGGCGTCCCGCTCACTCGGCTTCCGCGTCACGACGAGTGAGCCGGTCGAGGCCGCGGCGCAGCGCGCGCGTCACGCGGTCGACGTCGTCGCCCAGCACCACGTCGTGGACCAGGTAGGTCCACGTCGCCGACGGCCGCCGCAGGCCGAGATCGGCGAGGCTGGTGGCGTCGGCGTTGCCGGACATCAGGTCGTCGGCCTCGTCGCGCGCATCGTCGAGCAGGGTGGTGAACGCCTCCTCGGCGTCGTGGTTGAACGTGAGCCACGGGTTCATCCGCGCCACCACGCGCAGGTGCGCCGACGCATCACCTCTCGCCGGGCGCATCACTTCTCGCCGAGCGCGCACGTTCCGGACGCCGGAACGCACGCACTCGCTCTCAAACGATGCGCTCGGCGAAGGACGATGCGCTCGGCGGAGGACGATGCGCTCGGCGGAGGGCGATGCGCTCGGCGGAGGGCGATGCGCTCGGCGAAGGACGATGCGCTCGGCGAGGGACGATGCGCTCGGCGAAGGACGATGCGCTCAGGCGGAGGCGGCCGTCAGGGCGGCGAGCTCGTCGGGCGTCAGCTCCAGGGTCGTCGACGCCAGCAGCTCGGGCACCTGCTCCACGTGGCTCGCGGAGGCGATCGGCGCGACGACCGTCGGCTGCGCGCGGAGCCAGGCCAGCGCCACGGACGCGACCGCGGCGCCATGCGCCGCTGCCACCTCGTCGAGCGCCGCCAGCACACGCCAGCCGTGGTCCGTGAAGTAGTGCGAGGCCCTGCCCAGGCGCTCGCCCTCGGGCAGCTGGCCGGGCCGGTACTTGCCGGAGAGGAAGCCGGCGGCGAGCGAGTAGTACGGCAGCACGCCGAGGTGGTGGCGCGTGGCGGCGTCGCGCGTGCCGGTCTCGAAGCCGCGGTCGGCCAGGCTGTAGCCGGGCTGGTGCGCCACCGGCGCGTGCAGGTGGTGCCGCTCGGCGATGGCGAACCACTCGTCGATCCGATCGGCCGAGTAGTTCGACAGGCCGATCCAGCGCACCAGTCCCTCGTCGACCAGGCGCGAGAACGCCGCGGCGGTCTCCTCGAGCGGCACCGACGCGTCGTCCCAGTGCGCCCAGTACAGGTCGATGCGGTCCGTCCCCAGGCGCTCGAGCGAGGCCCGCGCCGCGGCCGCGATCGTTGCGGCTGCCAGGCCCCTGAACTGGGTGTGCGTGCCGGCCTTCGTCGCGATCACCACGTCGTCGCGCTTGCCCGGGCGGGCGGCGAGCCAGCGGCCGATGATCGTCTCGCTCTCGCCGCCGACGTGCCCGTGGACCCAGTGGTTGTACCCGTCCGCGGTGTCGATGCTGACGCCGGGAGCCTCGCTGAACGCGTCGAGGAGCGCGAAGCTCGTCGGCTCGTCGGCCGTCCAGCCGAACACGTTCCCGCCCACCGCCAGCGGCAGGACGTCCAGGTCAGAGTCGCCGATCAGCGGCATAGCGGGCTCCCTCTCTCCTCGTTTGCGTCCATCCTGCGCCGGGGTCGTCGGCCGCCCGCGGGCCGTCCGTCCCTTGGCCGTTCCGTAGGCTCAGAGAGTGTTCTGCCCCGCGTACGACGAAGGCCGC
>Ga0207857_1000185_pt1 | contig 18493 bp, 16 predicted proteins | sample LuqExpMetageno22_FD_187780 | JGI IMG/M metagenome (GOLD analysis project Ga0207857, IMG submission 187780) | Tropical forest soil microbial communities from Luquillo Experimental Forest, Puerto Rico - Sample 22 (SPAdes) | ecosystem: Environmental > Terrestrial > Soil > Tropical forest ... | reverse complement strand
CCGGACCGACTTCACGTGGTAGAGCATCTCGTCCATGGTGACCGGCAGGGTCGTGTCGTGTCCGGCCACCACAACGCCGGCCGAGTCCCCCACCAGGATCATATCCACGCCCCCCTGGTCCACGAGGCGGGCAAAGGGGAAATCGTAGGCGGTCAGCATGGTGATGCGTCGCCCTTCCTGCTTCATCTGGAAGATATCCGGTATGGTGATTTTCTTGCGCATGAATTCCCTCCCCAAAAACAAAAAACGCGCCGGGAAGGCGCGATATCGTTCAGTGCACAAGCCATGCATGCACTGGCGGGTATTCCCTTCCGTCCCGGTTCGTTGCCGAATCCTGGCGGTATATGACGGTATATCCGGTCTCGTGCCTGATCGACCCCCTGCGGGTAGCCGTCATGAAAACCGAACGTTTATTTATACCAAAAAGTCCGCAAAAGGGCTATGAAAAAATTTCCCCCGTCCCCAGCGGCTCGTCAGTTGTTCAGGCTCCTCATGGATTCCAGTTCCGTTATCACCTCCGCTCCCTGGTCGCGGCGGGTCTCCATGTTGTCGAACATCTCCTTCACCATGGCGCCCACCGACTCGACGATCCGGCTGATGCGGAGACCGTCTTCCACCTGGTGGGAGGTGGAATCGACCATTTCGTGGGCCATCTCCTTGATGGTTTCGATGGAGCGGGCGATACTCCTGGTGGCCTTGGACTGGTCGGTGGAGGCCGCAAAGATCTGGGTCGTCATGGCGCTGATGTCTTCCATGGACTTTGCCACCAGATGAACGCTCATGGCCTGCTCTTCTGTGGCCTGCTTGATCTGCTGGGTCATGTCCATGGAACAGACCGAGCGGTCGTAGATGGCCTTGAGGGTTTCGCCGGTGGAGTTGCCCAGCTCGACGCCGCGCTGCACCAGGCTTTTGGTGGTAGTGATGTTATTGGCCGCTGTTTTCGATTCGGTCATGATCTGTTCGATGATGGAAGTGATCTCGCTGGTGGAATGACCGGTCTGGAGCGAAAGGGTGCGGATCTCCTCGGCCACCACGCCGAAGCTTTTGCCGTACTCGCCCGCCTGGGCGGCGATGATCGAGGCGTTCAGGGCCAGCAGGTTGGTGCGCTTGGTGATGTCGTTGATCACGTTGACGATATTCTCGATCCTGTTGCTGTTTTCCGACAACCGCGTGATGGCCTCGTAGGAGAGCGCGACCGACGTCTGGATCTCGGCCAGGGAGTCGATCGTCTCGGCAACGACGGCCCGGCTCTCGTCCGCATTGGATTTCACCTGGCTGGACACCTCGTGGGAAATGGCGGCGCTTTGCTCCACATTGCTGATGGTGCTGCTGATCTCCTCCATGGCGGATGCCGATTGCAGCACGATGCCGGTCAGGTGGTCCAGGTTGCGGGTGACCTGCTCGATGGTTACGGAGATCTCGCTGACCGCGGTGCTGGTTTCGTCCACCGAGGCCATCACTCCCTCGGCAGCCGAGGCGATGACGGCTGCACCGTCGGCAACCGACTCGACGCTCTCCTCCAGATTCCTGACGTTCTTGAAATGCTGTTCGCGGCTGCTCAGCAGGAAGGCGAAGGAGTTCTCCATCTCCGTGGTCAGGGTGTCGATGGAGCCCAACAGGTTGATGCGGGTGATGGCCGATGCCACCTGGTCGGCAAAGAGCATGATCGTATCGACGTCGGAATCGTTCAGGGGGCGGCGGCTGGATTTGTTGTCGATGCCGAAGGCGCCGACGGCTTCGCCCTTGACCACGATGGGACAGAGGACGAAGCTTCGGGAGCGGAGCGGCTCCAGGCTGTTGTAGGGCGGTTGCAGGTGATACTCTTCGGGATAGCGGGAGATATCGTCAACCAGGAATACTTTTTTCTCGGCCAGGCACTTGTGGATCACGCCGATCCGCTCGTCCAGCGGCAACGTCACGCCGGCAGCCTCGTAATCATCCGTGCCGGCGGTCGTGACGAAACGAAGCTGGGTGCCGTTCTGGACCATGAGGATATTGACCCGCTCGTACCCCAGCACCTCGTGGAGCCCCGCGGCGCATAGCCGCAGGATCTCGTCCAGGTTCAGGGACATTTGCATCTTGCTGCTGATCTGATGGAAGTTCTTGATGTTGTTGTCCAACACCTTGTAACGGTTCTCGAAAATCTCTTTCTGGGACGCGACCTCCCTGTGGAGGGCATCCAGCTCCGTAGCCCGTTCACGCAGCTCATCGTCGTTCTGCCCGATCAGGTATCCCAGGCCGGCCAGGACGATGGCGGTTCCCAGCCCCATATAATTGTACAGGACAAGGTGTTCGGCCGAGGCGACGATATCGTTGAGAATCTGGCCCGCCAGCGGTTTCCCGCTATCATAAAACAGGATCGTGCGGATGATGATCCAGCCGATGGGGGCGCTGCTGCCAAGCAGGAAACCGGCGAGCGCCAATTTCTTTGAGCGCTTTTTCACGATGGGTTCTTTACGCACGAAGTCTCTCTCACTTTTCCGGGGCAAACTTTTCGTCGATGGAGTGGTAGATTTCTTCCATTACCTTTTCGGCATCGTCGCTGTTGTAGGCGATGATGTTCTTAAGATGGGTATAGGAGTCCAGGTCGATCTTTTCGAAGGTGAACGCGATGCCGTTCTCGGCCTCCCGGCTCACCCTGCCGTTGAAACCGACAAAGAGTTCCGGGGATGTTCCGCTCAGGACGATGGTGATCTCGGCCGGTTCCCCTTCGGGCAGGCGCTCCTCGGTGATCAGCAACATCCCGCTCATGCTGAGATTCTCCACATTGCCGTAAAACTGACGATCTCCCGTCTTGACGGTTGCGTTCACCCGGAACGGGACGCGGGAAAACTTTCTCGTGCTGCTCATGGGGGTATCTCCTGAATTCGTGTCGGCTACGGCCGAACACCCGCAGTCACAGGCCGCACCCGGCACCCGTTTACACCGCGCCGTTCGCCTGCCTTACCATGTATTGTCGGCCGTTCGGTCAGTCCTCAAAGTTCCCTTCCGGCCCCTTGTCGCCGGCAACGGATTTGGCCCGCTCCACGATCTGCTCCCTGGTCCAGTGGGCCGGGTCCTCGATCTGGGCCCCCTTGGGACCGAGGTCGTAGGAATTGGCCTTGAGGATCGCCTCCACGGCCAGCGGCGCCGTGTCACGGCTGTTGAACACCTCGGTCATCATCTTGTAGGCGAACTCCTCGACCCGTTTGGCCATCCGGTCCCTGACCGCTTTCGGCTGCGCCAGGAGCTTGTTCTCAAAGGGAAGGTTCAGGTTCTTGTAGTCACCTTTCTTCCACCCCTTTGACTCGGCATAGGCGACCATCTCCGCCCACAACTCTTCGGTCATCCCCTCGCCCTGCACCTTGATGAAGTTGCCGGCCGCATCCAGCTGGGCGTTGCCGTAGTCGTTCACTTCCAGCCCCCAGGAGATCATCTGCAGGGCAGTGGCCACGTTGGCCTTGGTGGTGGCGGTCTTCTGGGCGATCTCCCGCAGGCGCTCGGAGCTGTTGCCCGAGGTGCCGTGCTGGGCACCGCTCAACTTGTACGGAACCAGGGCGTGGTGGATGTCCGCGGTGAGATTGACCTGGATGCCGGCGTCGCTCGCCTCGATACCGTGGGTGGTCCCGTTATTGAGGGCGATCCAGTCAGGAAAGACTTCATGGGCGTTCAACCCCTGGATCAGAAACTTGGCCTCGGGAACGGTGGAAAGCCCCTCCTTCCCCTTGATCTCGCCCACCTCGGTTTCAAGCCCGGCCCACGTCGGAATGAAAGGGTTGATCTCCAGGTTGGCCAACAGGTTCTGGTCGTCGGGGAGATGGGAGGCGTCGATGGCAATGGACGTGATCCCCGCCTCGAACATGGTCGGCACCTCCACCTTGGCGGCGGCCAGATCCTTGTCGTTCTTGATCCCGTAGTGGTCGGCATGGATGGCGACCGGCACGGTGATCCCCATTTCGTTGCAGAGGGCATCGACGATGCGGGCCATGTTCCAGTAGTTGACCGCGCAGTAGGCCTTCTGGCCCCCTTCCGACTTTGCGATCTCGATGATGAGCGGGGCATTGGCGCGCTGGGCGGCAGCGAGCGCCCCGCGGATGACGAAGTAGTTGCGGCCGTTGGCAGCCATGGCGATCGCCTTGCCCTTGGCGAGCATGGCCCGGTCGACGACCTTGCCGCTGACGATCAGCGCCTTGGAGTTGGGAAAGAGTTCACAGATCGTGGGGGGGCGCCCCACCTGAAGTGCTTTCTCGAAGTCTGCCGCGTAAGCCATACCACCCTCCCCTCGTTTCTTATTGGATACATGTTGCTGATCAAGACAAAAAATCAGACGGATTTTTGTACCATTTTACATGTTTAGATTCAAGGGAGAAAAAAAGTCCGTTTTAATGCGGCCAAGGGTGTTGACCAGGGGCCTGAACAGGGGGACCATCCACGTCCAGTATACACCATTGACACGGTTTCGGGCGCAGCGGCCCGCCTCGGGGACGATCTTCGGACTTCCCTGTTGCCAGCACCGGGAGAGTTGCCTATAATACTCCGTGGAGAAGCCTTCATGCCGGAAAAGATATCATTCACCCTATCGCTTTTGGATACGCACTGCATCGTTGACGTTCGCACCCCCCTGGAATTCGCCGAGGACCACCTGCCCGGCGCCGTCAATGTCCCCATCCTGACCAACGAGGAACGCGTCGAGGTCGGCACGCTCCACAAACAGGCCGGTCCCCGGGAGGCGCGCATGCGCGGCCTGGAGCTGACCTGCGGCCGCTTTGCCGCCATGGTGCACGACGTGGCCGCCCATGCGGCCGGCAGGCCGGTGCTGGTCTACTGCTGGCGCGGCGGCCTCCGCAGCCTTTCCATGGCCATTTTGCTGGAGATGAGCGGCTACCCGGTGGTGCAGCTCAACGGAGGCTACCGGGCCTACCGCAACCAGGTCTGCGCCTTCTTCGAAGCGTTCGATCCGCCGGCGCCGCTCATCGTCATCCACGGCATGACCGGCACCGGCAAGACCACCTTCATCAACGGCCTGGACCGGGAACAGTGGACCGTCATCGACCTGGAAGGGCTGGCCTGCCACCGCGGCTCGGCCTTCGGGGAGGTCGGGCTCGTCCAGGCGATCAGCCAGAAGCGCTTCGACACACTCCTCTGGGACGCCTTCCGCAACGCTCCGGCCGGCCGGCCGATCGTCGTGGAGGGCGAAAGCCAGCGCATCGGGAAGATTTCCCTCCCCGGCAAAGTCTATGACACCATGGCTGCCGCATGCAAGGTCTGGTGCCACGCATCGCTGGAGACGCGGGTGCGCCGCCTGGCCGAGGAGTATGCGTGCCAGGAGTACCGGGAGGCCATGGCCACGGCCCTGGAACGGATCAGGAAGAAACTGGGCGGCGTGCGGTACGCCGAAATCAAGGCGCTCCTGGAGTGCTGGGACGTGGAAGGGGTCGCCCGGGGGCTGGTGGAGCACTACTACGACCGGCTCTACTACAAGCACCGCCCCTGGACGCCGGACGCGGAGATCGACCTGGAGGATTTCGGCGAGGCCGGAGAACGCCTGGCAGAGTTCTGGAGCGAGCGACAGGGCTGACCTGGGGCATCGGACGGTTTACAGGACTAGGTCCCCTCCGGTGGTCGGCAGACGCGCGATGTCAAAATGAATAGCTGCCCAGCCGAGGATCTCGTCACAGGGTGCGCCGGCCATCCCGTGGGGCGGGTCCTGCCCCAGGAACCGCAGCACGGCCACGAGCAGGCCCCCCTCTTTCCCGCGCCAGTTCCCCAGGTGATGAGAAACCAGGTTGTCCCGCTTGCTGAGCTTGGCCCCGCCCGGCCCGGTCACCAGGGGGATATGACAATAGGCGGGCCGCGCCAACCCGAGCAGCCGTTGAATGTAGACCTGTCGGGGCGTTGAGGGGAGCAGGTCCTCGCCCCGCACCACCTGGGTCACCCCCGTAAGATGGTCGTCCACCACCACCGCCAGTTGGTAGGCGATCTCCCCGTCGCCGCGCCGCACGGCAAAATCACCGCACCGTTCACCCAGGTTCTGGCAGATCTCCCCATTGTGCAGATCAACGAAACAGACCTCTTCGTCCGGCGTACGCAGGCGCCAGGAACGCACCGTCGCTCCCGCCCGCATCCCTCCCCGGCAGGTGCCGGGATAGGGGACGCAGTCATCGTCCGGGTGGGGCGCCGAGGCGGCCTGGGCGATCTCCCGGCGCGAACAGCCGCAGGGATAGACCAGGCCGGTTGTGAGCAGTTCGTTGAAAGAGTGCTGGTATGCCTCACGATTGGAGCTCTGCCGGGAGACCCCGCCATCCCAGTACAGGCCGAAAAGCTCCAGGGTCTCCAGAATATCATCGGCCATGCCCGGCACCTGGCGCGGTGCGTCCAGATCGTCGATGCGCAAGAGCCAGCGCCCTCCCCCACTCCTGGCCATGAGCCAACTGGCTACGGCTGTGGCCAGGGACCCGGTATGCAGGGCGCCGGTGGGCGACGGGGCAAAGCGGCCGACTGGCGGTTTTGACGTTTCATCAGGCATGCTGGGTATCCCGTTCGGGGGTCGTGCCGACCGGGGTATGGAAACGACCATTGCGTCCCCTTGCCGACCGGAAAAATATCTGTACCATATTTCCCCGCCCCTGGCGAGATGTGCCGACCCGTGGCCGACATTTTGATCGCCTGGAGCATGGAAGAATACGGCCACCGGAACGCTTGCGTCCTTTCCCGCCAGATCATGGCAGCCCCCCCCCGCAAGTTATGCATGCCACCTCACTTGGCCTGAATTCCACGTTTATTGTCATTGTGCCAAACCATCTCCTGCGCTAAGGTGACATCATGAAATACCAGCCCGGCACATCTGTCGGAAACAATACGCCACGGCTCGTGACGATGGCCGTCCATGACGGCGCCGAGATCCTGGACATCACAGGCCCGCTGGACGTTTTCGCCATTGCCAATGACATACACCTGGACAATGGCGCCAAGGAACCACTCTACCGGGTCGAAATAGCCGGCGAGGCAAAAGACGTCATCGTGACGACGTCATCCGGAATCAGGCTGCTGGCCGATACGTCCTGGTCCGCCTGCCCGGAGATGGATACGCTCCTGGTGGCCGGTGGCCGAAAGGCGGATCAGGTGCCGGAGGAACTGGTGGATTGGCTGCGCCGGGCAGCTCCCCATGCGCGCCGGGTCGGGGCCATCTGCACCGGCGCCTTCATCCTGGCCAGGGCGGGACTCCTGGCCGGCCGGCGGGCAACGACCCACTGGCTTTGGGCCGAGCGGATGCGCCGCGAATACCCGGGCATCGCAGTCCATGAGGATGCCATCCATATCAAGGATGGTCCCATCTACACCTCGGCAGGGGTGACCGCAGGGATAGACCTGGCACTGGCGTTGCTGGAGGAGGATTTCGGCCGTGCGCTGGCGTTGAATGTTGCCCGGCTGATGGTGTTGTATTTCAAGCGGCCAGGGGGACAGTCCCAGTTCAGCACCCGTCTCTTGGCCCAGTTCCACGAAGGAGGCTCTCTTGCTCCGACCCTTCAGTGGATACGCGATAACTATCAGCGCAACCTGAGCAATGAATCGCTGGCCGAACACGCATCCATGAGCCTGCGCAACTTCGCCCGGGTATTCAAACGGGAGACCGGCACGACACCGGCCCATTTCATCGAACGAGTTCGCCTTGAAGCAGCGGTCAAGTACCTCGAAGAAACATGCCATACGCTGGAAACCGTCGCCCGGGAGTGCGGTTTCCAGTCCGGCGAACACTTCAGGGTGGCCTTTGTGCGCTTCTTCAGGATCACCCCCGGCCAGTACCGGGACCGGTTCCGGTCAGGGACCCTATAAACATTATTAATGGAGGATACGATGGAACGGATCGACATACGGGGCAGCATACAGCGCCTCCTGATCATCGCGGTGGTCATTGCAACGGTACTGCCCGCAGCAGCCCAGACGAACAAACCGTCGGCGGCGCAGGAATCGCTGTATGACTTGCAACCCGCGGCGGCGGCCAAGCAGATAACCGTCGGGGTGCTCATTTTCCCCGGCTTCGAGATGCTGGATGCCTACGGTCCCATGGAGATGTGGGGCAACCTGAAGCATGCACCGGACAAGGTATGGGGCGGCAAGGAGAAACGACTCGGCGTGCGGTTGGTCACCATCGCCGCCAAACAGGGTGAAATCCCCTCAAACCAGGGACCGAAAACCGTGGCCGATTTCGGCTATGACAATGCGCCGTCACTGGACTTTCTGGTGGTGCCGGGCGGCCTGGGGGTATTTCCCCTGCTGAAGGACCCTGCGACACTGAGTTGGCTACGGACGCAGACCGGCAAGGCCGAAATCGTCATGTCGGTCTGCAACGGCGCCTCGCTGCTGGCCGCAGCCGGTATCCTTGATGACCGGCCGGCGACGACCAACAAGATGTTCTGGCATCAGGTGACCGAACCGGGACCCAAGGTGAAATGGGTCAAAAAAGCGCGCTGGGTGGATGACGGCACGATTGTCACCGCTTCCGGCGTCTCGGCAGGGATCGACATGAGCCTGGCGGTCATCTCCCGCCTGTATGGCAAGGATATTGCCGCCTGGCTTGAGCGCGTCGCCGAGTACGACGCGCATCGCGACCCATCGTGGGACCCCTTTGCTGCAAAGGCAGGCCTGGTGGAGTAGCTGCCGGTCACAACAGGGTCCTGGGCCTGCCCTCCGATGGAGCGATGGCAGGACAGTGGCCGGAAAAACAACGAGGCCGTTCCGGGAAGGAACGGCCTCGCTTGGCATGACCGATGCCTGGTACGCCCTAGGTGCCACTTGCCGCCTTGAAGGCGTCCATGACCTTCTGCATCGGGGCGGACGGCGCGCCGACGGTGATGAATCCCAGCGGACGCTCGATCTTCCTGGTGGCGACGATGGCCACCTGGGCCGGATCGACGAACCCCAGCCCGAGCCCGCCGATGCCGCTCGCATCGGCAGCGACCTCGTCGTTCACCTCCTTCACGAAACCTACCGCCTTGGCGCTGGCTGCATATTCGCCGTTGGCCATGACGACCTGCTTGATCAGCCCGCGGGTGGCGCTGGCCTTGGCGTCGGTGTAAACGGTGATCGGCAGGTCCTTGCCGCCCACGTCCTTCCAGTTGGCGATCTTGCCGGTGTGGATGTCCTTGATCTGCTCCCAGGTGAGGCTCTTCACCGGGTTGGAGGGATGCACGATGAAGACCACCTCGGATTTTGCGATGACATGCATCTTCAGGTCCGGCACCGCCTTGGTGAGACCGGCCGACGTGGCCGCCTTCACGGTGGCGTCCAACGATGCCGATGCCATGGCGGCATCGCATTTTCCGTCGATAAGATCTATCAACCCCTTGCCGGCGTTACTCTTGTCCACAATCAGCTTGTAGCCGGTAGCCTTTTCCACGGCAGCCTGGTGCGGCGCAACCAGGTCTGTGACGACGCTGGCAGCCCCGTTCAGCTTGACATCCTGGGCCGCGGCCGCCTGGGCCATGCAGAAGGCCATGGCAGCGGCCAGGATACTACTCTGTACCCGGAAGACATGTTTCATCGGTAGTGCTCCTTTCTGGATTGGATATGCAACAAGGCTCGGCATCACAGTTTCCGGTGACATTTCTCGCAATCGTTGAATACCTTCGTGCCGTCATGGCAGGCAAAGCATGCCACGGCCTTTGAATGGTCATCCATGGTCATCAGGGCCTTCTTTTTCGTATCGAAGATCGCGCTGTGGCAATCCTTGCACACAAGCCCCTTGGAGGCATGGAGCCTGCCGTCAAATATAACCCTGCCCTGTCCCGCCCCTCCGTACAACAGCGCCTTGTCGCTGGTGGCGAACACCACGCTCCCCAAGGCGCCGAGGGCCAGGGCGATCACACCTGCTAACACGTTTCGCATGGTTTGTCTCCGGACAATGGGCATGGCGGAAATACAGCTGCATGGGGTGTCCCCCGCTCGATCACCCGCCACGCCCATCCTTTCATGAGTGATTATGCCAGGATATTCCTGCTCACTTTCTTCACGTCGGCGGTGCCGGTGAGGGTCATGGCCACGACCAGCTCATCCTGCATCTTCTTGAGCATGAGCGCCACGCCTTCGGCGCCGCCGCCCACCGAGCCGCGGACCAGCGGCCGGCCGACCAGCACCGCATTGGCGCCCAGGGCCAACATCTTCAGCACGTCGGCGCCGTAGCGCACCCCGCCATCGGCCAGGATGATCATCCGTCCCTTGACCTTGTCCGCAATAGCGGGCAGCACCTGGGCCGTCCCCGGCGTGTGGTCCAGAACCCGGCCGCCGTGGTTCGACACGACAATGCCGGCCGCGCCCGCTTCCAGCGCCATGAGCGCCTCCTCGGGCGTCATGACCCCCTTGATCAGAAACGGCAGCTTGGTGGATTTGGCGATCTCCCGGAGCTGTTTCAGCGTCTTGGGCTCGACGGTCTTGCCCGGCAGGGCGCGTCCTGCGCGGCCCGCCGAATCGATATCAATGGCAAAGAACGGCGCGCCGGCCTGCTCGATCAGGCGGATACGCTCGATGATCTCGGCCTGGGTGCGCGGCTTGATCTGCGCCACTGCCTTCCCGCGGTACTTGGCAACGGTTTTCAGCCTGGTCTCGTAGACCGAGAGCGGGTCGCCGATGCCGTCCGCCGCAAAGCCCAGGGTGCCGGCCAGGACGCAGCCGCCGATGATCCCTTCGGCGTACTCCTCTTCGCTGACCTTGCCCCCCAGCCCCATGTTATAGGTCACGCCGCCGGTTATGCCCGAAAGGATCGGCATGGAAAGCTTGGCACCGAACAGGGTCAGGGTGGTGTCCGGTTTTTTCACGTCGTGGAAGGTGCGCATCTTCAGGTCGTATTTGGCAAGTGCCTGGAGATTGTTCCTGAAAGCCCTGCCAGAATCGATGCCGCCCATGCCCGGCACCTCCCCGGAACAGGCAACCCCGTCGCACTCGGGACAGACCCGGCAGCGGGGATACATCTTCTCGCGGGCGACCTTGAGCACGTCGGAGAGCTTCTTGGCGCCGCCGCCGGCAGCGGCTGCCGACGCCGCCTTGGCTTCCTTCTTCGCATCTTCGGCCGCATGGGCCTCGGTGCGCCCGACGGCCTGCACCGCCAGCACGCTGGCCCCCACCACCGCCGCTGTTTTGATGAAGTCCCGGCGGCTCACCCCCCCGCTTTCCTGTTCTGCGGATTCGATCGCTTCTTCAGACATCGCAGCCTCCTTTATTGTGCCGTAGTAATCGGAGTCGCAGCACGGCTGCCCACCCTGTCCATGGGCAGGCGGCACACCGCGGCAGCCCCTCCGATCAGTTCGCGTATTGGTTGCTACGATACCTTACAGGGCCGGGCGGGATAAGCTAATTATACCGAATGGCACAAAATGGCGGCTGAATGGCAGAAATCGCCGCTGAATGGTTTTTACGTTCCAGACGGGAGAAAAAAATGCGAGGGGACGGAGGTGTCATTTACTCAAAATAAGGCGCTGTTTCAGGTCTTTGGCGTTGTACCTGCTGACCAGCACCTCGCTGTTGCAACTATCGTTCATGATCAGCTTGCAGCTGCCGTTGAACCAGGGAATGATCTCGACGATGCAGTTCAGGTTGACCAGGGAGTTGCGGTGGACTCTGACGAAGGAGTATGGCCCCAGGACGCTTTCCAGGGTGTTGAGTGTGCTTTTCGAGGTAAAGAGGCCATCCGCCGTATGGATTTGCGCCTCCCCTTCCGTTGCGCGTATGAAGACGATGCTCTCGGGAGGTATGGGGATCATCTTGCCTCCCCGATGTACCAGGACCCGCTTGATATCCAGCTTGTCCGGTCCGTGGGGGCTTTCCGGAACGGCAACGGGCTTCTGCACCCTCGCCTGGACGCCAAGGGTGCTCACGGCCTTATGGATGGACTTGGCCACCCGCTCCAGGGTGAACGGCTTGAGGATGTAGTCGAAGGCATCCACGTTAAAGGCCTGCACGGCAAACTGCTCGAAGGCGGTGGCGAATACGACCTGCGGTCTGTCGGGCAGTTCCCTGATGACCTGGGCCAATTCTATCCCGTTCAGGCCGGGCAGTTGGATGTCGAGAAATACGAGCTGCGGCCTGGTTTCGCGAATCCCCTGCAACCCCTGGGAAGGGTTGGACGCCTCCCCGAGGATGGCCACGTCCCCCACCTGTTCGAGCAGGTAGCGCAGTTCCCTGCGGGCCGGGGCCTCATCGTCGATGATGAATGCGGTGATGGTCATGCGCTCACCGGCACGCTGAAATGGACCGTGGTGCCCTCGCCCGGTTCGCTCTCGATCTTCAGCCCCTTGTCGTTGCCGTACAGGGTCGCCAGGCGGCTGTTGACGTTTCTGAGCGCCAACCCCAGGCCGGTCCCCGCATGGGGCAGCGTCGTCTCCGAAAGGAGGCTCTGGATGCGCTCCCGGGACATGCCGACACCGTTATCCTTGACATAGATGATGAGGTCGTTGTCGCCCTTTCTGGCCCCGATATGGATCACGCCCCCCCCCTCCTTCGGCAGAATGCCGTGACGTACGCCGTTTTCCACCAAAGGCTGCAGGATCAACGAGGGGACGTTGCACGACAGGGCCTCATCGTCGATCTCGTAGACGATGGAGAGCCGCTCCTCGAACCTCGCCTTTTCGATGGCGATGTAGGCCTCGCAATGCTCCAGCTCCACCGACAGCGGCACCTTGTTGGCGGTGGGGCTGATATTCTTGCGGAAGAACTCGGCCAGTTTCACCAGCAGGCAGGAGGCGGTCTGCGGATCGGTCCGCGTGTAGCTGATGATGGTGGATATGGCATTGAACAGGAAGTGGGGGTTGATCTGGGCCTGAAGGGCCTTGATCTCGGCTTCGGCGACCAGTTTGCGCTGGAATTCGATCTCCCCCAGTTCCAACTGGTTGGAGAACAGATGGGCAAGACCGTTGGCCAACTCCACATCCAGCCTGCTGATGGCGTGCTCCTTCAGGCGGTACAACTCCATGACCCCTACGGTCTTGCCCCACTTTTTGAGCGGCACGACGATGGCCGAGCCGAGCCTGCACTCCCGCCCGCCGCACCCGATGTCGCTCTTCGTGGGCGCGATGACCACCGTACCCGTTTCAAAGGCACGCCGCGCGGCGGGAGGCAAGGTATGCCCGCCCGGTGCATGTCGCTCGCCGTCCAACCCTTCATGGGCCAGGATTTCATGCTCGCTGGAGAGGCATACCGCGTCCAGGCCGGTCATCTCGCGGATGATATGCGCCGCTTCCTCGGCCGATGCGCGGTTCAGCCCGTGGCGCAGATACGGCAGGGTCCTGAAGGCGATATTGAGCGTGGTCTGCGCCTGGTGCGCCACGGCCCGCTCCTGTTCGCGGGTGACGGAAGCGATCAGCTCCACGAGGACCGCGATGCCGAAGGCGTTGGAGAGTATGCTGGGCAGGCCGATGGTGTGGACCACGTTCAGGGCCGCGGCCTCGGGCCGGGCCAGGAGCAGGATCAGCCCCATCTTGATCGATTCGGCCACCATGCCGATGAAAAAGGCCAAAAGCGGGTCGAATGCCTTCCGCTGCAGCCACCGGTAGAGCAGGCCCGCCATGACCCCCGCCAGCGGGGTCGCGATGGCGCAGGAGAGGGAGGTCACCCCGCCCATGTCGTAGAAATAACGGTGCACCCCGGCGATGATGCCGGCGGCCAGGCCGACCAGGGGCCCCCCCAGGATGCCGCCGATGGCGACCGGAACGGTACGCAGGTTGGCGATCGCCCCGTGTACCGGGAAGCCGTAGTAGGTGGCAAAGATGCCCGCCAACCCGAAATAGACGGCATGGAACAGCTTTTCGCGGCTGCTCGCCGTGGCCACCTTGCCGGTGAGGAGCCGGCGGAACAGCTCGAACCTCATCATGAGGAAGAAAAGGACGGCAAGAATTCCCAACCGTTCGAAGAGATCAAGGGACAGACTGGTCATTTCATCCATGGAACCACCGCGCAGCCCAACCTGTATTCGGCATCAGAAACCAATTGATCTATAACACGAATCATGCCGGCGGGGCGAGTAAAAAGCCGCCAGGGGCGCCCCCGGGGGCGGCATGCCTGCCGGTTCCCCGCGTCCCTTGCCAGCGTCCCGGCCTGTTCATCTCCAGACGCGCCTCCCGATCAGGAAGCATGCTGCTGTTCCGGGTCGTGCTCCTTGTCGCGGGGGAGGATCAGGTTCAGCAGGATGGCGGCGATGCCGCACAGGCTGACGCCGTGCAGGCTGAAATTCCCCAGGCGGAGCGTCAGGCCGCCGATGCCGAACACCAGCACCAGCGAGACGATGACGAGGTTGCGCGGGCGGTGCATGTTGACCCGGGCATGGATCAGCGTGTTGAGCCCCACCGAGGCGATGCTGCCGAACAGGAGCATCATGATGCCCCCCATGACCGGGGCGGGGATGGATTGGAGGATGGCGTTGAACTTGCCGAAAAAGGCCATGAGGATGGCGAAGCAGGCGGCCCAGGTCATGATGACCGGGTTATAGTTGCGGGTGATCATCACCGCCCCGGTCACCTCGGCATAGGTGGTCACCGGCGGGCCGCCCATGAGCCCGGCGCAGCAGACCGCCAGGCCGTCGCCCAGCATGGTGCGGTGCAGGCCGGGGCGCTCCGTGTAGTCCCGTCCCGTGACAGCCCCGATGGCGACGATGTCACCCACGTGCTCGATGGCCGGGGCCAGAGCCACCGGGATCATGAACAGCACCGCGGACCAGTTCCATTGGGGGGCCACCAGGTGGGGGAGAGCGATCCAGGGCGCGGTGGCGATCTTGCTAAAATTCACCAGCCCCAGGAATGCGGACAGACAATACCCCACCGCCACGCCGGAGAGGATCGGCAAGAGGCGGAAGATGCCCTTGGCTTTGGTGGCTACCAGCGCGGTGGTGGCCAGGGAGGCGCCCGCCACCAGCAGGGCGGTGTCGTAATCCACCAGCACCGCCTTGCCGTCGCCGGTCTTGCCCATGGCCATGTTGACCGCCACGTTGGCCAGCCCCAGGCCGATGATCATGATGATCGGCCCCACGACCACGGCGGGCATGATCTTGTGGATGAACCCGACTCCCTTGAGGTAGATGACGGCGCTCAACGCCAGGTACAGCCAGCCTGCGGCAAAGAGTCCCGAGAGTGTTGCGGGAAACCCCCAGGTCTGGGTGCTGTAGATGATCGGGGCGATAAAGGCGAAGGACGAGCCGAGATAGATGGGGACCGTGCGCCTGGTGCAGGCCTGGAAAATCAGCGTGCCGATGCCGGAGCCCAGAAGGGCCATGCTGGGGCTCATGCCGGTGAGGATGGGCACCAGCACCAGGGCGCCGAAGGCCACGAAGAGGATCTGGGCGCCGGCCAGCGCCTGGCGCCAGACCGGTTCAGGGGGATGGGACATGCTGCATGCTCCTTGGAAGGATGAGATGAAAAAGAGGGTGCGTATTACTTCGTGCCGAAGATCTTGTCGCCGGCATCCCCCAGCCCGGGCAGGATATAGCCGTTCTGGTTGAGCCGCTCGTCGATGGCCGCCACGTAGATATCCACCTCGGGATGGGCCGCCGCGATGCGGGCGAGCCCTTCCGGAGCAGCCACCAGGGAGAGCACGCGGATCTGCCGGCAGCCGTTCTTCTTCAGCATGACGATGGTGGCGTCCAGGGAGCCGCCGGTGGCCAGCATGGGGTCGATGATCAGGGCCAGGCGTTCATCCAGGCGGCCGACGAACTTCTCATAATAGGTATGGGCCTCCAGGGTCTCTTCGTTGCGGGCCAGCCCCACCACGCTCACCTTGGCGTTGGGAATCATGTCCAGCACCCCGTTCAACATGCCGATCCCGGCCCGCAGGATAGGCACCACGGTGACCTTCTTGCCCTTGATCTGCTGTATCTGCACCGCACTGCCGTCCCACCCTTCGATGGTCTTGCCCTCCAGGGGGAAATCGCGACAGGCTTCGTAGGAGAGAAGCGAGGCTATCTCCGCCGTCAGTTCGCGGAACTTCTTGGTACTGATGCCGGCCTCACGCATCAGGCCGATCTTGTGTTTCACCAGGGGGTGATTGACTTCGTGGACGCTCATTGAGTTGTTCCTTTGAGATGGGGATTCCGTGCCCTGACGGTTACGGCAGGAAAGAACAGCAATAGTCAACCACCGTGTCCATCCTCATCAGGAACGTGGAATGGGCGGGCACGTTGAACGCCTGGCCGGCCACAACCCGTTTCCATTCCTTGTCGCCCTTCACCTGCCATTCCAGTTCGCCGGCCAGAATGTCCATCTCCTCGGCCGCTCCGGTGGAGAACTCGTACTCGCCCGGCTGCATGACGCCCAGGGTCTTCTTGCTGCCGTCGGGGAACAGCACCGATCTACTGACCACCTTGCCGTCGAAATAGATATTGGCCTTCTTGACTACCGTAACGTTCGCAAACTGTGACATGACAGCCTCCCGATTTTTTCGTGGTATTTACGCACAACCTGCCGGGGGACGCAAAGAAAAAAAACGCCTGTTGCATTTTTGCAACAGGCGTTGACGTTCAGCTGTCGGGAAGCGGCCTGGGAGGCTCTTACCAGAAGGTCCCCCGCAACAACTCGGCCCGCCAGGTGATGGTCGTCTGGCGTGTGGCCGGCGATTCGGTGAGATCGGGGAGGACGGTGGGCAGGGCGAACTTGATGCTCCCCTTGTCGATCTGGGCCAGGGAGCGGGCCGATTTGGCCACGCCATAGGCGGAACCGACCAGAACGCCGGAAGCGGCGCCGTAGCCCAGGTAGTCCAGGTGATCGGCAGGCTTCTTGGTGAAGGCCAGCAGGGCGGCACCCACCAGCGCCCCGGCGGCACCGCCGTAAAAGGCGTCCTCGAACACCTCGCGGAAGGCATTATCGCTGGCAAAGGCGGATGCCGCCGAAGTCAGCATGGCACAGCAGGTGATCAGAGTGATGAGACGCGCCGCTGATTTCATGTACCACCCTCGCTCCACAGGATTTAACGTCCTCAGTAATTTGCAAGGATGGCGCCAACGGATCGCCTCATGCCGCTTAAATCTCCAACCATTTAAATTTACAATATATTATCGACATGGCCGCGGCAGGCTAACGGAAAAACCAAGACCGACCCGTGCAGCATCGCCAGGTCAGTGATGCATTTTTGCAACACTCACTCCGTCATCTGACGAAATAAGCAGCAGTGCCAGGGCACGTTCCTGGTCGTCGTTGACCACCTCGCCGTCGAGCCGCGCCACCAGCAGCCGATCCATGATCGTGCGGAACCGGGGACCCGGCGCCAACCCCAGGCGAGCCAGCCCATTCCCGTCGAGGGAGCAGCGGACCTGGCGCAGGCGGGAGACGTACTGGGAAACGAAGCGCCTGACCTCCTCGCGGCTGGCGCGCGCGGCCAGGTAGAGCAGCACCTCCAGCGGCAGCCCATGGAACCACGCGTAGATGTCGCTGTTGCGGATATCGGGGCAGCGCTTCAATCTGCGTTGAATGGCGTCCAGGGTTGCCAACGCCTGCCGGCGGTGGCCGAAGACCTTGGCGGAGATCCGCCCCGGCACCCCCAGCCGATGGCAGGTGTCGCGAAACTCGTCGTGGGTGAGCCGGTCGCCCAGGGCCAGGAAGTAGACCTGCCACTGTTCGCAGGCATCCGGCAGATACAGCAGGCGGAACCAGGCCAGGACTCGCCCGGTTTCATCCACGACCCGCCTGGTCTCGGGGGTCAGCCTGAGTGCCGGATGGATGAACGGCAGCAGGCCGAAACCGGCCATACGGGCAATGGCGCCGGCCGGCTCCTTCTCACGCAGGATCTGGATCAACTCGTTCAGAAGGCGGGGGCCGCCGACCTTGTCCAGGACATTCATCCGTACCGCGCTGCGGATCAGGTTCTCGGTGTGGGGGGCGATATGAAAACCGAGGCGCTGCTCGAAACGGATCGCGCGGAACACCCTGGTCGGGTCCTCCACAAAGGAGAGGTTGTGCAGCACCCTGACCAGCCGCTCCTGAAGGTCCTGCTGCCCGCCGAAGTAATCGGTCAACCGCCCGAACGACGCGCCGTTGAGACGAAGCGCCAGGGTGTTCACGGTGAAATCCCGCCGGTACAGGTCGTGGCGCAGGGAGGAGCGCTCCACCGTGGGAAGCACGCCGGGAGACTCGTAGTATTCCAGGCGGGTGCTGGCCACGTCGATCTTCGTACCGTCCGGGAAGATCACCACCGCCGTGTTGAAGGCCCGGTGGCTGCGCACCCGGCAGCCGTGGCGGGCTGCAAACTGTTCGGCAAAGAAGATGCCGTCCCCCTCCACCGTCACGTCGATGTCCAGGTTCGCCACCCCCAGGAGCAGGTCGCGCACGAAGCCGCCGATGGCATACACCGCCAGCCCCAACTCGTCGCCGGTTTCCCCCAGGTCGCGCAGAAGCCTGACGGTTGCGGCGGGAAGGCGCCTCCCCACCAGGCCGGCAATGGAACGGTTTTTGGGGGAGAAGCCCAGGGTATCCACGTCGTACAGGGCTCCCGGCTCGCCCCGCCGGCCGCCGTACATGTGGCGCAGCAGGTCGGTGCGCGTCACCGC
>Ga0207857_1000183_pt1 | contig 18638 bp, 18 predicted proteins | sample LuqExpMetageno22_FD_187780 | JGI IMG/M metagenome (GOLD analysis project Ga0207857, IMG submission 187780) | Tropical forest soil microbial communities from Luquillo Experimental Forest, Puerto Rico - Sample 22 (SPAdes) | ecosystem: Environmental > Terrestrial > Soil > Tropical forest ... | reverse complement strand
CCGCGCGGAGGCGGCCCACCGGTCACCAGCGGCGGAGGGCTGAGTCCGGCGCGGTGTGCGCCGCGGCGTCGCGCTTCTGTGAACCTGCCAGACCTGTGCACCCCGTGATGAGGGTGTCCGCCTTCGCGCGGACCACCAGTCATACCTCCGTCGGAGGCAGTCTCAGGGGGGTTCACCCTAGACTCGCACCCGTGATCTTCAAGGCTGTGGGGGACGGCCGGCCATATCCGGACCACGGGCTGACGACGGCCAAGCAATGGGCCGACGTACCGCCGCGGCAGGTGAGACTGGACGAGCTGGTGACCACGAAGCGAACCCTCGACCTCGACGCGCTGCTCGCCGACGACTCGACGTTCTACGGCGACCTCTTCGCGCACGTGGTGCAGTATCGAGGCGTGCTGTACCTCGAGGACGGGCTCCACCGCGCGGTGCGCGCCGCCCTCCAGCAGCGCCCGACGCTCCACGCGAGGGTGCTGGTGATCGAGTGAGCGAAGCGGAGCGTGCCCGCAAGCTGCGCAGGCGCCACATGCACGAGCGCCAGGCGGTCATCTTCGGCGTGCTCCTGGCGTTCCTGGCGCTCGCGTTCGTCACCAGCGCCGCCGTCTACACCGGCAACCTCAAGATGCCGTTCTTCAGCCGGGCGTTCACCTCGAAGCCCACCCCTTCCACGACGCACGACCCGCAGCCGTGCCCGCCGTCGGGTTCGCTGCCCGTCGCCCGTGCGAGCATCACCGTGAACGTCTACAACGGCACCGCCACCCCCGGGCTGGCGAAGTCGACCGGGGACGCGCTGTCGTCGCTCGGGTTCGCGATCAAGAGCGAGACCAACGCCATCGCCTCGTACGCCGGGACGGCTCGCATCTCGTTCGGCATCAAGGGCATCGCGCAGGCCTACACGTTGGCCGCGTACGTCGACCACGCCGCGTTCCAGCTCGACACCCGCCAGGACGCGTCGGTCGACATCACCGTCGGCGGCCAGTTCCTCTCGCTCAAGTCGTCCGACACGGTGAAGCTCGACCCGAACACCCCGTTCGCCGCTCCCGCGGGTTGCGTGCCCTACGACCAGATCCTCGCCACGACGGCGACTCCCCCGGCGACGGCGCCGGCCGGCTGATCCGCCCCTGAACACACCACGGCCGGCCGGTCCCGAAGGACCGACCGGCCGTGTCATGCGGGGGAACGTCAGTGGTGCAGAACCGCAACCTCTTCGCCACCGGGCACCGACGCCGGCGTCGCCGGCTCCTGGCCCGTTCCGCGCCACGCCGCGATGATCCGCATCACGTGGTAGATGACGATCGCGGAGGCCGTGCCGAGCGCGATGCCGGTGAACGTCGCGTTGCCGAGGGTCCACGTGAAGTTCGCGATGCCGACGACGAGCGGGATCGCGGCCGTGGTGAGGTTGACCGGGTTGGAGAAGTCGACCTTGTTCTGCAGCCAGATCCGCGCGCCGAGCAGGCCGATCATGCCGTAGAGCATGGTCGCCGCACCGCCGAGGACGCCGGCCGGGACCGTGGCGACCGCGGCGCCGAACTTCGGGCACATCGACAGGACGAGGGCGCCGGCACCGGCGACCCAGTACGCGGCCGTCGAGTACACGCGCGTGGCGGCCATGACGCCGATGTTCTCGGCGTACGTCGTCGTGCCCGAACCGCCGCCGAAGCCGGCGAGCGTCGTGGCCAGGCCGTCGGAGAACAGCGCGCGGCCCATGACCGGGTTGAGGTCGTGGTCGGTCATCGCCGCCACGGACTTGACGTGGCCGATGTTCTCGGCGATGAGAACGATGACCACGGGGATGAACACGGCCCACACGGACGGCTTGAACGACGGGGCGACGAAGTCCGGCAGGCCGATCCAGTGCGCCTTGGAGATCGCCGAGTAGTCCACCTCGCCGCGGATCGCCGCGAAGACGTAGCCGACGACGACGCCGAGGAGGATCGACAGGCGCCCGATGATGCCCCGGAACAGCACGGTGATGAGGATGATCGAGGCGAGCGTGACGACGGCCGTCACCGGGGCCGTCTTGAAGTTGTTCCAGGCGGCCGGCGCGAGGTTGAGGCCGATGAGGGCGACGATCGTGCCGGTGACCACCGGGGGCATGACGACGTCGATCCAGTGGGCGCCGGCGAAGTGCACGATGACGCCGACGATCATGAGCAGGACGCCGGTGATGAGGATGCCGCCGACGGCCGCGGACTGTCCGCCCTGGGTCACGGCCACCGCGATCGGGGCGATGAAGGCGAACGACGAACCCAGGTAGCTGGGCAGCCGGTTCCCGGTGATGACCAGGAAGAGGATGGTGCCGATCGCCGAGAAGAACAGCGTGGTCGACGGCGAGAAGTGCGTGATCAGCGGGACCAGGAAGGTCGCGCCGAACATCGCCACGATGTGCTGCAGACCGATGCCGATGGTGCGGGGCCAGGTCAGACGCTCATCGGGTGCGATCACCTCGCCCGGGGGCACCGAACGCCCCGTCCCGTGCAGCTTCCAACCCCATCGGAACTCCGCCATTGAGGCCTCCTAGCGACCGTCTTCACAATCCCCGCACCGGGGCTGCACGAACACTACTGATAAGGACATCGTGCGAAGGGTTCCCGCCCAGGAGACTCGCGACGACCTCATCTACGCTGATCACGTTCTCCATGCCGACGTCCTGGGAGGCCGCTCTGTCCCGCGCCCTGCTCCGCAGCCGGACCGCCGCCTGGAGCGCCTTCCTGGCGGTTCACGCGTGGCTGGCGTTCCTCGGAGTGTTCGTCATGCCGAACGCGGCGTTCTGGGACCTGCAGCTGTACCGGTACTGGATGTGGCTCGGCGTGCACGTCTCCCAGTGGCCCGGCCTGGGCGCGGCGTGGGTCTACCCGCCGGGTGCGACGGTGCCGATGCTCGTCGCCGGAGCGGGCGGCCTGGGCTACGGCAACGGGTACGCGATCGTGTGGTCGCTCATGATCACCGCCCTCGACGCGGCGGCCCTCGCGGTGCTGATGCGCCGGCGCAACGGGCTGGCGGCGGCGTGGTGGTGGGCGGCGTTCCTGCTGCTGCTCGGGCCGGTCGCGATGGGCCGCCTGGACGCGGTCGTCGCGCCGCTGACGGTCGTCGCCCTGGTGTGGGGGCTCGACCGCCCCGCCGTCGCGTCGTTCCTCCTGACCGTCGGAGCCTGGATCAAGGTGGCGCCCGGCGCGCTCCTCGCCCCGCTCTTCCTCGCCACGCGTCGCCCCTGGCGTGACGTCGTCGCGCCCGCCGCGGCCGTCTCCCTGGTCATCGTCGGCACGGTCGTCGGGCTCGGTGGCGGCAGCTACGTCTTCTCGTTCCTGTTCGAGCAGGGCGCCCGTGGGCTGCAGATCGAGTCGATCGGCGGCACGCCGTGGCTGCTCGTCGCGCTGGTCTCGACGCGGATCACGCGCTGGATGAACCAGGACATCAACACCTGGGAGATCTACGGCCCCGGGACCACGCAGATGGCGACGCTGCTCGGCGTGCTGTTCGACGTCGCGATCGTCGCCGTCGCGGTGCTGGTGTGGCGCCGCCGTCGGCAGCTCGGTGACCGGCTGTGGACCGACGGACAGGAGCGGCACGAGCTGCTGGTCCGCGGCGCGATGGCCGTGACGCTGGGGATGCTCGTCTTCAACAAGGTGCTGTCGCCGCAGTACGTCGGCTGGCTCGCCGCCCCGGTGGTCGTGGCGGTCGCCGTCGGCCTGCCCGGGTGGGACCGCACGCGCCGGATGACCCTGGCGGTGGCGGGCGCGACGCAGATCATCTTCCCGTTCCTCTACAACCAGATCACCTACGGCGGCGCCGGCACCACGCTGATCCTCGCGGCGCGGAACGTCGCGCTCGTCGTGCTCCTCGTCTGGGCCGTCCGCCCCCTGCTCGGCAAGCGGGACGAGGAGGCCACGCGCATCGAGCGGTCCGGCGCGCGGGTGGCCGCACACGCCACGCCCTGACGCGTCCGTCCGGGTGACACCGGCGCCGGGTCGCCCGACGCCTCGTGCCCCGACGCGTCGGCCTACTTCGTCAAGCTGGACGGCTCCGGGAAGATCGGCGGCCTGGTCGACGACTAAGCGGTGCCCTCGAAGAGGCCCATCACGTTGCCGGCCGGGTCGCGGATCACGGCCATCCAGCTGGTGTCGGTGATGGGCACCTTCGGGGAGACCACCGCCCCGCCCAGGCCCTCGACCGCGGCGAGCACGGCGTCGACCGAGTCCACCTCGACGTAGCTGCGCGGCTGCGTGAAGTCGTCGGCGCGCGAGGTCAACGCCCCGCCGCTGATCTTGTTCGGCGCGCTCCACATGAAGTAGTCGTCGTAACCCGGCCACGCGGCGGTCTGCCAGCCGAACAGCGTGCCGTAGAAGGCCTTCGCCTTGTCGAAGTCGTCGACCGGGATCTCGATGTGCGTGACGTCCCCGTGCGCCATGGCTGCGCTCCTTCGTCGTGAGGACTGACCCCGGCCACGCTAGGCGGGGCCACCGACAGCCGCACGACGAGCAGGCGCCGGGCATGCGAACGGCCCCGGCTCGTGAGAACCGGGGCCGTTCGGCGGGCGGGCGGTGGCGGTGGGATTCGAACCCACGGTGGACTTTCACCCACACACGCTTTCGAGGCGTGCTCCTTTGGCCGCTCGGACACACCACCAGACGCCCGTGAAGCGTACCCGGTCGCCAGGGTCGTCATCGAATCCGCCTACCGTGGACCCATGGGCACGCTGGACGACCTCGTCGGAGTGCTGAAGGGGCACCGGCTCGTCGTCCTCACCGGCGCCGGGATCTCCACCGACTCCGGCATCCCGGACTACCGCGGGCCGGACTCGCCGCAGCGCACGCCGATGACGTTCCAGCAGTTCGTGGGCGACGAGCGGTTCCGACAGCACTACTGGGCGCGCAACCAGGTGGGCTGGCGGCACGTCGCCACCCGCCACCCCAACGCGGGGCACCGCGCCCTGGCGGAGCTCGAGCGGCGAGGCATCGTGCAAGGGGTCATCACCCAGAACGTCGACACGCTCCACGAGGCCGCGGGGTCGCGGCGCGTGATCGACCTGCACGGGCGGTACGACGAGGTGCGCTGCCTGCACTGCGGCACGCAGTACTCGCGCGACGAGGTCGCGGACCGCCTCGACGCGCTCAACCCCGGCTTCGTCGAGCGCATCGGCGAGGTGGGCGACGTCGAGATCGCGCCGGACGCCGATGCCGTCATCGAGAGGACCGCGGACTTCGTCGTGCAGGCCTGCTGGGCGCCCGACCCCGACGGGAGTGCCGGCGAGTGCGGCGGCATCCTCAAGCCGGACATCGTCTACTTCGGCGAGACCGTGCCGCCCGCCCGCGTCGTCGCGTCGTACGCGCTGGTCGACGAGGCCGACGCGCTGTTCGTCGCCGGCTCGTCGTTGGCCGTGCAGTCCGGCCTGCGGTTCGTCCGGCACGCCGCGGCCGCGGGCAAGCCGATCGCGATCGTCAACCGGGGCGCCACGCGCGGCGACCGCTACGCCAAGGTCACCCTGCACGCCGGCACGTCGGAGGTGCTGGCCGCGCTCGTCTGGCTGCTGCCCTAGTCGCCGACGCGGTGCTCCTCGAAGAAGTGCTGCAGCAGCTGCGCGGACTCCTCGGCGCGCACGCCGCCGACGACCTCGATCTTCGCAAGCGCACGACGATCGCGGATGACGTCCCACTGCGAGCCGGCGGCGCCGGCCTTCGGGTCCCAGGCACCGAACACGACGCGGCGCACGTGTGACAGCAGCGCGGCCCCGGCGCACATGAGGCACGGCTCGAGGGTCACGACGAGCGTGCACTCGTCGAGGTGCCAGCGGCCGAGGTTCTTCGCGGCGTCGCGCAGCGCGAGGATCTCGGCGTGCGCGGTGGGGTCCGCCTCGTCCTCCCGCGCGTTGTGGCCCCAGCCGACCACGTGGGCGCCGGGCGCGACGACCACCGCCCCCACCGGCACGTCGCCCGTCAGCAGCGCGCGGCGCGCCTCGTCGAGCGCCACTCCCATCGCCCATGCGTCGACCGGCTGCACCGGCCTGCCGGCCTGACCCATGCCGCACATCCTCCCGCGCCCGGGGGCGGAACCCGCCGAGGCCGCGCCACTAGGCTGACGGCCATGCGCCTGCACGTCGCGGATCACCCCCTGGTCACACACAAGCTCACCATCCTGCGCGACGCGAAGACCCCGTCGCCGACGTTCCGCCAGCTCGTCGACGAGCTGGTGACCCTGCTGGCCTACGAGGCCACGCGCGACGTCGCCACGCACCCCGTCGAGATCGAGACGCCGGTCGCGAAGACCACCGGCCGCAAGCTCGCCGACCCGGCCCCGATCGTCATCCCGATCCTGCGCGCCGGCCTCGGCATGCTCGAGGGCATGACCCGCCTGCTCCCCACGGCGGAGGTCGGGTTCCTCGGGCTCAAGCGCGACGAGGAGACGCTCGAGGCGATCACCTACGCCAACCGCCTGCCCGACGACCTCACCGGCCGGCAGGTGTTCATCCTCGACCCGATGCTCGCGACGGGCGGCACGCTCGTTGCCGCGATGGAGTACGTGTTCGCCCGCGGCGCCCGCGACGTGACGGCTGTCTGCCTGATCGCCGCGCCCGAGGGCCTGAAGACGGTCGAGGCGTACGTCGGCGACCGTGCTGACGTCCAGGTGGTCGTCGCGGCGCTCGACGAGCGGCTCAACGAGAAGGCCTACATCGTGCCGGGCCTCGGCGACGCCGGCGACAGGCTCTACGGCATCGTCTGACGCCCGTGCAGGGACCAGTTGTGTGCACGTGACGTGGCGGTTCGCGGCGTCCGCGGACGTTTGCGCGACTACTTCCCCTTCGAGCTGCCGTTCCCGTTGCCGTTGACATTGGCGTTGCCGTTGCCGTTGCCGTTGACATCGCCGTTGTCGTTGCCGTGCGGCCAGCAGGTGCGGTCCCATCGCGGGATCCCGGCCCACCACTGTCCGTCTGCGCTGCAGGTCGGCGTCGGGGTCGGCGTGGGCGTCGGAGTCGGCGTCGGGGTGGGCGTGGGCGTGTGCGTCGGGGTCGGCGTGGGCGCCGGGGTGGGTGTGGGCGTCGGGGTCGGCGTCTGCGTGGGGGGCAGCGTCGGGGTCGGTGCTGAGGTCGCGGCCGTCCGCGGCTGGACCCTCAGCACGCTCGGGTGGTCGACAGGGCCGGAGATCCCGGTCGCAGTGATCAGCCACGTCACCTGGCCGCCGGCGAAGTCTTGCGCCACCCCCACGGTGAGTCCGATGTGCGTCGACTCGCCGACGCCCAGCACGGGGAGCGTGCACTGCACGCCGCTGGCGAGGATCGCGCAGCCCCAGGTCCCGGCGAGGTGGACCGCGAGCTTGCCGCCGACCAGCTGCGTGACGTTCTCCGGCGTGACGCCGGCGGGCAGGCTGAGCTGAGCCACGAGGGACGTCGCCGGCGCGGTTCCGGTGTTCGTCACGTCGATGCCCAGCGGCTGCCCGCCCTGCCCCGCCAAGAGCACCACGTCGCCGCTGTCGCTGACGACGAGGTACGCGGCGCCCGATTGCGATGCCGGGACGCCGCCCGACGAGTCGCCAGCAACCAGGGGAAGGGACACGCCGGTCGCGCCGCCCGAGGTCGAGCCGCTCGTCGTGGCGCTCGGCGTCGGGTGCGCCCCGGCGCCCGCGGCACCCGAGGTGGACACGCTCGGCAGCGGCGAGGGGCTCGGGGACACGGTCGGGGTCTGCGTCCCGTGGGCCGTCGGGCCGCCATGCCCGCCGTTGAGCACAAGCGCACCGACGGCGAGCCCCGCGACCACGACCACGCCGGCCACGCCTGCGGCGACCGCGGTAGGAACCGTCCCCAGGAACGCGCCGACCGTGGCGAACACGCCGCCGGACGCCGCGCCACCCGCGGCTCCTGCCCCCGCGGCGGCGGCGCCGGCCGCGGCACCCGCCCCGGCCGCGGCACTGGTCGCCGCACCGCCCGATGCCAGCGCCGCTCCGCCGGCGGCGATCCCGCCGCCCGTCGGCAGCGCGAACCTGAGCGCGGCCAGGCCGGCGGCACCCAGGACGAGCGGCGCGATGACGGCGCGCAGGCCGTGGTTGACGTCGTTCAGCTCGAGCACCAGGGCGCGGCAGTCGCCGCACGTCTCGAGGTGGCTCTCGACCAGGGCGGTGTCGCGCGCGCCGAGGCCGCCGCGGACGTAGCCGCCGAGCTTCCCGGCGACCGCACGGCACGCCTCGGGCATCTCGTCGGACAGGTGCTGCTGGAGGTACGCCTGCCGCAGTCCCTCGCGGGCCCGGTAGGCCAGGGCGGCGGTGCTGTTCGCGGTCAGCCCGAGCAGCGGTGCGATCTCGGCGGGTGCCTTGCCCTCGATCTCGCTGTGCCACAGGACTGCCTGCCAGCGTTCCGGCAGGCTGGCGAAGGCGCGCGCGACGACCGATCGCTCGAATCCGGCGAGCGCGGGCTCCTCCGCCGCGGCGACGGCCACGGTGCCGGACTCGAGGACCGTCACGTCGTCGGTCGGGTCGGCACGGCGCCCGCGGTCGCGCTGGACGGCAGCGGTGCGGCGCACGACCGTGAAGAGGTAAGCGCGGAAGGCGTCGGACGGGCCGGTGCCGCGGCGCAGCGCCGACCACACGGCGGCGAAGGCGTCCGCGACGGCGTCCTCGGCCTCGGCGGTGTTGGAGCTGTACTGGCGCGCGACGACGAGGGCCGCGCCGGCGTGGCGCTCGTAGAGCACGCCGAAGGAGCCTGCGTCGCCCGAACGGGCCGCCGTGATCAGGTCGGCGTCGGAGCGCAGATCAGTGCCGGTACCTCGAACGGGCTCCACACCGCCCCCCGACTACGTCCGGAATGTCCTGGACGAGTGTTTCACACTCCTCCATGAGGGTGAATCGGCGGATTTCGGCGTCACCCTGAGCCCTACGGCCCCTCTCATTCCATGTGACGACCGACATGCGTCCCTTGCCGCACGTGCCGGAGGGTCTGCGCGACCGTTGGCGTGCCAACAGCGTCGAGTCCGTCTGGCTGCGGCCGTCGGACTGGTACCACCCGGCCGTCGACGTCCTCGTCGACGCCGTGCTGCGCGACGCCGACCCCTGCGCCGCCGCCGAGGAGCTCGGCCGTGCACGCGGGTACGACGGTGTCGGCATCGTCGAGACGCTCGACGACCTCACGTGCCTGTACCGCACCGCCGGCGTCGCCACTCCCCCGCTGGACGCCATCCGCGCGCTGTCCGGCGGATGGGCGGACGGCTCGTCGGCCGGCGTCGGGGCGGCGTCCGCCTTCGACCCGGAGACCGGGCTGCCGACCCGCTCGTACCTGGAGCTGCGGCTGCGGGAGACATACGAGGCCGGCCAGCAGTCGGAGCACGGGCTCGTCGTCGTCGACGTCGCGGCGGGCGAGGCGTCCGGCTTCCTCCGCTCCGCGCGCTCGGCCGCCACCGGGGCGGCGCTGGCGTTCGCGTTCGGCCCCGGCCACCCGGTCGGCACGCTGGGCGGTGGCGTGTTCGCCGCGCTCATCCGTCCCGGCGACGACCTCGAGGGCCGGCTGGACGCGCTGCGCGCCGACCTCGCCGCACGCTGTGCTGACGCCGACGTGCGCGCGACGACCCGGCAGCCCGTCCGAGCCTGGACCGAGCCGTTGCCGGCCACGTACGAGGGTGCGATCCACCTCCTGTCACGGCTGGTCCGCTTCGACGACTGAGCCGGTTGCGTCAAGATTTCGCCACGGCTTCGTTGTGTAATGCTCCGCTGCTGGTCAGCGAGAAGTTTGCCGAAACGGTTGGCGAACGGGCGGTGGACGCCTACCGTCGAATCGTGACCCCCAACGGACTCGCTCCCGCCGACCCTGCCGACGTGCCGCATACGGCGCACGTCGGACTGCCTGCGCAGGCGCACGATCCGGACGCGGCCGAACCCCCCGGACCGCTGCTGGCCGCCGGCGAGGCGGCGGACGTCTACGCACTGTCGGACCAGCAGGTGCTGCGCCGGTACCGGGACGGCGGTGACGCCTCCCGCGAGGTCGCACTGATGCGGCACGTCGCGGCGTTCGGGTTCCCCGTCCCCGCGGTCCAGCACCTCGGGGGACCTGACCTGCTGATGGAGCGCCTGCACGGGCCGACGCTGCTGCAGGCGCTGGCGGCCGGCGAGGTCAGCCTGCACGACGCCGCCGTCGTCATGGCCGACCTGCACCACAGGCTGCACATGATCAACGCGCCGACCGGTGGCGTGGTGGTGCACCTCGACCTGCACCCCGGCAACGTCATCCTGTCCGAGTCGCGGGGGCCCGTGCTGATCGACTGGGCGAACGCCCGGGGCGGCGCCGCCCCGCTGGACGCCGCCGTGACCGCGCTCATCCTCGCCGAGGTGGCGGTCGACGCCGGCGGCGACTACTCGCAGGCGGCCCGGACGCTGCTCGCAGCCTTCGTCGGCGCGTCCGACGAGCCCCTGCTGCCCCAGCTCGACGAGGCGATGGAGACCCGCCGGCGCGACCCGGCGCTCGTCGCGGGCGAGCGCGAGCTGGTGTGGCCGGCGGGCACCCTCGTGCGCACCTTCGCCGACCTGACGGCACACCCGTAAGGGACGGACGTCGCACCCCTGACCGCGCCGGCCCACTCGGCGCGGCCAGGGGGCGTCAGCGGGGTACGAACGTCAGGCAGTCGGCCAGGTCGTGGCCGGCGCCGATCCGCACCGACGGCGCATGGCACTCCAGCGCCGAGTTGTGGGTGCACTCGTCCCGCTGGCAGGCGCCGACGTGGGCGAGCACGCGATTGAGGCCGCCCCGGCGGCTCAGCGGGATGAACGTGGCGCAGGTGGCGTCGCCCGGGGTGCCCGCGATCGTCACGGCGGCGGCGTGGCAGCTCGAGTGGTCGTTGTAGGAGCAGCCGGCGACCGAGCACTCCGTGACGGTCGGCAGGTCCATCAGGGCGCTCATGTCGCACCTCCCCCGGGACAGCGATCCTCGACGGTAACCCGGTCAGGTGACGGTGGCCACCGCAGGGCGGGTGGTGTCAGGCGGGCGGCACCGCCAGCACGGCGGTCGCACCGTGGGCCATCGCCCAGGCGGGACCGTCCTCGCCCATGGCCAAGACAGTCGTCGCGAGCACGTCCGCCAGCGTGAGGTCGGGGGCCACGACGGTCGCCGCGACGAGCGGCAGGTCGCGCGATCCCGTGCGGCCGTCCCAGACATGGGCCCCGCGCTCGTACGTGCCGGACGTCGCGACGGCGCCGTCGCGGACCTCGAGCGTCGCGATGACCGCCATCGGGTCGGCCGGGTGCCGCACCGCGATCTGCCAGGGACGCCCCGGCTCGGGCCCGCCGCGCGCGACGATGTCGCCTCCGGCGTTCAGGCAGAAGTCGGTGAGCCCGGCGGCGGCGAGCCGATCGGCCGCACGCTGCGCGGCCCAGCCTTTGACAACGCCGTTCGTGTCGAGCCGACCGTCGGGGGTGTGGATGTCGAACACTCCGTCGGAGTCCGCGCGCGCCCGCTCGGCGATGCCCAGCACCTCCCGCATGTCGTCGCTCAGCTCGTCGTCGGCCAGCTCGCCGCGGTCCAGCCGAGACAGCTCGCTGTCAGGACGGAACGGACTGAACCGCGCGTCGGCTTGGCGCAGCAGGTCGAAGGCCGCGTCTACCGCCGCCTCGGCCGCGGCCGGGTCGGCGTTCCGGACGTCGATGGAGACGACGGTCCCCATCACCTCGTCGACGCGGCGCACGTCACTTGTGCGAGTCGATCGCGGCCTGCAGCGACTGCACGTAGGCCTCCGAGGTGAACGTGGCGCCCGAGATGCCGTTGATGTTCGAGGAGTTCGCCGCCACCGCCTCCTGCGTGAGCTGCGGGATCGCGTACTGGTTGATCCTCACGGACTGGCCGTGCCAGCTGGGGTACTGCAGCGCCTGGACGTCCTGGATCTTGGAGCCGTTGAACGTCACCGAGAGCTGCAGTGGTCCGTACGGGGTCTGCACCGTGCTGCCGACGACCGTCACGGTGCCGCCGGTGGAGCCCGACTGCGCGGCCGACGCTGGGTTTGAGGCGGTGCCCGACGAGCCGGTCGACGACGACGAGCCGTTGGCGGACGACGACCCGCCCGTGTGCGTGCCGTTCGACGATGTGGTGCCGGACCCCAGCGTGCCGAGGCCGGTGGTGGCCGAGGAGTCGGCGCCGGCGAACCGGGTGACCGCCGTGGCGGCGATGGCGGCGACGCCGCCGACGAAGATCAGCGTGCCGCGCCAGGGGGTGGTGCTCATCTCGCGACCTCCGGGTGATCGAGGTGGGTCTCGTGGACGCTCATGCCAGGCTCAGCTCCTCGGTGTGGATCGCCGATCGGGGGACGCCGAGCGACCGGACCGACGCGACGACGGCGTCGACCATCGCCGGCGGGCCGCAGACGAACACGTCGCGCGAGCGGACGTCCGGTACCAGTCGCTGGAGGGCGGAGGGGACCAGGGGGTCGTACCCGAGCTCGCGCCGGCGGCCGGCGACGGGGATGTAGTGCAGGCGCGGGGCGTCAGGGAACTCGGACGAGAGCGCGAGGCGATCCGCGGAGTGCGCGCGGTGCACCACGACGACGTCATGGCCGGAGTTGACGAGGTCCTCCGCCAGCGCCCGGACCGGGCCGATGCCGGCGCCGCCCGCGACGAGCAGGACGTGCCGCGAGCGCGCCCGGTCCGCGGTCATGCGGCCGAACGGGCCCTCGAGCAGCACCGGCGTGCCGGCCTTCAGGTGCCGGACCGCGGACGAGTGGTCGCCCAGCGCGCCGACGGTGAACCGCAGGTGCTCGCCGGTCGGGACGAGCGACAGCGAGTAGGGGTGCGACGTCAGCAGGTGGCCGGGGACGAGGAACCGCACGAGGAAGAACTGACCGGCCCGCGGTGACATCGTGTCGAGCCTGCGGCCCTTCAGCCAGACGCTCGTCGTGCCCACGCTCTCCTCGACCACCGCCGCGACGCGCACGCCGAGCGTGACGTGCCGAGCGATCGGCTGGATCACGCGGTACCAGAGGATGGTCCAGGCCGTGGCGCCGTAGAGGACGAACCAGGCCGCCTTCGCGAGCGGGTAGCCGGCGAAGTGCACGCCCGCGTTCACCTGGTGCAGGAACGCCATCGCGACGCCGGCATAGATGGTGAAGTGGATCCCGTACCACCACTCGTAGCTCAGCTTGCGGCGCAGCAGCCGCGCGCTGGAGAGGCCGACGGCGAGGAAGATCACCGTGCCGGCCACCGCCCACCACAGGTCGGCGATGCTGTGGAGAAGAGTCACCAGGGAGCCCCACGGCGTCTGCCCCTGGATGAGCTGGTAGCCGACGATCATGCCGAGGACGTGCCCGACGATCAGCAGGATCACCGTGGTGCCGAGCGACTTGTGCCACGACACCAGCCGGTCCAGGCCGACCGACCGCTCGAACCACGGGACGCGCGCGACGAGCAGCAGCTGCGCGCAGACCAGCACCGAGGCGATGAGCCCGGTCAGCTCGGCGACCGCCACGAGCACACCGCCCGGCGTCGCGCCCACGGAGGCCGGCGTGCCGTGCCACCAGAAGATCGTGACGGCGAGGACCGCCAGGACGATGACCGTGCGGACGGGGAACCGAACAGGCTCCGGCTGGTCGTTGCCCCGCGGGGCGGGCCGGCTCGTTCGCGCGTTGGAACGCGGGGCGGGGCGGCTCGTGCGTCCTGCGTCCGCGGATTGGCGCGACATCGTCGAGCTTGTCATGGGACAACAGTGCCCGCGGCGCCTCGGCGTGCGCTTCGTACTTCCTGTCAGCCCGCTGTGAGACTAGGTCAGAAGTCCCAGTCTTCGTCCTCGGTGTTGACGGCCTTGCCGATGACGTACGACGAACCCGACCCAGAGAAGAAGTCGTGGTTCTCGTCGGCGTTGGGCGAGAGGGCTGAGAGGATCGACGGGTTGACGTCGGTCTCGTCGCGCGGGAAGAGCGCCTCGTAGCCGAGGTTCATCAGCGCCTTGTTGGCGTTGTAGCGCAGGAACTTCTTGACGTCCTCGGTGAGGCCGAGGTCGTCGTAGAGGTCCTGGGTGTACTCCACCTCGTTGTCGTACAGCTCGAAGAGCAGCTCGAACGTGTAGTCCTTGAGAGCGGCGCGCTCGGCCTCGGAGACCCGCTCGAGGCCCTTCTGGTACTTGTAGCCGATGTAGTACCCGTGGACGGCCTCGTCACGGATGATCAGCCGGATCAGGTCGGCGGTGTTCGTCAGCTTCGCCCGGCTCGCCCAGTACATGGGCGCGTAGAAGCCGGAGTAGAAGAGGAACGACTCGAGCATGGTGCTCGCGACCTTGCGCTTGAGCGGCTCGTCGCCCCGGTAGTACTCGAGGACGATCGCAGCCTTGCGCTGGAGGTTGGGGTTCTCCTCGCTCCACGCGAACGCCTCGTCGATCTCCTTCGTGGAGATCAGTGTCGAGAAGATCGACGAGTAGCTCTTCGCGTGGACCGACTCCATGAACGCGATGTTCGTGTAGACGGCCTCCTCGTGAGGCGTCAGCGCGTCGGGGATGAGGCTGACGGCGCCGACGGTCCCCTGGATGGTGTCCAGCAGCGTCAGGCCCGTGAAGACGCGGGTGGTCATCGTCTTCTCGGCCGCGCTCAGCGTGGCCCAGCTCTGGATGTCGTTCGAGACCGGCACCTTCTCCGGCAGCCAGAAGTTGCCGGTCAGCCGGTCCCAGACCTCGGCGTCCTTGTCGTCCTGCAGGCGGTTCCAGTTGATCGCGGTGACGCGGTCGATGAGCTTGAGCTTCGGGGGGGTCATCGTCGTTCCTTCGTCGTCAGTCCGTGGGCCTCAGAGCATGCAGCTGACGCAGCCGTCCACCTCGGTGCCCTCGAGGGCCATCTGGCGGAGTCGCACGTAGTAGATCGTCTTGATGCCCTTGCGCCAGGCGTAGATCTGGGCCTTGTTGAGGTCGCGGGTGGTGACCGTGTCCTTGAAGAACAGCGTCAGGCTGAGCCCCTGGTCGACATGCTGCGTCGCCTCGGCGTAGGTGTCGATGATCTTCTCGGGGCCGATCTCGTACGCGTCCTGGAAGTACTCGAGGTTCTCGTTCGTCATGAACGGCGCCGGGTAGTAGACGCGGCCGATCTTGCCTTCCTTGCGGATCTCGATCTTGCTCGCGATCGGGTGGATCGAGCTCGTCGAGTGGTTGATGTAGCTGATCGAGCCGGTCGGCGGCACGGCCTGGAGGTTCTGGTTGTAGAGCCCGTGCTCCTTGACCGACTCGGCCAGGGCGCGCCAGTCGTCCTGCGTCGGGATGTGCACGCCGGCGTTCGCGAAGATCGTCGCGATGCGCTCGGTCCGCGGCGCCCACTCCTTGTCGATGTACTTCGCGAAGTACTCGCCGCTGGCGTACTTCGAGTCCTCGAAGCCGTCGAACGTGCGGGCGCGCTCGATGGCGAGCTTGTTCGAGGCTCGGATCGCGTGGAACGCCACCGCGTAGAAGTACATGTTGGTGAAGTCGAGGCCCTCGTCGGACCCGTAGAAGATCCGCTCGCGGGCCAGGTACCCGTGCAGGTTCATCTGCCCGAGGCCGATCGCGTGGCCGCCCGAGTTCGCCTTCTTCACCGACGGGACCGACTCGATCGACGTCTGGTCGCTCACCGCCGTCAGCGCGCGGATCGCCGTCTCGACGGACTTGCCGAAGTCCGGGGAGTCCATCGTCAGCGCGATGTTGAGCGAGCCGAGGTTGCACGAGATGTCGCGGCCGACCTCGGCGTACGACAGGTCCTCGTTGAACCGCGACGGCGTCGACACCTGGAGGATCTCCGAGCACAGGTTCGACATCGTGATCTTGCCCTTGATCGGGTTCGCCCGGTTCACCGTGTCCTCGAACACGATGTAGGGGTAGCCCGACTCGAACTGGATCTCCGCCACCCGCTGGAAGAACTCGCGGGCGTCGATCTTCGTCTTGCGGATGCGCTTGTCGTCGACCATCTCGTAGTACTTCTCGGAGACGTCGATGTCGGCGAACGCCACCCCGTACACGCGCTCCACGTCGTAGGGGCTGAACAGGTACATCGGCTCGTTCTTGCGCGCCAGCTCGAAGGTGATGTCCGGCACGACGACGCCGAGCGACAGCGTCTTGATGCGGACCTTCTCGTCGGCGTTCTCGCGCTTGGTGTCGAGGAACCGGTAGATGTCCGGGTGGTGCGCGTGCAGGTACACAGCGCCAGCGCCCTGGCGGGCGCCGAGCTGGTTGGCGTAGCTGAAGGAGTCCTCGAGCAGCTTCATCACGGGGATGACGCCGGAGCTCTGGTTCTCGATGTGCTTGATGGGCGCGCCGTGCTCGCGGATGTTGGAGAGCAGGAGCGCCACGCCGCCGCCGCGCTTGGAGAGCTGCAGCGCGGAGTTGATGCCTCGCGCGATGGACTCCATGTTGTCCTCGATGCGCAGCAGGAAGCAGCTGACGGGCTCGCCGCGCTGCGCCTTGCCGAGGTTGAGGAACGTCGGCGTCGCCGGCTGGAACCGGCCCGCGATCATCTCGTCGACCAGGGAGACCGCGAAGTCCTGGTCCCCGTCGGCCAGCGCCAGGGCGACCATGCACACGCGGTCCTCGAACCGCTCGAGGTACCGCTTCCCGTCGAAGGTCTTCAGCGTGTAGCTCGTGTAGTACTTGAACGCCCCGAGGAAGGTCGAGAACCGGAACTTCTTCGAGTACGCGTAGTCGAAGAGGCTGTGCAGGAACGGCCGGTCGTACTTCGCGAGCACGGCGGGGTCGTAGTACTTGTTCTCGACGAGGTAGTCGAGCTTCTCGTCGAGGTCGTGGAAGAACACCGTGTTCTGGTTGACGTGCTGCAGGAAGTACTGCCGCGCGGCCTCGCGATCCCTGTCGAACTGGATCTTCCCGTCGGGTCCGTACAGGTTGAGCATCGCGTTGAGGGCGTGGTAGTCCAGCCCCGTCGTGTCGACCCGAAACTCGGTGACCGTCATCGCCACATCCGTTCCCATCCAGTGCGGACGCGCTCCACGTCCTCGCGAGTACCCATGAGCTCGAAGGCGTACAGGTAGGGAACACCGCACTTCGCCGCGACGATGTCGCCCGCGATGCAGTACGCCTTCCCGAAGTTCGTGTTGCCGGCCGCGATCACGCCGCGGATGAGCGACCGGTTGCCCTCGTCGTTGAGGAACGTGACCACCTGGCGCGGCACGGCCCCGCCCTCGTTGCCGCCGCCGTACGTGGGCACGACGAGTACGTACGGCTCGTCGACGCGCAGGAACTCCTCGGTGGGCCGGAGCGGGATGCGCCGGGCCGGCAGCTCCGTCTTCTCGACGAACCGGTGAGTGTTGTTCGAGACGGAGGAGAAGTACACCAGGGTGGGCATAGCCCCTCCTTCCGTTCGTGTCGTCGTGCCTTAGGTCGAAAGTCCTAGGTCGCCGGACAGAGACCTCTGCCCGGGACTTCCTTGCTGCTGACTGTGCCCCTCAGGGGCTGGATGCCGGGCCGCGCTCCGAACGAGGTGCCCGCCGGGCCGGCGCGGCGTTGCGCTCACGCCGGCCCGGGGAGTGCTCGGGCCCCGAGCCGGGGCCGGGCGCGTCAGGCGACAGATGCCGCGACGCGGTCCGCGAGCGCCTTGATCTTGTCCGGCCGGAAGCCCGACCAGTGGTCGCCGCCGGCCATGACGACCGGGGCCTGGAGGTGGCCGAGCGACATCACGTAGTCGCGCGCGTCGGCGTCCTCGCTGATGTCGATGACCTCGTACTCGAAGCCGAGCTTCTCGAGGGCGCGGTACGTCGCGTTGCACTGGACGCACGACGGCTTGCTGTAGACCGTGATCGTCATCGTTGTGCTCCCTCGGGCGTGTTCTGTGCGACGTGCCGTGCTGCTTCCGGTACTGCTGCCGACCCGCGCCGTGCTCCTCGCGCGTCGGGATTCGACACTAAACCTTGTGGTGGTGGTTGCCAACTACCACTAGGGCTTGTGTTACACCCGTGTGGTTTTTCACCCTGTGAACACTACCGTCCACCACTGACACGACCCGCTGCGCTGCAGGTTCGCCAGGCGCTCGGCGCGTCGCCCACAGCCCGTCAACAGCCGGCGGGGCCCGTCCACAGCCGGACCCACCGGCGTGTCGCCGCCCGTCCACATGCCCCGCGCGCCCATCCACAGCCGCACCGGCGGGAGGCGGGCGCCGGCAGCAGTCGCGCTACGCCTCGCGCCGCGCTCGGTGGACGGCCACATAGGTGCGCCGGAGGGCCTCGAGCGACTCCTCGTACGTTGCCTGGGCCACCCCGATGAACAGGCAGTCGACGACCATGAGCTGCGCGATTCGACTGCCCAGCGCGCCGGAGCGGAAGGCCGTCTCGCGGGCGGCTGTCGTCAGGACGTGCCCCGCCTCCTGAGCGAGCGGCGACGCCCCGTGGTTGGTGATCGCGATCGTCGTCGCGCCGCTGGAGCGCGCGACGCCGAGGAACTCGATGGTGTCCGACGTCGTCCCCGAGTGGGAGATGGCGATCGCGACGCACTCGTCGTCGAGCGTCGCGGCCGACGTCCACGCCGCGTGCGAGTCGTTCCACGCGAGGGCGCTGCGGCCTATGCGGACGAGCTTCTGCTGCAGGTCCAGCGCGACGACGGCGCTCGCCCCGACGCCGAACACGTCGACTCGGCGCGCCCGGACCACGGCGCCGACCGCCGCCGCCAGCGACTCCACGTCGAGCGCGGAGACCGTGTCGGAGATGGAGAGCGTCTCGGCGAGCGAGACCTT
>Ga0207857_1000182_pt1 | contig 18659 bp, 17 predicted proteins | sample LuqExpMetageno22_FD_187780 | JGI IMG/M metagenome (GOLD analysis project Ga0207857, IMG submission 187780) | Tropical forest soil microbial communities from Luquillo Experimental Forest, Puerto Rico - Sample 22 (SPAdes) | ecosystem: Environmental > Terrestrial > Soil > Tropical forest ... | reverse complement strand
CCCGGGGGCTGGTACGGGCCGTTCCCTTCCGGCGCGCCGGCGATCCTCGCCGACCAGGCCGCGCTCTGCGGGGCCGACGTCACGCTGGTGGGTGCCGTCGGAGCCGACGAGTTCGGCGAGGCGTGCTTGGCGCGCCTGCACGCCAGCGGGGTGCGGCTCGACCACGTGCGGGTCGACCACCACGGCACGACGGGCGTCGCGTTCGTGTCCTATCGCAGCTCCGGGTCCAGGTCGTTCGTCTTCCACCTGGCCGAGACGGCGTCCGGCAGGTTCCGCCTCATGGATGCCGACGCGGCCCTCGCCGGGGTCGACTGCGTCCACATCATGGGGAGCAGCGCCTTCAGCATCGCCGCCGTCGAGGCGATCGAGGAGGTCTACGACGCCGCGGTCGCGAGGGGTGCCCGCGTCTCGTTCGACCCCAACATCCGGCCGGAGATGCTCACGCGCCCGGAGTACGTGGAGGCGTTGCACCGGATCCTCGGCGGGGCGCGGCTGGTGCTGGCGAGCGAGTGGGAGCTGCAGGCGCTCCTGGGTGACGGGACCGACGCCGAGTGCGCCGCGCGGCTGCTGACCGGCGCCGCCGAAGCCGTCGTCGTCAAACGCGGCGCGGGCGGGGCCAGCCTGTTCCTGCCGGGGCGCGACGAGGTCCGCGTGCCGGGCCTCGCGGTCGACGAGGTGGACCCGACGGGCGCCGGCGACTGCTTCGGCGGGACGTTCCTGTCCCTCTACCTGGCGGGCATGGACGCGCCCGAGGCCCTGCGCCTCGCGAACGTCGCCGGCGCGATGGCCGTGACGGAGCGCGGCCCGATGTCGGGCAACCGCTCGCTCGAAGCCCTCCGGGCGGCCGAGCGTTCCCTCGTCCCGGCCTGATCGTTCCTGCCTCAGGACGAGGCGATCGCCGGACTGGTTCCGGACGCCATGCCCAGGAACCAGTCGACGCTGCCGGCGCCGCTCATCGTCGTGAGCCCTGACGTGGTGGACTGGAAGGCCACCTCGTAGCCATCGGCACCCAGCGCGGCGATGGCTGGGCTGGTCCCCGGCGCCATCGCCTGCTGACGATCACCCCTGGCTCCGGCCGCCGAACCGACCGTCCAGAGGTTCCCGGTGTTCGCCTGGAAGGCGACCTCGAACCCGGTTCCGACGCCGGCGATGGCGGGGCTGGTGCCCGCCATCATGCCGAAGCGCCAGTCCCGGGTGCCGCCGGTGCCGATCGTCATGAGGTCGGTCGTTCCGGCCTGGAACGCGACCTCGTAGGTGCCGTCCGCCAGCGAGGCGATGGCGGGGCTCGTCCCTTGCATCATGGGGAGCTGCCGATCCCCGAGGGACTCCACGCCGGAACCGACGGTCCACAGGTGGCCGGTGTTGGCCTGGAAGGCGACCTCGTACCCGGGGCCGACGGCGGCGATGGCGGGGTTGGTGCCCGGCATCATGCCGAGGCCCCAGCTCGTGTCGCCGCCGTTCCCCACCGTGATGAGCTCGGACGTGGCCGCCTGGAACGCCACCTCATAACCACCGCCGGCCAGCGCCGTGATGGCGGGGCTCGTCCCCGGCATCATGGCCACCGGCCAGGTCGTGGTCCCGGCGGTTCCCACGGTGGCGGGGTGCCCGTTGCTCGCCTGGTACGCGATCTCGTACCCGCCGCCGCTCAGGGCGGTGATGGAGGGGCTGGTCCCGGGCATCACGGCTTGCTGCCAGTCGCCGTGCTGGTCCACGGTGCCGACGCTCCAGGGGCTGAAGGTGTTCGCCGCGAAGGCCGCCTCGAAGGCGCTCGGGGCCCGGGGCGGCACCGCCGCGCCGGTGGGGGTGTCGCGAACCCCGTGCCAGGAGGGTTGCCACCAGGACGTGGTCATGGCGCCGCCGGCGTCGCCGAGCGAGATGTGCATGTGGTGCAGGTGGCCGCAGTCGGTGCCCGCGCCGTACTTGGCGGCGCACGGGCCCGGGTCGTACGCCGGCCAGGTCGTGACGTCGGGCGACGTGTCCTTCTGCGCGGACGTCGCGGTCCAGATGTGGTTGTCCCAGATGATGTAGGAGATGCCGAGGCGGCGGAGGCGGACATGGTGGTCGCCCTGCGGGTCGCCGGCGAAGAGCCAGGCGAGGAGCTGCTCGCCGGCCGGGCTCCCGGCCGGGACGGACCAGTCGATGGCGAGGCCACGGCTGTGGTCGCTCACGTACTGGTTGGTGGTGCACGCGCGGGTCTGGACGGCGGCACCGATGCCGTAGGCCTGGGTGAGGATCTGCGCGAGGGCGACGGTGCCGGGTTTCGGGGTGCTCGAGCACGGCGCGGTGGAGAGGCGGCTGTACGCGTCGAGAGGCGCGGCGGTCGATGCCTTGGCCGAGGCGGGGGCCGCCTCCACGGCCACCGCCAGGGTGAGGGCCGCGACGACGAGAACGGTTCGAAGGGCGCCACGAGGGCGGCGGTGCCGGGGAGCGCCCCGAGAGCCGCCACGACCCAGGGACGGACGCCGCACGGATCTCCCTCAGGACGACCAGGCACGCCTTCCCGCGCCGGCACGCGAGGTGGTGACGAGAAGAGCATGCGCCCGGATTGCGCATCTTGTCGCCGCCGGACGACGCGACAAGTCGGATGAAAAGGGTCGCTGCCACGTCTGCGCTGGTCAGGATGGAAGGATCGTCCCGTGACGGCGACGTGCTGAGCGGGGCAAGGGCGGCCAGGCCGCTGTCGAAGGTCGAGGCGGAGGCCTTTCGCGATCGGTGGGTGGCGACACTCCCCGAACGTTTGGCGTGGCTCCGCGAGGAGCTGGTCGCGGCGCGTCAGACGATCCCGAACGGGTCGCTCGCCAGCCTCGACGGCCTGCTCCCGTTCGTCGTCGCGCGGATCGGCCTCACTCGGCCGGTCGACGCACCCGAGTGGTACGACGAGCGGGTCCAGAGCTGGGGCTGGTCGGAGTACGGCGCCGGGCTGGCCGAGGGCCTGATGGCCTACGTCGTCGCGATCTACCGCGCGGAGGCGGGAGACGCCGCGGACTGGGTCGTCGACCACGACCCCCGGAACGCCTTCTTCCGGCACCCCGTGCCCAGGGATCCCGCCATCGCTCCCGCCTGGCGGCAGGTCATCGCCGCGATCAGCAAGTTCCGTGCCGGTGCCGGCGCCGACTGCCTGCGGATCTCCGTCGAGAGCAGCCTGCAGGGCTACCGCGACGCCCGCGCAGGCGTCGCCGGAGAAGGCGCGCACGAGTCGGTCCGTGTTCCCGCGGCCGCGCCCAGCCATGCCTGGCTCGCCGCGGCGCGGCGTCCTCCCTCGTCAGCCGAGGGGTCGGTGCCCTCCCCGCGGAGGTGATCCGTCAGGCGGCCCGTCGACGCGCCCGGAGGACCAGCGGGATGCCGACGCCGGAGCCGACCGCCAGGATCCCGAGCACCCACCACACCCACGCCGGGGTTCCGCCGGTCGACGACCCCGTCTCGACGCCGGTCGCGCTCGGCGACGGGGTCGGCGTCGGGGAGGCCGTCGGCGTCGGCGTCGGGCTCGGTGTCGGGGTGGGCGTCGCGGTGGCCGTCGGTGTCTCGAGCGGCACGATCGGCGCGGACGTCGGCGACGGTGTCGGCTCCATTGTGGGCGTGGGTGACGCGGTGGGCGTCGCCGACTGCGTGGGCTCCGACGTGGGAGTCGCCGACGGGCTCTCGGCCGGCCGCGTCGGCAGCGTGAACGTGGGTGTCGGCCGCGCCGGCAACGTGAACGTGGGCGTCGGCAGCGTCGGCAGGGCAATCGTCGGTGCCGGCAGCGTCCGGGTCGGGCTCGGCAGCGGGCCCCCACCCGTGCACGACGTCACGACCGCCAGGGCGAAGACGACCCCGAGCGCACTCGCCACTCGTCGGATGGCTACCCGTCGCCGTGCGTTCACGCCGCGCCCCCTGACTTCCTCGTCCGGACCCGTGCCACCGGGGGCGCCTCTCCTCGAGGCGCCCCCGGTGCGCCGAACGTATGGGGACCCGCACCCGCGGGGGACCACCCTGACCAGGTGATTGCCGCGCGGACCTCCGGCGACACGATCGGAGCATGGACGCGTCGACGGTCGCTCGCAGACTGGGAACAGCCATCGCCGGGAGCGATCCGGCCGAGCGGACCGCGGCGCTCGTCTCGGCGATGTCGACGGGCGCGACGTTCATGCCCGGCCTGCTCGCGCGACCGGGGGGCGACCAGGCGGTCGCGACCGGCGTGGTCGCAGCGACGGAGTACGGCATGGTGGTCACCTCCCAGTCCGCCTCGGTGGCGATCGCCCGCCGCCTCGTCGGCGACGACGGGACCCCGTCCGCGACGGCGCGGCGGTTCGCCGTGCAGGCCGGCGTGGGCCTCGTCCTCGCATCCGCCGGGGCCGTCGCCGAGCGGTTGGCGCGCCCGCGCCGCGGTGAGCCGGTCCGGCGTGCCGTGGTGCGCACCGTGGGGCGGCGGACGTTCCGCGTGGGCCTGTCGGGCGTGGCGGTGTCCGCCCTGGCGTCGGCCGACGCAGCGATCGGCGGGCGGCACGCCTGGCTCCGCGGCCTGTCGGGCAGCGCGGGGCTCGTGGCCGGCACCGCGGCGGCGGCCTGGCAGATCCGGCGTTACCGGGCGGACGACCCGGACGAGCGGGCGCGCCTCGCACAGGCGACGGACCCGCTCGAGGAAGGCGCACCGGCGGCGTGGACCGAGGTTGCGGCGGTGCCGCCGCTGGCGAAGTCGCTGGCGCTCGGCGCGGCGGTGAACCTGGGGCTGCAGTCGTTCGCCGCGCTCGAGGGCCTGTTCGCGCGGTCCGTCAGCGCGGGAATCCGGCGGTTCACGCCCGGCTCGGGGCGGGTGGCGGGCGTCGTCGGGCACGGCGTCGCGCTCGGCGCCATCGTCGGGGGCGTCACGGCTGCCGTCGAGTACGCGCTGCGTTCCGCCGAGTCCGGCGGCGCGGCGATCGACGCGGCGTACACGAGGCCGCCGGCCTCCGCCACGGTGAGCGGCGGACCCGTGTCCTCCGTGCCGTGGTCGTCGTTGGCGCGGGAGGGCGTCCGGTTCGTCAACATCGTTCTCAGCAGGCGCGAGATCAGCGAGGTCACCAAGGCGCCGCGGGCGCAGGTCCGGGAGCCCGTCCGCGCCTTCGTCGGGCTGGCGAGCGCCCCGACGGTGGACGCCCGGGTCGACCTGGTGATGCGCGACCTCGAGCAGCTGGGGGCCTTCGACCGGAGCGTCATCTGCATCGTCTCGCCGACGGGGACCGGCTACGTCAACTACGTGGCGATCGAGGCGCTGGAGTACCTGACCCGCGGCGACTGCGCGACGGTCGCGATGCAGTACTCGCTGCGCCCGTCGTTCCTCTCGCTGGACCGGGTCTCGATGGGGCGTGAGCAGAACCGCGCGCTGCTGCACGCGCTGACCTGGCGCCTGCGCAGCATCCCGCAGGAGTCACGCCCGCGCCTGGTCGGCTTCGGGGAGTCGCTGGGCGCGCACACGCTGCAGGACGCGTTCCTGCACGAGGGCGTGGGCGGCCTGCACCGGGTGGGGATGGACCGGGCGCTGTTCGTCGGCACGCCGGCCGGCAGCTCCTGGGCCAAGCACTGGCGGCTCGAGCCGGACCGGGCCGATCCGGACGCGGAGGTGGTCGAGACCGCGTCGTGGTCCGAGTGGGCCGCGCAGGACGAGGCCCACCGCGCGGGCCAGCGCTACTACCTGCTGTCGCACCACGAGGACCCGATCACCCGGTTCGAGCCCGCACTCGCGGTCCAGCAACCCGACTGGCTCGGTCCGGTGGGCATGCGCCCGCCGGGTGTCTCACGGCTGTCGCGGTGGTACCCCATCGTGTCGTTCGTCCTCACGCTGGTGGACGTCACCAACGCGTCGAGCTCGGTCCCCGGCGTCTTCGTCGCGCGCGGCCACGACTACCGGGCGGACCTGGCCCGCATGGTGGCCACCGCCTACGGGCTCGACGTCGACGACGCCGAGCTGCGCCGGATCGAGTCGGCGCTGCGCGCGCGGGAGGCGCTGTGGGCCGAGCGTCGGCTGATCGCCGAGCAGCTGCACCGCGCGCGCGAAGCCGTGCAGCGGCAGCTGGAGCAGTGGGGCAGGGGCGAGCCGGAGTGGTCCGCGCGTACGAGCGGGACAGACCCCGCGTAGCCGACCGCGGGGACCTTCGGCCCGGGGACATATGTCCGGGGATCAGGGCGGATGGCGCTGACAGCATCGCTCTCGTCAGTTCCAGACCAAACCTGATTCACGGGAGTGTCCGGTGGAGAAGAGACTTGGTGTGGTGTCGATCATCGTGGAGCGGTCGGTCGCCCCCGTCGATGAAGTCAATGACCTGCTCTCGCAGTTCGGCGACGAGATCATCGGGCGGCTCGGACTTCCCCACCCGGCGCGCGGGGTCAACGTGATCACCGTCGTCGTCGACGCCACCGTCGAGCGCGTCTCCGCGCTCACGGGCAAGTTGGGCAAGCTCCCCGGGGTTCAGGTGCGGTCTCTCATGTCGAAGACCCCGCCAGGAGCCCCCGGTGCCCCTCCGCCAGACTGAGCCGCTCGCGCCCGGGCGTACCCGGAGCACGGACCTCGTCGACGAGCTCGCCGCCAACGGTCGCCTTGCGCACGACGAGCTCGTCGCGCTCATCACCGGTGCGACGCAGGCCGACCGGGAGTACGCGCGCCGCCGCGCCGCCGCCGCCGCGCAGGAGCACTTCGGGAACCGCGTCTTCGTCCGCGGCCTCATCGAGTTCTCGAACCACTGCCGCCAGGACTGCCTGTACTGCGGCATCCGCAAGGGCAACCGCGAGGCGGAGCGCTACCGCCTGGACGCCGACCAGATCCTCGACTGCTGCGCCCAGGGCTACGCCCTCGGCTACCGCACGTTCGTGCTGCAGAGCGGCGAGGACGCCTGGTACACGACGGACGTCGTCGTCGACATCGTGTCCCGGATCCGGGCGGCCTACCCGGACTGCGCGATCACGCTGTCGATCGGCGAGCGCGGCCGCGAGGCCTACCAGCGGTTCTTCGACGCGGGCGCCGACCGGTACCTGTTGCGCCACGAGACGGCGACGCCAGAGCACTACGCGCGCCTCCACCCGGCCGGCCAGGCGCTGTCGACGCGCCTGGAGTGCCTGCGGGAGCTCAAGGAGATCGGGTTCCAGACGGGCGCGGGCTTCATGGTCGGTTCGCCGTTCCAGACGCCGGACCACCTCGCCGCGGACCTGGAGCTGCTCGCCGACCTGCGCCCGCACATGGTCGGCATCGGGCCGTTCCTGCCCCACCACCAGACGCCGTTCGGCGACCGGCCGGCGGGCGACGTCGACCTGACGCTCTTCCTGCTCAGCCTCGTACGGCTGATGCTCCCCACCGTCCTGCTGCCCTCGACGACCGCGCTCGGGACGGCCCGCGCCGGAGGGCGCGAGCAGGGGATCCAGGCGGGCGCGAACGTGCTGATGCTCAACCTCAGCCCGCAGGACCAGCGGGCCAAGTACCTGCTCTACGACAACAAGGCGGTGACCGGGGAGGTGGCCGAGATGACGCATGCGGTCCAGCGCTCGCTCGAGCGGATCGGCTACACGATGGTCGTCGACCGCGGGGACCACCCGGAGGTGGCACGGTGAGCCTGCTCGACACCCCGCGGGCGAACCGCCTGCACATCGGCGTCTACGGCAAGCGGAACGTCGGCAAGTCGTCGCTCGTCAACGCCATCACCGGCCAGTCGATCTCGGTGGTCTCCGACGTCCCGGGTACGACGACCGACGCCGTCTACAAGGCGATGGAGCTGCACCCGGTCGGCCCGGTCGTCTTCATCGACACGGCCGGCCTCGACGACACGGGCACCCTCGGCGCCCTGCGCGTCGGCAAGACGCGCGAGGCCGCGCAGAAGACCGACGTGGCGATCGTGGTGTTCGCCGACGAGCCCGACGTCGAGGCCGAGTGGGTGGCCGACCTCGGGCGGCGCGGCATCCCGGTGGTCGCCGTCGTGAACAAGGCCGACGAGCTCGACGACCCAGAGGCGGTGCGCGCCTCGGTCAAGGACCGTCTCCGCCTCGACGCGGTGCTCGTCAGCGCGCGCACCGGGCAGAACGTCACCGCGATCCGCGACGCCATCATCGCCGCGCTGCCCGACGACGAGCCCGTGAGCATCACCGGCGAGCTGGCGCAGCCGGGCGACCTCGTCCTGCTCGTCATGCCGCAGGACATCCAGGCGCCCAAGGGGCGGCTGATCCTGCCCCAGGTCCAGACGCTGCGCGACCTGCTGGACAAGAAGTGCCTGGTGATGAGCTGCACGACGGACAAGCTCCACGAGACGCTCGCGGCGCTGTCCCGGCCGCCGAAGCTCATCATCACCGACTCGCAGGTCTTCCCGATCGTGCATGCCGCGAAGCCCGCCGAGAGCCGCCTCACGTCGTTCTCGGTCCTCTTCGCGAGCTACAAGGGCGACATCAACGCCTTCGTCGACGGCGCGCGGGGGATCGACGCGCTGACCCCGACCTCGCGGGTCCTCATCGCCGAGTCGTGCACGCACGCCCCGCTCGAGGAGGACATCGGCCGGGTCAAGATCCCGGCGCTGCTGCGCAAGCGGTTCGGGCAGACCCTGCAGGTCGACCTGCTCACCGGCCCCGGCCTGCTGGAGGACCTGGGCTCGTACGACCTGGTCATCCACTGCGGCGGCTGCATGTTCAACCGCCGGCACGTGCTCTCGCGCATCGACGAGGCGCGCGAGCAGGGCGTCCCGATCACCAACTACGGGATCACGATCGCCCACCTGTCCGGGATCCTCGGCGACATCGCGCTGCCGGGATGACGCAGACCGCCGAGCGGGCACCGGCGCCCACCCAGGTGCCGGGGCCGGTGCCCGACGAAGCCGCGAGCCCGGCCCGAGCGCGGCCGGTCGTCCGGACGCTCGCACGGGCGCGCCACGGCGTGGTGGTCACGCTCGCGGTCGTCGGGCTGTGGTGGCTGGTGAGCGCCCTGCACCTGCGCAGCGCCTACGTCCTGCCGCCGCCGAGCCGAGTGTGGTCGAGCGCCGTCGCGATGACGGCGTCGGGCGAGCTCCTCGGGCACGTCGTCACCAGCTTCGGCAGGGTGCTCGCGGGGTTCGCGATCGCGTTCCTCCTCGCGTTCGTCGTCGGCGTCCTGGCCCTGCTGCTGCCGCGGCTCTACGCCTACCTCAGCCCGGCGCTCGACTTCCTCAAGAACGTGCCGCCGCTCGCCCTCATCCCGCTGCTCATCCTGTGGTTCGGCATCGGCGAGACCCCCAAGCTCATCGTCATCGTCCTGACCGCGTTCTTCCCGATGTCCATGAGCATCACCAAGGGCCTTCGCTCCTGCGGGCAGGACCTGCTCGACGTCGGCACCTCGCTGCACTTCTCCCGGGTCCGCACGTTCGCCCTCATCCAGCTGCCGCACGCGCTGCCTGACGTGCTCGTCGGCATGCGGATCAGCCTCGGCTACGCCTGGCGGGCGCTGGTCGGGGCGGAGATGTTCGCGGCGGCCTCCGGCCTCGGCTACCTCATCGTCGACGCCGGCCAGATGTCGCGCGCGGACCGGGTCATCGTCGGCATCGTCGCGATCGGCCTCGTCGGCGTCGCGACCGACCGCCTCTTCGCGCTCGTCGTCCGCCGCACGCTCCGCTGGGGGATCGATGACAGCTGGCGTTGAGATCGAGAACCTGCACAAGAGCTTCGGCCTGCGGGGTCGCGCGGTCCCCGTGCTGACGGGCCTGGACTTCGTCCAGCGCGACGGCATCACCGTGGTGCTCGGCCCGAGCGGGTGCGGCAAGACGACCCTGCTGCGGCTCATCGCCGGGATGGAGGCGCCCGACGCCGGTGCGGTGCGGGTCCGCGGCCGCACCGGGATGGTGTTCCAGGAGCCGCGCCTCATGCCGTGGCTCACCGCCGCCCAGAACGTGGCGTTCGGCCAGCGGCGGGGCAGGTGCGACAGCGCGCGGCTCCTGGCGCTCACGGGACTCGCGGGCTTCGACGACGCCCTGCCGCACCAGCTCTCGGGCGGCATGCGGCAGCGGGTCGCGCTTGCCCGCGCGCTCGCGAACGGGCCGTCGCTCGTGCTGATGGACGAGCCGTTCGCCGCCCTCGACCAGCACACCCGCGAGGGCATGCAGGACCTGCTGCTCGACGTGCAGCGCACCACCGGCATGAACGTCCTGCTCGTCACGCACAGCCTCGACGAGGCGCTCTACCTGGGCGATCGGGTCGTCGTCCTGAACCGTGGCCGCATCGCGGCCGACCATTCCGTGCCCCGGACCTTCGGGCGCCGCACCCGCGAGCCGGACCGCGAGCTCGCACGTCACATCCGCACCGAGATGCACAGGGAAGAACAATGACGAAGAAGTCGCCGACGCTCGTCGTCGCGCTCGCGCTTGCCGCCGCCATGCTGGCGGGTTGCGCCGCCGGCCCCGCGGGAGCGGCCACGCCGGCCCCGAGCGCTTCCGCCACGGGCACCCCCGTCCCGGCGCCGACAATCGACAAGGTCGCGGTCACCTACGTGACGTCGCCGCTCAACGTGCCCTCGATCGTCGAGAAGAAGACCGGCGCGTTCGCGGACGCGTTCAAGAGCGCCGGGATCGGCGTGACCTACTCCAAGCTGACGACCGGCCCGGAGCAGACGGCCGCCCTCGCTTCCGGGGACATCCAGTTCCTGTTCGGCGTCGGCGGGACGTCGGTGATCCTGGCGGCCGCGAACGGCGCCGACATCGCCATCGTCGACATGTACAGCCGGTCGCCCCAGGCGTTCATGCTGGTCACCGGGGCGCACGGCCCCATGTCGCCGGCCGAGCTCAAGGGCAAGACGATCGCCGGCCCGAAGGGCACGATCCTGCACCAGCTGCTGCTGGCCTACCTCGCCACCGGCGGCCTGACCGCCAAGGACGTCAACTTCGTCAACATGACGATCCCCGCCGCGCAGGCGGCCCTCGCGGGCGGCAGCGCCGACGCCGCGCTCCTGGCCGGCCCGGCCGCGTACCAGGCGCTCGCCGCGGGAGAGAAGAAGGTCACCGACGGCACCGGCCTCGTCCGCGGGACGATCGTCGTCGCGACCAGCCGCGCGTTCGCCACCGCGCACCCGGACGTCGTCGCCACCTTCGTCAAGGCGCACAAGGGCGTCCTCGACTACATGGCGCAGCACCAGGACGACGCGCTCGCGATGGCCGCGGCCGAGACCGGGCTCACCACGGACGCCGTCCGCGGGATGTACCCGCAGTACGACTTCAGCCCGACGGTGACCGCCGCCGACGTCGCCGACCTGGAGGCCACGCAGCAGTTCATGCTGGCCAACGGGATGATCACCAAGACCGTCGACATCCCCGGGCTCGTCCTGGGCGGCGCGAACGGCTAGGGCGGCCGCAGCCTCGACGCTCAGAAGCGGACGCCCTGTCCCGTCGCGATGAACTCGCGCAGGCTGCGCCCGGCCGCGTGGTCCCACCCGAGGGAGCACTGGTCGAAGCACTCGAGCGCCGGGACGAGGCCCTCGTGGACGAGCGTCACCCGGGTGCCGCCCTCGACGGGCTCGAGGTCGAACGCGATCCGCGTCCCGGTCCAGGGCTCGGGCTCGTCGACGAACGTGAGGGTGCTCGAGACGACGTCCCAGACCACCCGCTCGTCGGGGACGAGCTCGGCGACGCGCTGCACGCTCGTGTGCATCCGGCCGTAGCGGTAGGTGAACTCGGCGCCGAGCCGATCGGTCGTCCCGGTGATGTCGCCGTCCCACCAGCCCCGCGGGTCGTTGATCGCCGCGAAGACGTGGGCCGGCGGCTGGGGCACGGTGAACGTGGTGGTGTAGTCGGTGCTCATGATGGGTCCCTTCGTCGTCGTGCGGACAGCGGGGTAGACACGACCAAGGGCCGGAACTGGTCGCGACCAGTTCGGTGCCGCCGCGGTGTCGGTACGTGCATGAGTGAGGGGACCTCGATGGACCTCGTGACGCTGGCCCGCAGCGGCGACCGGGAGGCCTTCCGGGCCCTGGTGGAGCCGCACCGTGCCGAGCTGCAGGCGCACTGCTACCGGATGCTCGGCTCGTTCCAGGACGCGGAGGACGCCGTCCAGGAATGCCTGCTCAAGGCGTGGCTTGCGATGCCCGGCTTCGAGGGTCGCTCGTCGGTGCGCACGTGGCTGTACCGGATCGCCACCAACCAGTGCCTCAACGACCTGCGCACGACGAAGCGGCGCCGGGCCGCCGACGACCCCGCCCCCGCAGTACCTCCGACCGGGTACGACTCGGTGAGATGGCTGCAGCCGTACCCGGACGAGCTGCTCGCCGACATCCCCGACGAGCAGCCCGGCCCGGAGAGCCGCTACGAGTCCCGGGAGGCGATCTCGCTCGCCTTCGTCCGCGCGCTGCAGCTGCTGCCTCCCGCCCAGCGTGCCGCGCTGCTCATGCGCGACGTCCTCGGCTACCCCGCGGCCGAGGCGGCGCAGCTGCTCGACGTGACGGTGGACTCGCTCAACGGCTCGCTCAAGCGGGCGCGCGCCGTGCTCCCGGACTCGTCGGCACCCGCCGCCGGCGACCACGACCCCGAGCTGCTCGAGCGCTTCGTCGCCGCCTTCACCGCGGGTGCCGTCGAGGAGCTCGTCGCACTCATGACCGACGACGTCTGGGTGCGGATGCCGCCGCTGCCCTTCGAGTACCACGGCCTGCCTGCGGCGGCGGCCTTCTTCGCCGCTGCCGCCCCGCACCGGCAGACGATCGACCGCATGGTGCCGGTGGCGGCGAACGGGCAGCCGGCATGGGGCGAGTACGTCCGTGACCCGGTGGCCGGCGGCCCTGCACCTCGTCGGGCTCCTGGTCGTCCGCGCCCGCGGCGAGAAGGTCGACGAGGTCACCCACTTCGAGCCCGCGGCGGCCTCGCTGCTGGGCCTGCCACGGATGCTCGACTGACGCGGGGAGGGACCCGTCCGGGCGTCATCGTGAGGCGCGCCTCGGCAGGGCGAACGTCGCGCCGAGCCCGACGGCGAGGGCGAGCGCGGCCAGCCCGGTGGTGACCTGGCTGGCGTGGATCATCGCCTCGCCGGCGGCGTTGGCGGCGGCCTCCATCCCGGGCGTCCCCTGCAGGCCCGCGATGGCGGTGCCGGCGCTGTCCTTGACCGCGGCGGCGAGCGCGTCGACCGACTCGGCCGGCAGGCCGGCGGCGACGAGGTTCTGCCGGGTCGTCGTGCCGAGCGTGGACACGAGCAGGCCGCCGAGCAGCGCCACGCCGAGCGCGGAGCCGAGCTGCCGCACGGTGCTCTGCAGGCCGGAGGCCTGGCCGCTCTCCTCGACCGGAACGTCGGAGAGCAGCAGCGACGTCAGCTGTGCGGTGGCCATCCCGACTCCGACGCCGTAGAGGAACAGCAGCAGGCACACGGTGAGGGTCGACGTGGTCATCGAGAGGCTCAGCGCCAGGCCGCCGACGGCGACGACCTCGAGCGCCAGCCCGGTCTGGACGATCGCGCGCTGCGACATCCGCCCGTTGAGCCGCGGGAGTGCCGCCGAGACGAGGAACGTGCCCATCGCGAGGCAGAGGATGACGCCGCCGGTGCCGAGCGCGCTGTAGCCGAGCGTGCCCTGGAGCAGCAGCGGCAGGGTGAACAGCAGGCCGAACTCGCCGAACGCCACGATGAGGGCCGCGACGACGCCGGCACGGAACGTCGGCACGCCCAGGAGCGACAGGTCCACGAGGACGTGTCGGCCGGCGGCGGCCCGGCGCCGTTCGAGCACGACGAACGCGGCGACCGCGATGATCCCGCCGACCAGGGCGAACGGCACCGGCGAGAGGGCGCCGGACGCCTGGCGGGTCCAGCCGAACCACGAAGACTCGATGAGGGCGAAGACCACGGCGCCCATCCCCACGGCGCTGAGCAGCACACCCCACGGGTCGCGCCCGGGCATCGCGGTCGCGTCCCGCGTGTCGGGCACCGCGCGCACGATGCCGACCAGGACCACGAGTCCGACCGGGATGTTGAGCCAGAACGCCCACCGCCACGACACGTCCGTGGCGAGCCAGCCGCCGACGAGCGGACCGATCGCCGCCATGCCGCCGATCGCCGATCCCCAGACGGCGAACCCGATGACCCGCGCCCGGCCGGTGAAGGTGGCATTGAGCGTCGACAGGGTGCTTGGCACCACCATCGCGGCCCCGAGACCCTGCACCAGGCGCGCGATGACGAGCTGCGGGCCGCCGCCGGCGAGTCCGGCGACGAGGGAGGCCGCCATGAACACGACCATGCCCGCCGCGAACATGCGGCGTCGGCCGTGCAGGTCGCCCAGCCGGCCGACCGTGATGAGCGCCGCGGCGAACACGAGGGCGTAGGAGGCGTTGAGCCACTGCGCGTCGGCGGCCGTCAGGTGCAGGTCCTTCATCACCACGGGCAGGGCGACGTTGACGATCGTCGCGTCCATGATGACGACCGCGACGCCGAAACCGATCGACAGCAGCGCGGCCCAGCCACGGCGATCGAGGGTCATGCCGGCGGTCGCGGCGGGAAGGGGGCCCGCGCCCGGCGCGGGGGTGCTCTGGCGGCTCACGCCGGGGATGTTACCGACACGGTGTCGGCAAAAGCAAGGCGTCGCGGCGACGACATCCCGACGGGGTGTCGCTATCATGGCACCGGCCGAGCGCGCGATCACCACAGGAGCCACGTGCCCAAGATTCAGGCGGCGACCGTCGTCGAGCACCGCGCGGCGCAGCGCGCCGCCTTGCTCGACGCCGCCCGCACCCTGCTGTCGGCCGGACCCGGTGCCAGCGTGCCGAGCCTCGCGGACGTGGCCGAGCGGGCCGGCCTGGCGCGGTCGAGCGTCTACTCGTACTTCTCCTCGCGGGAGGACCTCTTCGATGCGCTCGTCGGCGACACTTTCCCGCGCTGGTCGTCGTACGTGCGCGAACGGATGGCCCGGCAGCGCACCCCCGGCGGCAAGGTCCTGGCCTACGTCGACGCGAACGTGCATCTCGTGGCGCGAGGCGACCACGCGCTGGCGATGACGCTCGCCGCGGTGGCCAGGGCGGATGCGCTGGCGACCTCGACCCGCGCCCTGGACGACGAGCTGCGGGTGCCCCTGGTCGCCGCCTTGCGTGAGCACGGCAGCGGCGACGCGGAGCGCACGGCCGAGCTGATCCAGGCGCTGGTGTTCGCCGTCAGCCGGATGGTCGAGACGGGCACCGGTGAGCGGCGGGCCCGTGCCATCGCGCACGAGCTGCTCGAGCCCTACCTGCTCGACTGAACCGGCGGCCTCGCTGCTGGGCCTGACGAGGATGCTCGACCGAGGTCCGCCGCGGAATCCGCGGCCCCGCGCTAGCCTCACGAAACGCACGCCCGGCCAGGCCCCCGGCGCAGCGGACCGAGCGAAGGAGCGCACCGCGTGGAGAGCATCACCAAGAACCGCCAGAGCGCGCAGACCCTGCGGGCGATGATCGGGCGGGCGTATGGGGCCGACGAGGTCCCCGTCGGCGAGCCGGGGGACTGGCTCGAGGAGATGGGTCACGGCTGGTTCAACGTGGCCTATCGGATCACGCTGCGCGGCGGCCGGGACGTGGTGCTGAAGATCGCGCCGCCCGCCGACGTGCCCGTGATGACCTACGAGCTCGGCGCGATGCGCATCGAGCTGGAGTCGCTGCGGATGATCGCCGAGAGGACGACCGTCCCTGTCCCGCGGGTCGACTTCGCCGACACCAGCCACGAGCTCGTCGACGCCGACTGGTTCTTCATGCCGTTCGTCGAGGCCGGCAACCTCGGCATCATCAAGGACGGCCTCGACCCGGAGGTTGTCGAGGAGTACGCCGAGGCGCTCGGCGCCGCCAACCGCGAGCTCAACTCGATCGTCGGCCCGTGGTTCGGGCCGCTGGCCGGGCCCGGCGACCCGTCGTGGCGCGTCGTGTTCACCGGGATCGTCGAGGACGTGCTGCGCGACGGCGAGCGCCGGAACGTCGACATCGGCTGGGACTACGACGTCGTGCGCAAGACCCTGGCCGCGCACGCGCACGTGCTCGACGAGGTCCGCGAGCCCCGGTTCATCGAGTGGGACCTCTGGGACTCCAACGTCATGGTCCGGGACGGGCGCATCGCGTGCATCATCGACCACGAGCGCGCCCTGTACGGCGACCCGCTGATGGAGGCGGGCTTCGTCGCCTCCCAGCTCCCGGCCTTCGGTGACTCGACGGCGTTCATGCGCGGGTACGGCTGGACCGAGCTGACCGCGAACGAGCGGCTGCGGCGGCGCCTGTACTGCCTCCACCTGGTGCTGATCATGGTGATCGAGACCGTCTACCGGGGGCACACCGACACCGCCCAGTACGACTGGGCTCGCATCCAGCTCGACGAGGCCATGGACCTGCTCGCCCGGCCGTGAGCACCGACTCCAGCACCGAGGCCGCCCGGCGGGACATCGAGGAGACCACCTCGCTCGGTGCCCGGCCGATCGGCCGGCTGCTGTGGCACGCGTGCTCGCACACCACGGTGTCCGTCGGCGTCTACGGCGTCTACGCGCTGACGAACGCCTGGTTCGTCGCGCGCGGGGTCGGCGCCACGGCGATGGCCGCGGTCAACCTCGTCGCGCCGCTGCTGCTCGCGCTGGGCGCGGTCTCGACCGCGCTCGGCGTCGGCGTCGCCTCGGTGGTGTCGCGCAGCCTCGGCGCGGGCGACACCGCGGGTGCGGCGCGGGCGGCCGGCAACGCCTTCACCGTCTTCTGGGCGGCCGCGATCACCACCACGGTCGTCGGGCTGTCGGCGCTCGACCCTCTGCTGCGGCTCCTCGGCGCGGACGGCACGACCCTCGGGTACGCCCACGACTACGCGGTGGTCATCCTGGCCGGCGCGATCGTGTCCACCGGGTTCTCCAGCCTGGTGCGCGCCGAGGGCCGCATGCGGTTCTCCGCGATGCTCTGGGTGATCCCCGTCCTGGTGCAGATCGCACTCGACCCGCTGCTGATCTTCGGCCTCGGCATGGGGGTCCGCGGCGCCGCGCTCGGTACCGTCGGAGGCCAGGCCGTCTCGGCCGGCATGAGCCTCTGGTTCTTCTTCGTCCAGCGTCGCCGGCCGTACCGGATCACCCCGCGGAACCTGCGCCCGCACGCCCGGACCGTCGGCACCGTCCTGGGCATCGGCCTGCCGTCGTTCCTCGCCGGGTTCGGCGCGACGCTGCTGGCCGTCGTGGTGAACACGACGCTGTCGAGGGCCGGGGGAGCGACCGCCCTGGCCGCGTTCGCGATCTGCGCCCGGATCCAGACCTTCGTCGGGATGCCCCAGCTCGGCATCAGCCAGGGCATGCAGCCGATCGTCGGCTACAACGCCGGACGGCTCCTGCTCGAGCGGGTGGCACGTGCCCGAACCCTCGCGCTGGGCACCACCCTCGGGTACAGCGCGCTGGTCGCCGCGGCGGTCGCACTGCTGGCGGGCCCGCTCGCGGGCGTCTTCGTCGACGACCCCGCGGTGCACGCCACGGCGGTCGAGGCCCTGCGGATCATGGCGATCGGGTTCGCCGCGGCGGGCGTCACCCCGCTGATCTCCGCCTACTTCCAGGCGCTGGGCCGACCCCGCCCGTCCTACCTGCTGTCGATCGGCACCCTCGTGGTCATCAAGGTCCCGCTCGTCATCGTCCTCGGGCACGCCGTCGGCACCACGGGCCTGTGGGTCGCGCTCGCCGCCGGCGAGGTGCTGTCCGCGGCGACGGCGGCCCTCGTCCTGCGTCGCGGGGGCCGACGCGCGCCCTGACCCGCAGGTCAGTCGGTTGCGGGCGCGGCGGCCGTCGCCGGAAGGGTCGGCTGGGGCGCGGTGGCGCGCAGCAGGCGCGGTCCCGTCATGAGGAACAGGACCATCCACACGCAGATGCTGAAGTACCCCGTGTGCCAGACGACGAAGGCCATGCCTCCCCAGTCGCCCAGGCTCCTGGTCTGGTGGACGACCTGGAACGCGTCCCGGACCGCGGCGGCGCCGAAGCGGAACGCGGGGTCGGGGGTCGCCGCCTGCAGCTGTGCCACGGCCTCGGGCCAGTACACCAGCGGAAGGTTGAAGCCGATCTCGAAGATCGCGTAGCCGACCGCGAACACCGTGATGAAGACCACCGCCCGCCGCAGCTGCCGCGACTGGTACCCCCGCGCGGTTCGTCGGACCCTCCACAGCGCCCGGAGGCTGAAGAACAGCATCGGGATGATCGAGAGGAAGCCGAGCCCCCAGCACGTCTCCTCGAGCGCGAAGAGGAGGTCGACCTTGGTGATCGTCGCCGTGGTGGCGAACACCTGGGCGGTGGCGATGCACGCGAACAGGACGATCGGGGTCTTCGTCTGCAGGAAGGTGCGGAACCCTCCGTGACCCTCGGCGAGCTCCGGGAAGTCGTGGTTCACGCGCAGGAGGGTCTTCGCGATCAGCCCCGCGAACGAGAGCTCGGCGAAGATCGCCAGCGAGCGGATGAGCAGCGAGCCGTTCCAGACGGTGTCGAACCACGCCAGCTGGTCCAGGTAGCTCGACACGAAGATCGCTCGGTAGAGCGCGACGGCGGCGAAGACCAGCCCCATCGCCCGCATCGTCCGCACGTACCGGACGTCCCCTTGGTCGACGTCCCGCAGCGGCCGCGCGAACAGGTAGGCGGCGACGAGCAGGGTGACGGCGTTGACGGCGACCAGGGTGCTCCACCACGGAACGGCCCACGACCAGTCGGATGCGCTCAGCGGCATCGATGGCTCCTACGGAAGAACGAGAGCGACACCCTACGACGCCGGCCGCCCCGTTCCGACGGGCCC
>Ga0207857_1000180_pt1 | contig 18718 bp, 18 predicted proteins | sample LuqExpMetageno22_FD_187780 | JGI IMG/M metagenome (GOLD analysis project Ga0207857, IMG submission 187780) | Tropical forest soil microbial communities from Luquillo Experimental Forest, Puerto Rico - Sample 22 (SPAdes) | ecosystem: Environmental > Terrestrial > Soil > Tropical forest ... | reverse complement strand
AAGCCTGGCCTGGACGAACTGGCCGACGAGATAGCCGACAAGGTCAAGCCGGTATTGATCGAGGTCCGGGACATTATCGGCTATATCAACGACCCTAACGGCGATCTCAAGAAAACCATCCACAACCTTGAACTTCTGACTCGCAACCTGGAAGAGACCCGCCGGAATGCCGACAGGCTGCTCCTAACAGCCAATGGCAACATCGACCGCATTGCCGGCCAGGCCGGCACCGTGCTCGACACCACCAACCGGAAGATCGAGAGCATCGACCTGGCGCCAACCCTTACCCGGGTCAACAGCGCCATCGACAGACTCCCGCCGCTCCTGGACAAGGCCGACGCCACCCTGGACAATGTGGCCCACATCTCCCGGGAGACCCGCACCAAGCTGCCCGGCCTGCTTTCCCAGACCGAAGACGTCATGTTCAGCACCGATAAACTGATCAACTCCATCCAGAACACTTGGCTTCTCAGGGATTCATCCCCGCCGTCGGGCAACCGGATGTTCATCAAGGGGGGCAGTTATGAGTAGCCGGTGTGCCGCCATACTGCGGCTGGCGGCCCTGCTGGCCACCCTCTCCCTGGCCGGCTGCTTCGGCGGCGGCAGCACGGTGGTGCGCTCCGAGGCGCAAACCCGGGCCGACACGCTGCTTAAACGGGGCATCCGGGCCGAACAGAAAGGGGAAGTTCCCGAGGCCGGAAGGCTGCTCCGTGAGGCCCTGGCCGTGAGTTCAGCCATCGAGGACATCCCCGCGAAAACAGTGGCGCTCATCAACTTGGCCCGGCTGAGCCGTTTGAACAACGATCTTGCCGACGCATCGGCCTCCATCGACGCGGCCTTGGCGCTGCTCGCCCCCCAGGCGGAGTTTTACAGCGAGGCGGCCTACGAAAAGGCCCTTGTCTGCTTGGCTGGCGGTGATTCGGCAACGGCGCTGGCGTGGGCGGAGAGGTCCGTAGCTGCAGAAACGGGTTCCTTGGTGGGCAGGCGGATGAATCTGGTGGGGCGCATTCTCTTGGCTCAGGGGGAATGGAGCAAGGCCGGTCAGACGGTGACAAGGGCCCTGGAGGAGAATCGCGGCGACGAGAACCGGGAGGAAAGGGCGAACTCCCTGCGGATGCTGGGGATCGTCGCCAGGAACGACGGGGATTTCAGGGAGGCGGAGCGGTTTCTGAACGAGGCGCTATGGATCGACAAACAGATCGGCGCAAGCGCCAAGATCGCCTCGGACCTGGAGGAGTTGGCGACCACGGCCCGCGCCGGCGGCGATCCGGACAAAACGGCCCGCTACCTGGAGCGGGCCTACGATGTTCACTACGGCGCCGGCAGGTTCGGGCCGGCCGGTGCGGCCCAGTCTGCGCTGGCGGACCTGTTCAGCCGACTGGGGGATGACACCAGGGCTGAGGCGGCACGGGCCAAGGCCCGTGAACTGGCCGAGCGCGCAACGGCTCAAAAGCCGGCAACGCCGCCGGAGACGATCAACCCCTCCAAGAGTCCGTAGTCGCTCACCTTCATGATATCGAACCCGAACCTGTCCATCGTATGGAGGGTGATGAGGATCCCGGCGATAATCAGGTCTTCCCTCCCCTTTTCCAGGCCGGGAACCGCCAGTCGTTCTTCGGGGGCCATGGGCAACAGGCGCTCAAAGATGGTCTCGATCTGCCGGCGGGAGATGGTTGCGTTGTTGACCCTGCGGTAGTCGTAATCCTTCATTTCCATGGCAATGGCCGCCAGGGTGGTCGCGGTGCCGGCAGTGCCGACCAGGGTCGCGCCGGATGTCGGCCTGCTGTGAGCCGTTGCCATCTCCTGCTGGAGCAGATCCAGTTCCCTGTCGATCTTTTCCGAAACCGCTTCGGGGGTCACCTTGCCCTCGGTTAGCCTGACCACCCCCATGGGCAGGCTGCGGACGAACTCCGCCCGGCCGTCCCGCGCCAAGGTATATTCGGTACTGCCGCCGCCGACGTCGAAGACCAGGAGTTCCTTCTCCCGTCGGTCAAGCCCCGCCAGAACACCGGCAAGGGTCAATTCCCCCTCCCGAATGCCGTCGATGACCATGAGTTCGATGCCGGCTTCGCAGCGGACCAACTCCACGAACGCCGGGCCATTGGCCGCATCCCGCACCGCGCTGGTCGCAACGGCGCGGACCTGGGAGACGTCCAGCGAACCCATGATGCCGGCAAAACGTTGCAGGCAATCCAGGCCGCGCCGCTGGGCGTCGCCGGAGAGCCCTTCCTCGCGGCTGAAGCCGCCGCCCATGCGAACGATCTCCCGCTCGAGGTGAACGTGCTCAAAGCCCCCGTCCCGGAGTTCGGCCACGAGCAAGCGGGCGGTGTTGGTGCCGAAATCGATGGCGGCGACCCTGGGCCCCATCAGCGCCTTCTCCCCTGCGAGGTGATGATATTCCAGCACAATGCGGCAATCCCCTCGAAGTCCGACGACATCTCGTTGAACAATTTGGCGGCCCGCGGAGGGCAGACGCCGCTGCTCATGCGCTCGAAATGATTCTGCCGCGCCGTCTCAAAGGCGCTGCGAGCCTCTGTCTTGGCAGCAAACAGATCAAACCCGTCCCGGGTGGAACCGTACCTGATCAGATTTTCGGTATCGCCGATGGCGCCGGTCACAACCTGGGCAAGACGCTTCAGATCGTCCATCGCATCCTCGGAAAAGATAACGCCGGCCTCCTTTTTGGACACGATCCCCTTCAGGATATTCTCGCAACGGTCGCCGATGTGTTCCAGGTCGCTGACCGTTTGGAAAAGGCCGGGAATGTCGTAGCTGATCTCGGGGCTGTCCGCCGTCCGGGCCAGGGCCGCCAGGAAGCTGGTGATCTCATGATTGAGCGAATCCAGCACCTGTTCGTGCTGCCTAATGGTATCCGCCCTGCGGGCGTCGAAATCGAAAAGGATCTCGTGGATATCTGCGTACATGAATGCCGTTACCGACATCATGCGGGTAATCTCCTTGCGGACCTGTTCCATGGCAAGGGGCGGGGTATTGAGGATGCGCTCGTCCAGGTAGCCAGCGCAGGGCTGCGACGCAACCATCCCGTTGCCGGTGATTGCGGATGAACCGCCGAGCATGCGGGCCAACGGGGCACTGATGGCAATCAGGATGCACGCCACCAGGAGGCTTGCGACCGTATGCACCCATGCCAACTGGCAGAAGAGCGGTTGGCCGTCGGTGCAGGCCCCCGACCATTCGGCAAAGGGGAGGCGCTGGGCCGTTTCCAACATGAACGAGGCAAGAGGAACCAACAGCAGGGCCACCGCAAAGGCAAAAAACAGGTAGGTGGTGGCGACCCTGCGGGTCACGGAGTTCCCACCGACCGACGCCAGCGCCCCCATTGCCGCCACCCCGATCAGCCCGCCCAGCACCATGCGCGAGGCGGTTACGGGGTCGATCTGGTAGCCCGACGACAGCGAGGCGACGACCGTCACCGAGGAGTGGGCCGACTGGACGAGAAACGATATCAGGGCCCCGAAGAGGGTCGCCAGGATCGGCTGATGAAAAAACAGCTCATTGAAGGTGGTATAGAAGGGATGATGATCAAACGGCCGATAGCTCCCCTCCAGAAGGGTCAACCCCAAAAAAAGCAGGCCGATGCCCAGGAGGAGGTCGCCAGCGTTGGCATAGCGTCGTTTGCGGGCGAAAAATTTGAGCACGACGCCGGAAAAGATGAGCGGTGTGGAAATCAGGCTGTAGGGGATGATATGAATGTGCAGGGGGAGCGAGGCACCGATGAGCACCCCTCCCAAAACGCTCAACGCCTGAAAGGTATTCAGAACGCCGCCGTTGACCAGACCCATGGTAAAGATGACCGCCGCGCTGCCCGAATTGACCGCCAGTGCGGCGGCCATGCCGAACAGCATGGAATAGAGGCGGTTTGAGGTAAGCGTGGTAAAGACGTCCCTGATGCGAGCATCAGCCACCGTCCGGATGCCGTCCGACATCAGACGCATACCGAGCAAAAACAGGCCGATGCCCCCCAAAGCGCCCTCGATCAGACTGAGAGGCATTATCGGTACTGCTCCATGATCCTTAATACCGGGTACCCTCTACCGAAGCGGCAGCATCCCGGCCATCAATCGTTTTAAATCCTTTGCGCGGAACCAAACAAAAGAGATAATCATAACAGATTCTTGTCAACCAACTATAACAGACCCCCCAAAAAAAGCCCAGCTAATTGTTCAGTCGCCCTGCCCTCCGCCGCGGTGGAAATGCGGAGCGGCAGAAATATCGTTTACCGGCGCTATCCGAACGCGGCGGAGGACGCAATGACATGAACGTTCAGTCAGAGGGGACAAAAAAAGCCCTCCCCTCTAAAAGGGAGGGCCTTCCTCAGCATCACTCCGCACACCGGAAAGGCGTCTCGAAGCTCGATGACGGAAGGTTTTTGCGGCTAGCCGAGCACCCGTTCCTTCAATTCCTTGCCAACCTTGAAGAAAGGGAGTTTTTTGGGGCTAACCGTGATTTGTTCGCCTGTTTTGGGATTCCTTCCGGTATAGGTCCCGTAATCCTTGATGACAAAGCTGCCGAGGCCGCGTATCTCAATGCGCTCGCCATCCACCATGGCGTCGGTCATGGAGTTGAAAATGAGGTTGACAATCTCTTCAGCGCGTTTGTTCGAGATGTCCTTCCTGATCGCCAACTGTTCAATAAGCTCGGATTTGTTCATGTCTGCTCATACCTCCGGATTTATGCCACTTCAGGCCGTTGTAAATAGTTTCCACACGGAAAAGGTTCTTTTCCGCCCATGCCGCGTCAATTTTCGGGCTTGCTTGTGTGGCGTACCGATGTACGCCTCCGCGCAATCCCTCGATTTTCTTGCCTGGACAAAAAACTCTTTTCCGAATCGGAAACCGCTAACGTTACGGCGACCTCAGTGACCACACCCCCCGAGATATCGCCTTACGATATATGCCGCGTCATTGCTGCGGCCGCATTGTACCAGAACGTCACGAAGCCTTTCGGCCGCGGTGCGGGCTGAAGGTGTATTCAGAAGCCCGCTATACATGTCGATTGCCCGGTCGGCGTCACCGGCAAGCAGATAAACATCAGCCCTGAGCAGCCGGGATTGCTCCGCCAGTATCCGGGCCTCCATCATGGCTTCAAGCTGCTGACCCGCTTCATCAAACCGCTCTCCTTCGACCAGCATCAGGGCAAGCCCCAGATGGGCCAGCGAGTTGGCGGCATTTGCCACGATCGCATCCCGAAGGCATGCCTCAGCCTTCTCGGTCTGACCGAGCCGGAACAGGATCATACCCTTTTCGTAGCAGTATATGTCGTGGCTGGAGCCGGAATACCACGCCTCGAGCATCTTCAAAGCGTCGTTATGCCGGTTCCGGCTTGCAGTCAAATACATGTTTGCAAATTCCTCTCCCAAATCGGCATATCGTACATACATTTCGCGTGGAAGTTGTTGAATTAACAGATCGTAATATTCCATTAATGGCATAGTAACGTCGCTAGATTCATCTGTTACCTGTTCTTCCGGGGCACAGGAACTGCACGAAGAACATCCGCTTGCAGGAGCATTTTCCTTGACCTCGTCACCGTTGTTACGGCAGAGCGCCGCCAATTCCTCCGCCTTTTCCCGTAGCGCCCCATCGTCGGTCAGCGATTTTGCCAGTTCCAGGTGATCGGACGCCTTGTCGTGCAACCCCCTGCCCAAGGCGGATTCTGCTTCACTGATGTTAAGCTCGGCCAGCGCGCGATTGGCGTTTCCGATCTGCTTTTCACAGGCAGCCAGCAGGTCCTCTCCGCCTTTAGAGCCCAGAAGGAGGCGCCGGGCATCCTCATAGGCGCAGCGCGCCTCGTAAAAATGGCGTTCGCCCAGGAGCCGTTCGCCACGGGCCATCAGATCAGCAGGATCCTTCGAAAACAGTTTTTTCAGGATATTCACGATAATACCTCCGGTCAGGGCCTTATTCACTTTGCAGCAGGGTAACGCTCTCCACATGAAATGTCTGGGGGAACATGTCAACCGGCACGCTCTCTGCCACGCGGTAGCCATGTCCCGCCAACAAGCCGCAATCCCGGGCCAGGGTGCTGGAATCGCAGGATATGTAGATGATCCTCTCCGGCTCCAGGCGGCAGAGCCCCGGTATGGCTTCCGCCGCCCCGGTGCGGGGAGGGTCGAGGATGACCGTAGGGAAACGGCGGCCCAAGGTGGCAAGCCAGGCGAGCCCTTGGGCGGCATCGGCGCACACATATTCCGCGTTGGTTACTCCGTTCAGGCGGCAGTTCTCCTGGGCCGCCGCTATGGAGTCCCCGTACCCCTCCAGCCCGGTCACGCTAGCAACGCTCCCTGCAAGAGGGAGGGAAAAATTGCCGTTGCCGCAGTACAGGTCGAGCAGGTTTTCATCACCGCGGAACGCCGCCATGCGCCGGACGAGTTCCAAAATGGCCAGGTTCTGGAGACTGTTCACCTGGGAAAACCCTCCCGGCCGGAAGGTGAGCGCTGTCGGCGGCGAACCGGGAGCAGCGGCCGGCATGGAGTAGGCAAGATAGCCGTCCCCGCAGAGTCTTTGCAGGGTGGATTTGCGCCCGGTCTGCAGGAAGATACCACTTAAAGGTGTCAGCTCGGAGAAACGTTCCTGGAAGAAGCAGGCAACCGCGTCATGGTTGTTTCCGATGTAATTAATCGTCGCAACCGTTTCCCGTGCGCCGCACTCGATGTTGATCTGGGGGATGGCAGCCGGCTCGGAAAACGATGCCAGAACGCGCCGCAGGTTGGACAAGGCCTCATTGATGGCCGGCAGGGCGATGGGGCACCCTTGGGCGGCATCCTCCACAAAGTGGGTGCCGTTCCGAAAAAAGCCGATCTGCAGCCCGGCTGCCCCGGCATGCAGCTTGAACTGGACCCGGTTGCGATAGCCGTATTCCAGCGCAGAAGGGACCGTCTCCCTCACCCGTTCGCCCGGTACCCGGCCGCCGCGCCACAATGTCTCGGCGTGGATATCCCGCTTTGCCGCAAGATGGTGGGAATAGGCGATGTGCTGCCAGTTGCAGCCGCCGCACGTGCCGAACAACGGACAGGGAGGGACGACCCGCAAGGGGGAAGGGGTGACTATCTCTATGATACGGGCCGTTAGGTACGAGCGTTTCTCGGCGGTGACGGCCAGGCGGACCTCATCGCCGGGACAGCTCAGGGGGACGAAGCAGACCTTGCCGTCGATGCGGCAGACACCGTTGCCGCCAAAGGCGAGCTTGTCGATCATCGTAACGGGTGGCGACATAGAGGCTTACCGGCAAGCATTCGACTTCAGGCATCTGGCATATTCGCTGCGCATGAAGCGTTCGGGGAAATCGGGACGTGACAGGTAGGGAAGCACATTGGTGTCGAAGGCCTCCAGAAGACCCTGGCGCACGGCTGCGATGCCGGCCTCGGGCACCGCCATCTTTTCAAGGGTGCGATGGAAATGAACCTGCTCTCCCAGGAGCCGGAGCGCTGCCCGATACTCTTCGGCATCGGCGAAGGGGGCAGCAGAGAGGGGGACATCGGCGCTGACCTCGATGCGTACATGGTAATAGCCGCCGAAATAATGGCGGGTCGCATCCCGGAGCCTGGCCGTTATGCCGCCGCCCAGGTCGTATTCCCTGATGATCCGCTCACTGTCCATCGTGATTCCTTTTCATCTCCCGCGCCAGTTCGACCAGATTCCGCACCAGCAGTTCCTCCAGTCTGGCCCCCTTTTCGGCCGAGGCTTTGCCCGGATCGCCCCATACACCGCCGGGCCAGTAACGACGCTTGTCGCGCACCAGGATGCCGTTCGGAAAACCGGGGAACTCACGGGGCGCACGCCCCTTGACCAGATGGGGGTGGGTGTGGAGAATGCGGGAGGTTTCGATCTCTCCGGCATGGGAGTCGCCCGGCGTTTCGATGATATCCCGCCCCCCGTCCCCGGCCAGATCGAACTCGCTCACAACAGCCACGGAGATGTCGTCGAACCGGGCGATCAGGGCCTCGCCCGCATCCTGGAGTGCCATGCGGTGCGCGCCGCCGGCATGCCCCGTCAGGGCGACAAAGCTGCACAGCCCCTGCTCCCGGAGCGAGGTGACGATATCCCTGAACAGCGCCCCAAGGGTCTGGGTGGAAATGGAGATGGTGCCGGGGTGGCACGCGGTGGAGCGGCAATTGCCGTAGGGGACGGGTGGAGCCACGAACAGCGGCGTTATCCGGGAGGCCTTCTTGCAGACCTCATAGGCCTCCAAGGTATCAGTGGAGAGGGGGAGATGGCTGCCGTGCTCCTCCACCGAGCCAAAGGGGATCAGGACGGTCCGAGTCAGAGCCAAGCCGGCCTCGAACTCGGTCATGGTCATCTCTTCTATGATCACAGCGCCCCCAGCATCTTGTGCATCTGCGGGATCACCCGGACATCGGGGAGCTGCGCCGCAGCCGCTTCCTGCAAGCGCAGGATCTTTTCGGCAGTGATGGCAACCCCGCCTGCGGCATTGGACAAGGGCTGGAGAAACAGGGGGGTCGAGCGTTCCACTGCCGCCATGATGGCGCAGACCCGGCCGATCTCGTCCAGCGTCGTATCCTGGCCAATGACGACCTTGACCGAGACCTGCCGCTGTGCGGCCACCTCCAGAAACAGGCGGTGTTCCTGCCAGAGATCCTGTTCGCAGCCCGCTGTGGAAGGGAGCTTCATATCCATGCTGATATAGTCGGTGCTGTCGATAACCCGCTTCAGTTCGGCGTGCAGGGTCCCGTTGGTTTCCAGATGGATCGGGAGGATGCGGCGCAACACCGGTAGCCACTCGCGGAGCGTTTCGGCCTGGAGCAGCGGCTCCCCGCCGGTTACGCTGATGGAATGATGGGCGCCCGGCAGGCGGCTGTGCCATTCCGCAACCAGCGTGACGAGCCCATGCACGTCGGGAGGCTGGGGCAGTGGGAGCATGATCCCCGAACCCGGGGCGGTTTCCACCTGGCAGGAAGCGCTTTCGTACACCGTGTCGCAGTAGCGGCAATCCAGGTTGCACTCATCCAGGCGGATGAACACCTGACGCCGGCCGGCCAGATACCCCTCCCCCTGGATCGAGGAGAAGATCTCGCTGATGCGGGCCGGATCACTCATAGTAGCAGGCAGAGGCGTTGTCCGACTCCCAGACGGTCACGGAATCAACTGCAATGACGTCGTTGTTGAGGCGTTCGGAAAGCCGCTGGTACAGGTAGCGTGAGATGTGCTCCGAGGAGGGGGATACGTCGCGGAAGGCAGGATTTTCGTTGAGGTACTTATGGTCCAGTTCGTTGATCACAACGCCGGCCTCGCGCTTGAGCACCTTGAAGTCCACGCCCAGCCCGGCCTTGTCCAGTTCGCTGGCGGTCACCGTCACCTCCACCTTCCAGTTGTGGCCGTGGAGGTTCTCACAGTCCCCCTGGTAGTTGATCAGGTTGTGGGCTGCGGCAAAGCTCGTGCGGATCGTGAGTTTATACATGGATAAGGCTCCTGGGTGCAGCATGGGATACTTTAAACTTTTTTATGATACACAAAAAAGGGGGCAATCACAAGGGGGCGCACATCAGCGACAACGGCGGCGCAACGATCGACAAAAACCCTGGTACGGGTAGTACGGGGTTCAAAAAAAGGGTAACCCCGGAGGGTTACCCTTTTACCCATAAAGCATTATCGCCAGGAACCTACCGCTGGGATGCCTCCAGGGCCAGTTGGATGTCGGCGATGATGTCGTCGATGTTCTCCAGGCCGATGGAGAGCCTGATGAAGTCCGCCGTAACGCCGGACGCCGCCTGTTCCTCCTCGGAGAGTTGCTGGTGCGTGGTAGAGGCGGGGTGAATGACCAGCGACTTGGCGTCGCCGATATTGGCCAGGTGTGAGAGGAGCTTGACGCTGTCAATGAACTTCTTGCCCGCTTCCATTCCCCCCTTGATGCCGAAGCCGATGATGGCCCCCTCCCCCTTGGGCAGGTACTTGCGGGCCCGGTTATGGTCCTTGTGGCTGGCTAGGCCGGGATAGTTGACCCAGGCGACAAGCGGGCTCTGCTCCAGCCAGGCGGCCACGGCGCGGGCGTTCTCCACATGGCGCGGCATGCGAACGTGCAGGGTTTCGAGTCCCTGGAGGAACTGGAACGCATTGAAGGGGGACAGGCAGGCGCCCATGTCGCGCAGCAGCGTGACCCGCATCTTGAGGATGTAGGAGAGATTGCCGAGCGCTTCCCAGTACTTCAGTCCGTGATAGGAGGGGTCCGGCTCGGTAAATTCCGGGAACCGGCCGTTGTCCCAAGGGAATTTCCCGCCGTCCACCACGGCTCCGCCGATACTGGTGCCATGGCCGCCGATAAACTTGGTCAGGGAGTAGACCACGATGTCGGCCCCATGTTCGAGCGGCTTGAACAGAAACGGTGTCGTGACCGTATTGTCCACCACGAACGGGATCCCCGCCGCATGGGCAATGGCGCCGATGGCCTCGAAATCGTCAACGTTGTTCTTGGGATTGCCCACCGACTCGGTGTAGACCAGACGGGTGTTTTCGTCGATGGCGCGGCGCACGTTCTCCGGGTCCGAAGAATCGACGAACTTCACCGTGATGCCGAGCTTGGGCAGGGTGTAGTGAAAGAGGTTATAGGTGCCGCCGTACAGATAATTGGTGGAGACGATGTTCTGGCCGGCCTGGGCGATGTTGAGCACGGCATAGGTGATGGCGGCCTGTCCCGAGGCGACCGCCAGTGCCCCGACGCCGCCGTCCAGCGCCGCCAGGCGCTGTTCCAGCACGTCGGTGGTGGGGTTCATCAGCCGGGTGTAGATATTGCCGAACTCCTTCAGGCCGAACAGGTTGGCGGCGTGCTCGGAACTTTTGAACACATAGGACGATGTCTGGTAAATGGGTACAGCGCGGGAAAGTGTGGCCGAGTCCGGTGATTGGCCGGCATGGAGCGCTAACGTTTCAAGGGCGGGCGTTCTGTTTTCCATGGTTTCCTCCTGGGATGCCGTTTTGATGAGGAGACGTTACAATTTCCTCGCAGATAAGTCAACTTGATTTCGCCACATAAAGTTTACCACATTTGTGTAGTATCCGGGGGCGGCACCAAGTTGCGCCAAATGCTGGCAGCCTCCCGGTCAGATCGTGATCGTATCGCCGGGCTGGAGGCGTTCTGGCCGGGGCGGCTCGTTGAAGGACGATGCCAGCAGGTAGAAGAAGAGCGCCACCGTGGCGAGGATCATGAAAAATACCGGCAGCACCCGCACCCGGGCATCGCGAAGGTCTCCCGGCAACACCAGACCGAAGACGGCCAGAACCACGCCATAGCCGCCAAAGGCCGCGGCCCAGAAGATACCCAGCCGGTACAGGCGCATCTCCGCACTGTCCGACAGCGAGAACAGGTCGGCTATGCCCACATGGTAGAAGCTGGCCAAAACGATCAAAAGGAGAGCGGCCAGAATAAGGCGCAAGCCGCTTCTAACAGTACGTTTACGCATAAACAGGGGTCCTTTTTCAGCATTTAGCAGGTTGTTGAAACACCAAGGTTGTTCAAAAACAGCCAGATCGTCGCATCCGCGGAATGGCCCGCGGAGACGTAGCAGCGCTACGCCGCACAAAGGGACTTGCGAGAACGGCGGCGAGATGGCTGTTTTTGAACAACCTAATCAACCGCACCACGACACATTGCCCACGCCGCCCCGTAGCACCTCGGGGACGTCGCCGGTCAGCGCCACCACCGAACTGACGTCTGTGGCGAGGAGCCCGCCGTCGATAACGAAGTCGAGCTGGTGTCCGAAGATATCCTCAATGATATAGGGATCGCCAACTGGGTCTTCTCCGGAAGGATTGGCGCTGGTGGTTACGATCGGATTTCCCAGTTCTTTCACCAGTTCAAGGCAGATGCGGTTATCCGGAATTCTGATCCCCACGGTTTTCTGGCGGGTCAGGAGCAGGTCGGGCACATCGCGGGTGGCCTCCAGTACAAAGGTATAGGGGCCGGGAAGGTAGCGTTTCAGTATCCTGAAGGCGTTATTGCCCACGTTGGCATAATGGGCAACCTCGGACAGGCTTGAGCAGATGAACGAAAACGGTTTGCGCCGCTCGCGTCCTTTCATGAGGTAGATGCGTTCAATCCCCTTCTTGTTGAAGATGGAGCAGCCAATGCCGTAGGTCGTGTCGGTGGGATAGGCAATGATACCGCCGTTTTTCAGGCAGTCCACAACGCGGGCAACCTGGTGCGGCTGGGGATGTTCGGAGTCCAGGCTCAGCAACATGTCAGTGATGGTTCCCTCTTACCGGCAGTCATTGGCCGGGTAATGTCATGCCGTTTTGTGCTATCTAGTATTTATTGCATGGTTCGGTATAAATTCAAGCAATTTCTTCCAAGGCACCGCTACCCTCGTTTATTCCTCTCATTAACCATTTGACAGTATACTGATTATATGCATAATGATAATAATTACGGAACAATGAGGGCAGACGCGCCATGTACGACGTTGAGAAAAGCATCGGTTTTCTGCTGGCAAAGGCCTACCAACGGGCCTTTGCGTTTTTCAGGGAAGAATTGGAACCATTCGACCTGACGCCTCCCCAGTTCGGCGTTCTGGCCTTTCTCTGGCAGCAGGACGGATTGACGCAGGTGGAGTTGTCCGAAAAGAGCCAAATCGACCGCACCACCCTGGGAGGGCTGATCGACCGCTTGGAAAAAGGCGGGCTGGTTGAGCGCCACCCCCATCCCCATGACCGGCGGGCGCACCAGATACTGCTCACCCTTCGGGGAAGATCGTTGGAAGCTCCCCTGGGCGAATGTGCGAATAAGGCCCTGGCACGACTTACCAACGGCTTGAATACCGGCGACGTCGCCGATCTTGCACGCATACTGGAGTTCCTTCGCGGAGAAGAGAGGATATATGAGAAACCTGCTTTTTAGCCTCTTCATTACCAGCGTTCTTCTGGTCAGCGCCACGTCGTGGGGTGCCCAGCTCACGTTGCGGGAATGCCTGGAGCGGGCCAAGGAGCACAACCCCGGCCTGAAGGCAGCGGCCTGGACGCCCCGCATCGCCCAGGAGGACATTCGCCAGGCATCGGCGGCCGACTACCCCCGCATTGATGCCCAGGCCGGCTATACCGCGCAGCAGACTGCGCAGGGCGCAAAACTCGGCGGCATTTCGGCCGAGACCCAGCAGGCGGATTACGCCTCTGCCGGCCTCGCCGCCACCTACACCATTTATGACTTCGGTCGCCGGAGCGCCCGACAACAGATGGCCAGGGCACTTGCCGACTCATCTGCCCAGTCCTTCGAAGCGCGCCGCACGGACGTTGCGTTGCAGGTGATCGAAGCCTACTTCTCCATCCTGGAAACCGGCAAGTTGATCACAGCGGCCGCGGACGAGGTTGCCCAGGTGGAGGAGCACCGCCGCGTGGCCCAGGCGCTGTTCGAGGAGGGAGTCGTCACCCGCAACGATGTGTTGCAGGCCGATGTGCGCCTGGCTGCGGCCAGGCAGAAGCTTTTGACCATGAAAAACCGCCGGGAGAATAACTGGCTTCAGCTCAACTTCCTGACCGGTTCCGAGGCCGGTTTTCGCGCCGAACTGGATGAGGGCGCCACCTTTTCGGGCGGCACAGCGGCACCGTTGAACGAAAACGACGCGCTCTCCCGACGCCACGATGTGCTGGCCCTACGCCACGGGGTGGAGGCCAGCAACATGGAGGTGCGTGAAAGCAAGGCCGCCTTCTATCCCGAACTCTATACCCAGGCCGACCTCAACTACGTCCAGAATGACAAGGCGCTCGAACAGACCATCATGGCGGCCTTCATCGGCATCAGGGTCAACCTGTTCGACGGCTTTGCCACCACGGCAACCACGGAAAAGGCCGTGCGCAACCGTTCCAGGAACCAGGATGCCCTGCGCCAGGCCGAATCCCAGGTGCGCCTGGAGATCGATACCTCCAAAAACGATGTCAACGTGGCCAGTGAGCGGATCAGCGTGGCCGAAACCGCCATCCGCCAGAGTGAGGAAAATCTGCGCATCAACAAGGAACGCTACCGGGAGCGGGTCGGCACGGCAACCGAGGTGTTGGACGCCCAAACCCTGGTCACCCAGGCCAGGACCGACTACTACAGCGCGCTGTACGATTATCAGGTTTCCACTGCCCGCTTGAAGCGCGCCGTGGGAGAACTCTAAACAATGACGCCAGCGGAGGAAGCAATGGCAGACGATACGATCACCACAACCACGGAAGAGACCCCAGACGGGACCCCCGGCGCCGCGCCGGCACCGGAGGACGAAAGGCAGGGTAGCGGCAGGCGCCACAAGGCGCTGGCCGTCTTCCTGATTCTTGTCATCGCCGGCAGTTGGTTCGGGTTTAAATGGTTGATCAGGAGCAAGACCCACATCGAGACCGACAATGCGTTTATCGAGGCCCGCATCGTCCCGATCTCCGCCAAGGTGCCCGGCACCGTGACGCGCGTGCTGGTGAACGACAACCAGTTCGTCAAGCAGGGCGACCTCATTGTGGAGCTCGACGACCGCGACTACCGGGTGAAGGTCACCCAGACCGAGGCGGGCGTCGGCATGGCGGAAAACGAGACCGGCGGGGAATACCAGAAGGTGGAGGGCGCCCGGGCAGGGCTCCAGTCTGCCCGGGCCACGTACGATCAGGCGGTGTTGGACCTCACCCGTGGTGAGGCGCTCTTTAGCCGCGAAGTGATCCCCAAGGAACAGCTCGACCGCCTCAAAACCGCCAAGCGTGTTGCCGACTCGAAGCTGAAAGAGGCGGCCGAGGCGCTCAAACGCGCCCAGGCCGAGGCAGGCCTGTCCGTCCGTGACGGCAACAAGGCCCGGATACTCCAGCGCAGGGCGCAAATGGATGAGGCAAAACTGCAACTCTCCTACACCAAGGTCTTTGCACCCCGCGACGGCTACATAACGCGCAAATCCATCGAGCCGGGTACCAACATCCAGGCCGGCCAGTCCCTGATGGCGCTGGTGCCGCTACAGGACGCCTGGATTACGGCCAATTACAAGGAAAGCCAGTTGACCTACATCAGGCCCGGCCAGAAGGTGGAATTCACCGTGGACACCTATCCGGGACGGACGTTCAACGGCAGCGTGGACAGCATCATGGCCGGGACCGGCGCCGCCTTTTCCCTGCTCCCCCCGGAGAACGCCACTGGCAACTACGTCAAGGTGGTTCAGCGGATTCCGGTAAAGATCGTCATCGACACCACCTCGGACCCGGAGCACCTGCTGCGGGTGGGGATGAGCGTCATCCCCACGGTGCTGGTGGGCCGTAGTACCGCCGATATACTAAAGGACCTGAACCCGTTCAACTGAACCGAGAGGGGCGATCCTCGCGATCGCCCTGCCCATGGCCCATGTCAACATCTGAAGACAAAAATATCAATAAATGGCTGATCACCATCACGGTCATGCTCCCCGCCATTATGGAGATCATCGACACCTCGGTGGCCAACGTGGCCCTGCCCCACATGCAGGGCAGCCTCAATGCCGGCACCGACGAGGTCACCTGGGTGCTGACCTCCTACCTGGTCAGCAATGCCGTTGTGCTCCCCATGACCGGCTGGCTGGCGCGGGTCTTCGGGCGAAAACGCTTTCTGATGACCTGCATCGCGCTGTTCACCCTAGCGTCCCTCCTGTGCGGGGCCGCCCCTAACCTGGCCTCGCTCATCTTCTTCCGGGTTGTGCAGGGAGCGGCCGGCGGCGCGCTGATCCCCATCAGCCAGGCCATCCTGATGGAGACATTTCCTCCTCACCAGCGCGGCATGGCCATGGCCATCTTCGGCATCGGGGCCATGTTCGGCCCCATCGTCGGCCCGGCGCTGGGGGGGTGGATCACCGACAACCTGAACTGGCGCTGGATCTTCTACATTAACCTGCCCGTGGGCATCATCGCTTCCATCATGTGCGCCTTCTTCATCTTCGATCCCGCCTATCTCAAGCGGAGCGGAACCCGCCTTTCCATCGACTACTGGGGGCTGTTCCTGCTCACCGTCAGCATGGGGTCGCTGCAGGTGGTATTGGACAAGGGGCAGCAGGACGACTGGTTCAGCTCAAAGTTCATCATCACCTTCAGCATCATCACCGTCATCTCGCTCATAGCGCTGATCTGGGTGGAATTGACCCACGAACACCCCATCATCAACCTGCGCCTGTTCAAGAACGTTTCCTTCTCGGCCGGCAACTTCATCATGTTCGTGGTCGGTTTTTGCCTGTACAGCTCCATCATGCTGATACCGCTCTTCCTGCAAACCCTGATGGGATACTCGGCCACCGACGCCGGCATGGTCATGGCCCCCGGCGGCGTGGCCACTCTCATCACCATGCCTTTTGTCGGCGCGGCCCTGGCAAAGAAGGACGGCCGCAAGATCGTCTTCTTCGGCCTCTTGATCGGTGCAGCCTCCATGTTCATCATGCAGGGGCTCAATCTGCAAGGGGCGTTCTGGAACTATACCTGGCCGCGCATCGTACTGGGTTTCGGCCTGGCCATGATCTTCGTGCCCCTGACCACCGTTACCCTGGCCACCATCCCCAAACCGGAGATGGGCAACGCCACCGGCATGTTCAACCTGTTGCGCAATATCGGCGGCAGTGTCGGCATCGCCATGGCCACCACCCTCCTGGCGCGGCTGGAACAGTTCTACCAGAACAACCTGATCGCCCATGTCACGCCCTATAATACGGCTTGGCAGATGCGTTTCGAGGGCCTGAAGCAAACTCTAGTCACCCGGGGGATGGCCTCCGGCCAAGCCGACAAGACCGCCCTCGGCATGATGTACGGCGCCCTGCGCAGGCAGGCGGGAGTCCTGGCCTTCAACCGCATCTTCTTCATCATCGGACTGGCCTTTCTGGTCATCCTCCCCCTGCTCCTGCTCCTGAAACGGACCTCGCATCAGGAAGACGGCGGCATGGGGCATTAATCCCGAAGAAGCAGCTACCACAGAGACATAGAGACACGGAGGTACACCGAGAAAGGCAAAAAGCAGTTTTGGAGTAAAATCATCCCAATGAATCCATTATATTTTTGTTTGCCTTGCTCCTGGTTTTCTCTGTGTCTCCGAGTCTCTGTGGCAGAAGTGCCGATTTAGGTTATACTTGCCTGCGAAAGGAGCGTCACATGACCCTGCCGGAACTGCTGCAACTCTCGGGAAGCTACTGGAGCACCTGCACACTGCACGCCGGCGTCAAGCTCGACGTCTTCACCCATCTGGCCGTTGGGCCGCAGACTGCGGCCCAACTGGCGCGCACCATTGCCGCCGACGAGCGGGGGCTGGACATGCTGCTGAACGCCCTTACCGCCATGGACCTGCTGCACAAGGAGGGGGATATGTTCCGCACCACCCCCTTCAGCGCCGATTATCTCTCCAGGGCATCCGACAGCTATATGGGGCATATCATCATGCACCATCACCACCTGGTGGAGGGGTGGAGCCGCCTGGACGAGGCGGTGAGAAGCGGCGCCCCGGTCCGGAGACGTTCCTCCCACGAGGTCAGCGACGAGGAACGGGAAAGCTTTTTGATGGGCATGTTCAACCTGGCCTCCCACCTGGCTCCCCGTGTTGCGTCCAGCCTTGATCTGGGCGGCCGCCGCAGGCTGCTTGACCTGGCAGGCGGGCCGGGAACCTACGCCATCCATTTCTGCAAACAGAATCCTGACCTGACGGCGGTTATCTTCGACCTGCCCACCACCCGCCCCTTTGCCGAGCAGACCGTGGCCCGTTTCGACCTTTCCGGACGCATCGCCTTCAGGGGGGGCGATATCACCAGCGACGATATCGGCACCGGCTATGACGCGGTATGGGTCTCACACTTGCTGCACAGCGAGGGACCTGGAGCCAGCGCGGCAATCGTCGCCAAGGCCGCGGCCGCCCTGAGTCCCGGCGGCCTGCTGCTGATCCAGGAGTTCATCCTCGACGACAACCGGGCCGCCCCGCTCCACCCCACCCTTTTCTCGCTCAACATGCTGGTGGGAACCCCGGCCGGCCAGGCCTATTCCCAAGGGGAGTTGCAGGGGATGATGGAGGCTGCGGGGCTAACGGCGATCAGGCGGCTGGAGGTCGATCTGCCAAACGGCGCCGGGATCATGGCGGGAACACGGTAACAGGTTGTTGAAAAACAGCCATCTCGCCGCCATCCTCGAAATCCCCTTTGTGCGGCGTAGCGCTGCTACGCCTCCGCGGGGCTTTTCTGCGGGTGCGACGATCTGACTATTTTTGAACAACCTGATTTTTTTTCAACAACCTCTTGGACATTACGCACGATAACGAAAAAGGCCCGGTACGAACGCACCGGGCCTTTTTCCGTTTATGGAACTGACACTACAGCTTAGCTGGCAGCCAGAGCCTTCTCAAAGCCCATGCTGAAAGCCTTTTTGTTCAGCTCCAGGAAGGCTTCGGGAACGCTGGAGAGCACGGCCTTCTCGGCGTTCTCACGGCTCACCTGGCCGGTCAGGGCAACCATGGCGCCCAGGGCGACGATGTTGGCGACGATCTCGCGGCCCACATCGTTCTTGGCGGTGTTGATGATCGGGAAGGCCACGGTCTTGAAGTTGCCCGCCGGCAAGGTCTTGACCAGGTCGGAGTCGACCAGCAGGACGCCGCCTTCCTTGAGGTCGTGGGAGTACTTGTTGCATGCTTCCTGGGTCATGGCCAGGAGGGCGTCGCACTGGGTGACCTTCGGGTAGTCGATCGGCCCATCGGAGATGATGACCTCCGACTTGGATGCGCCGCCGCGGGCCTCGGGGCCGTAGCTCTGGGACTG
>Ga0207857_1000179_pt1 | contig 18768 bp, 17 predicted proteins | sample LuqExpMetageno22_FD_187780 | JGI IMG/M metagenome (GOLD analysis project Ga0207857, IMG submission 187780) | Tropical forest soil microbial communities from Luquillo Experimental Forest, Puerto Rico - Sample 22 (SPAdes) | ecosystem: Environmental > Terrestrial > Soil > Tropical forest ... | reverse complement strand
TGGATCTTGAAATGCTCGGTCAGATAGGTGATCCGCTCGGTGAGAATGGCGATCTGCACCTCCGGAGAACCTGTGTCGCTGTCATGGGTTTTGAACGAGTTGATGATTTCCTGTTTCTTTTCGGTTGCCAGCACTGTCAACACCTCCCTTCATTACGGTTTGTTATCTGTATGCCGCAGCACAGACAGTTTATACGGGGTTTTGATAGATAGCACATAAGTCGCTATTTGTAAAGCGGTAACTCAGCAGAAGACACGTTTGAGCGTAACACGGAACCCGCCAGCGTCAAGGGCCGCAAGTTCGGCCACCGCAACGAGTTCCTCCCCCCGGGAAAGGCGCACCAGCCGGGGGACGTCCCCTGCCGGCCAGGCGCTGGCCAGGGTATCCTCCGGTTCCGGCACCCTGCCGTGCCTGACCTTGTCTACGCCGGCATCGGTCAGGGGGATGGCGTCCAGGTGGCCGAGCGCGACGTAGGGGGTCCGGCAGAGCGCCTCGGCCCGCCCCCCTTGCACGGCATCCTCCAGCCCTTCCAGGGTGACGCTCGAAGCGATGTCGAACGGCCCGCTGGCCGTCCTGCGCAGTTCCTGGAGCGCGGCGCCGCACCCCAGGGCAGCCCCCATGTCGTCCGCCAGGGAGCGCACGTAGGTGCCGCGGGAGCAGACCACCCGCAGGGCGACCAGCGGCAGATCGACGGAGAGGATCTCCAGGGAGCGGATCGTTACCCGGCGGGGACGGCGCTCCACCTCCTCCCCCTTGCGCGCCAGCTTGTACAGCGGCTGGCCGTCGCGCTTGATGGCCGAGAACATGGGGGGCACCTGGTCGATCTCCCCGACGAAGCTCCCCACCACGGCCTCCAGGCGGTCGCGGCCCACCTGGGTCCCGTCCGCCTCGTGCAGCACCCGGCCGGTCATATCCAGGGTATCGGTCCGCACGCCGAGGCGCAGGAGCGCGTCGTATCCCTTGAGCCCCTCGTCCAGAAACGGGATCGCCTTGGTCCCCTCGTTGACCGCCACCGGCAGGACGCCGGTGGCAAAGGGGTCGAGGGTGCCCGTATGCCCCACCCGCTTGGTGCCGAGAATCCTGCGCACGCGGTTCACCACGTCATGGGACGTGAGGCCGGCCGGCTTGTCGATGACCACAAAACCGTTCATAGGGGGATGCAGGCACCGGGACAGGGCCGAAAAGGCGAAGGGGTGACGAAGATGCAAACGGCGGCAGGGCGGGCAGCGGCGGCCACGGCCGGGCTCACGGCGCGATGCGACGGGGTATGGCACGAGGTGCGGCGGTCTAGCAAAGGGCGGATTCCACGATGGCGTAGACCTGCGCCTTCACCTCGTCCAGCGTGCCGTCCACGGTACAGCCGGCCGCATTGTGGTGCCCTCCCCCGCCCATGCGGGCGGCAAAACCGGCCACATTCACCTTGCCCTTGGAACGGAAGCCGACCTTGTACCGCTGTTCGGCCAGCTGGCGGAAAAAGATCGCCACCTCGACGCCGCGTATGGAACGGGGATAATTGATGAAGCCGTCCGTCAGCTCCGCGTCTTCGGCGGTCACGGCATACATGTCGAGGGTAATGGAGACCGAAGCCGCCTGGCCGTTGCTGATCACCTCCAGGGTGGGCAGGCACTTGGCCAGCAGTTCCAGGCGTTTGCGGGGCTGGTTCTCGTAGAGTTGTTCCGCCACGTCCCAGGCGTTGATGCCGCAGCCGACCATCTCGCCGGCAATGGCGAAGGCCTCGGGATTGGCGTTGGAGTAGCGGAAGGAGCCGGTATCGGTGATGATGGAGACGTACAGGCAGAGCGCCGTCTCGCGGTCCATGGGGTAGCCGAAGGCGCTGATGATGCGGTACACCAGCACACCCGCCGCCGCGGCCTGGGGGTCGATCAGGTTATGGTCCCCGAAATCGTCGCACCCCAGATGATGGTCCAGATTCACCATGGTGCCGATGCGCGTGAAGGCGCAGAACTCTTCGCCCGCCCTTTTGAACTCGCCGATGTCCTGGACAAAGGCCACATCGAACGCCCGGTCGGGGATATGGGGAGAAACCGTCGCCACGCCCGGCAGGAAGGCGTACAGGTCCGGCACCTGGTCCCGCAGGTGGACGCAGACCTCCTTGCCGAGCTTCCGGAGGAACGAGGCCAGGGCCAGGGAAGAGCCGACCGCATCGCCGTCCGGGCTTTCATGGCTGGTGATCAGAAACGAGGAATTGGCGCGGATGACCGACACGATATCCTGGATGACGTCATTCATGCCCGGTGTCGATCTCCTTGAGCAGTGAGTCGATCCGGCTGCCGTACTCACCGGAATGATCATACTTGAACAGCAGGTCCGGGGTGTAGCGCATGGTCAGGCTCTTGCCCAACTCGCGGCGCAGGAAGCCCCTGGCGCTGTTCAGGCCCGCCTCGGTCGCCTTCTTGGCCTGATCGTCGCCGATGACCGTGAAGAACACCCGCGCCAGGTGGAGGTCGTCCGTGACCTCCACGGCGGTGATGGTGACAAACCCGATGCGCGGGTCGTTGAGCCCCCGGGAGAGGATCGACGATATCAGTTCATGGATGGTCTCGGCGACCTTGTCGGAACGTTTATGCTGCATAACGGCACAACCCTTTATCATGGAAAAACTGTTCACCACAAAGGCACAAAGGACACAAAGCTACATAAAGAACGATTGCAGCAAGACATACGACTGTCTCATATTCGGCTGGATTCACCATGCGGGTGACTACCCTTTACCGCCGACCCTACGAATCCTTTGTGCTCTTTGTGTCTTTGTGGTGAAGAACCGCAGCCTTCCGGTTTATAATTTCGCGGCGATCTTCTCCATCTCGAACGCTTCGATGATGTCGCCGGCCTTGAGGTCGTTGTAATTCTCCAGGCCGATGCCGCACTCGTAGCCGCTGGCCACTTCCTTGACATCGTCCTTGAAACGGCGCAGGGAGGACATCTTGCCGTCGTAGATCACCACGTTGTCGCGCAGCAGGCGTACCTGGGCGTTGCGCAGCATCTTGCCGTCCTGGACGTGACAACCGGCAACGGTGCCGACCTTGGGCACGGAGAACAGCTCGCGCACCTCGGCGCGCCCCAGGTATTTCTCCTTGAAGGTCGGCGACAGGAGCCCCTCCATGGCCTTCTTCACATCCTCCACCGCGTCGTAGATGATGTTGTAGAGGCGGATATCCACCCCTTCCTTCTCGGCCAGCCCCTGGGCCTTGACCTCGGGACGCACGTTGAAGCCGATGACGATGGCGTTGGATGCGGCCGCCAGGTTGACGTCCGTCTCGGTGACGGCGCCCACCGCGGAGTGGATGACGTTGAGCCGCACCGCATCGGTGGACAGCTTGCGCAACGATTCGCCCACCGCTTCCACCGACCCCTGCACGTCGCCCTTGATGATGACGTTGAGGTCCTTGACCTCGCCGCTCTGGATCTTGCGGTACAGGTCCTCCAGGGAGAGCTTGGTGTGCTTGGCCAGTTCCAGCTCACGCAGCTTGATCTGGCGCAGGGTGGCGATCTCCTTGGCCTGCTTTTCGTCCTTCATGGCCACGAAGATGTCGCCGGCATCGGGCACGCCGGAGAGGCCGACAACCTCCACCGGCTTGGAGGGACCGGCCTCCAGCACCTTCTCGGCGCGATCGTTCTGCATGGCGCGCACGCGGCCGGAATGGATGCCGACCACGCAGTAGTCGCCGGCCTTCAAGGTGCCTTCCTGTACCAGCACCGTGGCCACCGGGCCGCGCCCCTTGTCCAGCTTGGCCTCCACGATGGTCCCCTTGGCCAGCTTGTTCGGGTTGGCCTTGAGTTCCATGACGTCGGCCTGCAGCAGGACCATCTCCAGCAGCTCTTCGAGATTGAGGCGTTTCTTGGCCGACACCTCCACCATGGTGGCGTCGCCGCCCCACTCGGACGCAACCAGGCCGAACTCCATCAGCTCCTGCTTGACCCGTTCCGGCTTGGCGTCCGGCTTGTCGATCTTGTTGATGGCCACGATGATCGGAACCTCGGCGGCCTTGGAGTGATTGATGGCCTCGCGGGTCTGGGGCATGACCCCGTCGTCCGCCGCCACGACCAGGATGACGATATCGGTCACCTTGGCGCCGCGGGCGCGCATGGCGGTGAACGCTTCGTGGCCCGGCGTGTCGAGGAAGGTGATCTTGCGTCCTTTCAGCTCCACGTCGTAGGCGCCGATGTGCTGGGTGATGCCCCCCGCCTCGCCGGCGATGACGTTGGCTTCGCGGATGGCGTCCAGGAGCGAGGTCTTGCCGTGGTCGACGTGGCCCATGATGGTCACGACCGGCGGCCGCTTCACGAGGGTTTCGGGCGCATCCGGGGCCGACTCCAGGATCTCGTCCAGGTCGACCGCCACGTTCTCCACCTCATACCCGTACTCGGAGGCCAGGATGACCGCGGTATCGAAATCCAGGGGATAGTTGATGGTCACCATCATCCCCATCTTCATCAGGGATTTGATCAGGTCGTTGGCCTTGATGCCCATGCGCTTGGCCAACTCGCCCACGCTGATGCTCTCGGTGATCCTGATGATGCGCTTGATGGCCTTGGGAACGGTGATCTCGGTCTTGCGGGTCTCGACCACCCGCTCCTTGCCCTTTTTCTTGGCTCCCCGGTACACCGGATCAAAGGTACGCTCGCGTTTTTCCAGGATCTCGTGCTTTTTGGCCTGTTCCTTCTTCTTGCCGGGAGCGCCCCCCTTCTTGCCGCCCTTTCCGGCATCGGGACCATGGCCGGGCCCATCTTTCTTGCCGCCCGGACGGCGGCTGTCGCCGGCCGACGGGGCTGCCGGTGCAAGCTGCACCTGTTTCATGCGGGAACGGTCCTGGTCGCCTGCGGGCGCTGCCGCGGGAGCGCCGCTCCGGGGTGCCGACTCGGAACCCGGCCGGGACGGTGCGGTGCGCGGCGTGGGCGGCGTCTCCCTGGTCATGACGCGGGTGGGACGGGTGGTGACGCCCGGAATCTCCATCCTGCCCAGGATACGGGCCTGGTTGGGGCCCGCCTTCACCGGTTCGGCCGGCGCCTTGGGTTTTTCCGGGACAACCGGCTCTGCAACAACCGCTTTGGCCGGCGCCGGTGCGGGTGCAGGTGCCGGCGTTTCCTGGGGCGCAACCTCGGGCTCGGGGGGCTGAACAACGGGTGCCGCCTTGGGGGTCGGGGCCGGTGTCGGGGCCGGGGCCGGCTCCGGCTTCTTTTCCGGCTCCACGGCAACCGCCGCCGGCGGCGCTTCCTCGACCGCAGCGGCCGGAGCAGCCTTGGCGCGGCGCCTGATGATATTGGTCGTCACCCGCACCTCTTCGGTGCTGGCGCTGCTTTCCTTGGGCTGAGGCGTCAACAGCTTCTTGACGGCGTCCTCTTCGACCAGGGAGGCTGCCGATTTGGCCTCAACCCCGATCTCTTTGAGCCTGGCAAGGGTCTCACGGGCATCAATACCCAATTTTTCCGCCAGATTGCTCACACGTATCTTGCTCATGCTTACTGCACCTCCCCCAGGAAGTTTCTATATCGTTCAATTGTTTTCAAAAGTTGCGCCACAAAACCGCTCGATTTGACGGCAAGCGCACTGCGCGGCGCCTTGCCGAGCAACGCGCCGAAATCATCCTTGGTCAGTATCCATTGGCAGGCAACGCCGCTGCCGGCCGCCTGGGCCGCGATCTTTTCCCCGATGGCCTCGGAAACATCCCGGGCCACCAGCACGAGCCCCGGCTTGGTCTTGCCCTTCAGCGCCTCGCCGACCATTGAGCCGCCGGCAATGACCTTGCCCGCCTTGTTGGCCAGGGCGATGTAGCCCATGATCCGCTCGCGCAGGAGCCGCGCCACCAGTTCCGTCATCTGGTCGGCGGGCGGCACCGCCACCTCTTGCTTGAAGGCGCGGCTGAACTGGCGCTGTTTGACCGCCGCAGCCAGGCAGGCGGCGCTGGTGCAGGTGTAGGCTCCCCGGCCGGGGAGCTTTGCATCCAGGTCGGGCACCACCTCCCCCTGGGGGGAAAGCACGAAGCGGATCAGGCGGTCCCGGTCCCGGGACTCGCGGCAGGCAAGACAACTGCGCTGCGGCTTTTCTGCACCTTCGCGGCGGGACATGCCGGTACGCTACTCCGCCTGCTTCTCTTCGGCCTCCGGCGCGGCGGCAGCAGCGTCGGCGGCCTCCGTCCCGGCTTCCGCGGCCTCGTCGGCCGCCGGCTCTTCCGCCGGCTCTTCCTCCGGCTCCTGCTGGGTGCCGTCAAAGGAGGCGAACTGGCTCAATTCGGCCTCGGCCGCCTTGGATTCGCTCTTGATATCAATGCGGCACCCGGTCAGGCGGGCCGCAAGGCTGACGTTCTGGCCGCGCTTGCCGATGGCCAGGGAAAGCTGATCGTCGGCCACGACGATCTCCAGCACCCGGCTGTCCTCGTCCACGAATACCTTGGAAACCTGGGCCGGGGACAGGGCGTTGCAGGCGAAGCGGGCAATGTCCTCGGACCAGGGGATGATGTCGATCTTCTCGCCGCGCAGCTCCGAGACCACGTTCTGGACACGGGCTCCCCGCATGCCGACGCAGGCGCCGACCGGGTCCACATCCGAATCGTTGGAGGAAACGGCGATCTTGGCGCGGCTCCCGGAATCGCGCACCACGGCGTTGATCTCCACGATCCCTTCGGCGATCTCCGGCACCTCAAGCTCGAACAGCTTGGCCAGCATGCTGGGATGGGTGCGGGACAGGATGATCTGCGGCCCCTTGGTGGTCATGCGGATCTCGGTGATGATGGCGCGGATGCGGTCGCCGGGACGATAGACCTCCCGCGGCATCTGCTCCTTGGCCGGCAGGACCGCCTCGGCGCGCCCCAGGTCAACCAGGAGCTCGCCCTTTTCGAAGCGCCGCACCATGCCGGTGATGATCTCCCACTGACGGTCGCTGTACTCGTTGAAGATGGTTTCCCGTTCCGCCTCGCGCACCTTCTGGATGATGACCTGCTTGGCGGTCTGGGCTGCGATGCGGGTGAACCCGGTGGCATCCAGCTTTTCTCCCAGGGAGTCGCCCACTTCCACGTCCGGGTCGATCTCCCGGGCCTCTTCGAGGTCGATCTCCTTGTAGGAGTCCTGCACCTCTTCCACGACGGTCACAAACTCAAACAGCTCCACCTCGCCCGAATCGGGATTGTAATGGGCCTCCAGATCCCGGGTGTTGCGGTATTTCTTGTTGGCCGCGGTCAACACCGCCTGCTCCATGGCCTCCATGACCACCTGCCGGTCGATGCCCTTTTCCTTGACGATCTGCTCGATGGCGTGTTTGAGATTGATGTTCGTTTCCACGATTGCTTCTCCTTGCTGACTGTATGTGGGAAATCAGATCAAAATTCGAATTCCAGGTTGGCCTTGGCGACCTTGTCCAGCGGGATCGAGGCGGACTGCCCCTCGGAAAGCGTCATGGCGATGTTTCCGTCCGCCACCCCTTCCAGCCGCCCGACAAAGGTCTTGCGCTTGTTGCCGGCATCGTCGGGCAACGCCTCGAAGGTGCGCACCTTCACCAGCCGTCCGGCAAAACGTTCGTAATCGGCCAGCGTCTTGAGGGGGCGGTCCAGGCCGGGGGAGGAAACCTCCAGCGCATAGTGGCCGGGGATGATGTCTTCCACATCCAGGACGGCCGACAGCTCACGGCTGACATCGGCGCAGTCGTCCAGGGTGACGCCGCCTTCCTTGTCGATGAAAAGCCGCAGCACGCTATCGCGCCCCGCCTTGGCGAACTCGATATCGACCAGCTCCATGCCGAGCGAGTCCAGGATCGGCACCGCAATGCCTTTCACCTGCCCGCACACATCTCCCTTGCTCATAGCCATACGCTGTCTCGCCAAAAAAAAAGTGAGCCTCGCGAGCTCACTTTTGAGTGAACAACTTTTTTGTTTTTATACCACGGCAACCCTTGAAGAAGCAAGTCTTTTTTTGAGGATAGCCAGCAAAAACGCTACTTCGGCTGAATTTTATGACACCCGTGGCATTCCGTGGGGCCGCGGCCCCTTTCGCGGTGGCATCCCTTGCAGAAATAGTGGGCCCTGCGGGCATCCAGACGGGCCAGGGTTTCCTTGCCCATGGGGCTGTTCGCGCGGTGGCAGGGGGCGCACGATTCGCCTTTCAGCTCATCGACATGCATATCGTGGTCAAAAACCACATCGCCGTGGGAGGCGGGATAGGTGATCGTCTTGCCGATGCGGACCTGCGATCGGGGTCCGTCCTGCGACTCCTCGGCATGAACGCTCGCCGAAAAAGCCGCGACCATAAAAAGAATAACTGAAACCAACCGGCATTTCATCATACAGCAACCTCGCTACACGTTCATTTGTTATGGCGGGGACCATACGCACTCCGATGTGTATACAACCCCTCTCTCATGACAACAGGCACTCCCCGCAGTGCGGAAAGTGCCTGTCAAGTGTGCTGGAGCCACCTGCCGGAATCGAACCGGCGACCTATTGATTACGAATCAATTGCTCTACCAACTGAGCTAAGGTGGCACTCGGTGTGTTGATTTGCGACCAGCTTTGGAGGAGGTTACGAGGTTTTCTTGCCTACAAATCATTATATGTACGGCCGCGCGGACAACGACCGACCTGAACAACCCTGTTCCAGCCGGAGTAAGTTACCCTAAAACAACGGCGCCTGTCAATCCCTACTTGTCGGGTGCCCCAGGGAACGTCACCCGAGCCGCCGGAAAGCAGACGCCTTGATGGCCGCGAAAAGCCGGCTCCCCGTTTCAATGCCCAGGTCCCGGGCAGCCTCCTGCACGACCTCGGCCACGAGCCGGCCGCCGCCGCAGGCCAGCTCCACCCCGACCTTGTTGCCGGACCGGAAGGTGTCCGCGACAATGCAGTCGAGCAGGTTTCTGGCGCTGATGGCGTCGGGATGCTGCTTGATGAGGATGATGTCCTTGGAGGAGAGTTCGAACAGCGCCTCCGGCCGCTCGTTGGCGGCGGAGATCAGGAGCTCGGTCCCGCCCCAGGCGTAGGCGGACATGCCGTCAACCCGGCGCGGGTGGGCCAACCTGAGGAGGTTTATGTACCCCACCGGGCTCTGTCCCATGCGGGATCGCGCCAGTTCCTCGGCCGTCGTCTGGGCCTCGATGCGTCCGGCGCCGACCGCGAGCACCCGGTCCGCCATGATGCGCATCTCCAGGAGCGAGTGGGAGATGAAGAGATGCGGGATGCGGAACGCCTCGCCGGCGGCCTTCAGATAGTCGATGATCTGGAACTTGAGGCTGTCGTCCAGGGCCGACAGCGGTTCGTCCATCAGGAGCAGGCGGGGACTGGAGAGGACCGTCCTAGCGATGGCCACCCGCTGCTTCTCGCCGCCCGAGAGGTTGTGCACGCCGCGGGACAGGAGGTGGCCTATCTGCAGCACCTCCACCAGGGAATCGAAATCAATCCGGCGGTCGGACGGGGCGCTCCGCCTGAAGCCGTACAGGAGGTTCGCCCTGACGTTCATGTGGGGGAACAGGTGGGGGCGCTGGAAGACAATGCCGATGCGGCGCCGCTCCGGGGGGACATCCACGGCGCAGGAGCTGTCGTAGAGCACCTCGCCGTCCAGGCGGATATGGCCCTTGTCCGGCCGCTGCAAGCCGGCGAGCAGGCTGGCCAGGGTGGATTTCCCGCTTCCCGACGGCCCGAAGACGCCGATGCGCTCCCCCTGAACCGTGAAGGCCGCGTCCAGGGAAAAGGCGCCGAGATTCTTGTGCAGGTCAACGTCCAGCTCCATGTCAGTCGGCCTTGGCGATGCGGCGGTTGAGGTACTCGTGGAGCAGGAGCACGACCACCGAAATGACGACCGATACCAGGCACAGGGCCAGGGCCATGGCGTCGCCGTCCGGGGAACTGGCGTACTCGTAGATCGCCAGGGGGATGGTCTGGGTCACGCCGGGGATGTTGCCGGCCACCACGATGGTCGCCCCGAATTCCCCCAGGCCGCGGGCGAACATGAGCGCGGACCCGGCGGCGATCCCGCGCAGGGAAAGCGGGATGATCACCGTCACGATGGTGTCGAACCACCCGGCGCCCAGGGTGCGGGCGGCCTGGATGAGGCGCTCGTCCACCCCCTCCATGCCCAGGCGGATCGACCTGACCATGAGGGGGAAGCCGACCACGGCCGTGGCGACGACCGCGGCCTTCCAGGTGAAGATCAGCGTGATGCCGAGGGGCTGCAGCAGGTGCCGGCCGATGAAGCCCCTCTGCCCCAGGAGCAGCAGCAGGAGATACCCTATCACCACGGGCGGCAGGGTCAGGGGCAGGTTGACCGCCACATCCAGCAGAACCTTCCCCCGGAACTGCCGGTAGGTCATGGCATAGGCTGCCCCGAAGCCGAAGGGGAGCGACACCAGCGTCGCCACGATCGACACCTTGAGCGACAGCAGGATGGCCATATACTCGGCAGAGGTGAAGGCCGGCATGGCGTCCCTATTTCACGCCGAAGCCGTGCTTCGCAAGGACGGCCCGGGCATCGGCCGACTCCAGGAACCGGTAGAAGCCGGCGGCCTCGGCCTTTGTGGCGCCGGCCGCGGTCAGGGCCATGGGATAGGTGACCCGCGCGTAGTACTCCTGGGGCACCGTGAACAGGATCCTGGCGCTCCTGGCCACCTGCAGGGCGTCGGTCCGGTAGACAAAGGCTCCGTCCACCTCGCCCCGGTCGGCGTACAGGAGGCATTCACGCACGTCCCTGGCCATGACCAGCTTCTTTTCCAGCTGCTTGTCGATCCCGGCCTTTTTGAAGGCCTCGGTGGCGTACTCCCCGGCCGGGACGCTCTTGGGGCTGCCGATGGCGATCTTGTCTAGCTTGAGGACATCCTGCAGGCTTGCGGCCTTCACCCCCGGCCGGCCGGCGAACACCAGCGTGTTGTAGGCAAAGGTGGCGATGCTCCGGTCGTCGGTCAGGTGCCTGCTCTTCAGGTACTCCATCCACTCCAGGTTGGCGGAGATGAAGACGTCCGCCGGGGCGCCGTTCTCGATCTGCTTGGCCAGGGCGCCGGACGCACCGTAGTTCTTCTTGAAGGTTACGCCGCCGTTCTTCTTTGCATAGCTGTCGGACAGCTCGTTGACGACCTCCCGCATGCTGGCGGCCACAAACAGGTTGATCTCGCCGGCCGCTGCGGCGACGGGGAGCAGGCAGGCAACTGCTGCAATCAGGCAGGATACTATTCGATACATGGATTAGTCTCCGTTTCATTCGAAATAATCCGTCGTACCTTTGGCTCCCCTGACGATCCTGGCGGTCCGCGAGGCGATGCCGGGTGCGTACTCCGAGAGGTTCAAGGCGACCTTCCAACCGGCATGCAGGGCCTATGCCGAGCAGGTGGGTGGTCGGATCGCCGCAGGGGAGGGCCTCGTCGATAAACCGTTCGATCGGCAGACAGGCGAGATGGCTGTTTTTCAACAACCAGAGTTCTTCAACACCCCACCGGTTCGTTATATTGCCCAAAATATAACGGAGTGCACAAAAAAGGGGCAACGCCGGTGGTGCCCCTCTGCTCCGTGCTCTCCCCGTCAGCTCACGCCGATGATGACGCTGGAGGCCTTGAACATGGCGCAGGCATGGCCGCCCACGGCCAGCCCCAGGTTCTTGCTGCTCTCGTGGGTGATGACGGCGCTGACGGTGTTGCCGCCCCCCACCTCCACATCCACCTCGGCGCTGACCGGTCCCTCGACAACCTTGACGACCGTGCCGCACATCAGGTTCCGGGCGCTGACCTTGGCATCGTGCAGGTCGGTCCCGATGATGACCGAGCTGGCCTTGATGATGGCATAGGCCTCCTTGCCCACCGCCAGACCCAGGCCGTCCACGGCGCCGTTGGTGACGACGGCCGCTATGGTGGCCCCTCCCTTGAGGGTCAGGTCCACTTCGGCATTGACTGCGCCCTTGACGATCCTGGCCACGGTTCCGGCGAATACGTTGCGCGCGCTGACTTTCATGGCAATCCTCCTCAGTAGTTGGTACAGACTGTCGGCGTCGCCCAGCTTCTCGGCAATATTGCCCAGAAACTTGCGATGTTCTTCCTGGATGATCTGAAACTCCCGCAGGACCTTCTTCCCCTCGGCGGTGAGGGTGGTGCCGCCCCCTCCCTTGCCGCCGGCCAGGCGGTCCACCAGCGGCTTGTCGGCCAGGTTGTTGATCATGTTCACCAGGTCCCAGGCGGTCTTGTAGCTGATGCCCACCGCTTTCGCCGCCTTGGTGATCGACCCCAGTTCGTCGATCTGCTCCAGCAGGCTGGTCCGGTCGCCCCCCAGGAACTTCCGGTCTTCCTTGTTCAGCCAGACGGCTCCGGAGAGCCCCAGCCTGGAACCTTCCTGTGAACATTTCATGACCAGATCCCCACCCCCTGTCGCTGTCTCCTGGTCGCGCCTGCGCCGGCACGGAAAATCCCGCGCGATACTGTATACAATTATACAGGGATCGTCACCCATGTAAAGTGCATACATCAAAACACAAAATCCGGCAGGCCGCCCAGGTGGCGCAGCCTGCCGGATTGTACCGCATGGGCCGGATCAAAACAGCATCTGGACCTGGAAACGCACCTGCTGGTCGTCGGTGGCGACGGTTCCGGTGGTCTTGGTCGTGGAGGCGATGGCCGCCTGCCGGTGGACGTTGGTGTAGTCGGCCTGCACCTTCAGGTTATGGTTGTTGATATACCACGACACGGCGCCGGTGTTCTCGACCCAGTGGTCGTTCACCACGTCCCGGTTCGGGTCGATGTAGGAATAGCGGTATGCCAGCTCGACCTTCTTCGGGATCACGAAATAGCCGGCCTGGGCGTAGAAGCCCTGGCCGCGCAGCTTGCGCTTGGTGGTCTGACCGTCGGCCTGGGCGAAGAAATATTCTCCGGTGGTCGAAAAGCCGCGCCATTTGAAGGCGGCATCCACGCTGGCCGTGTTGAAGTCGAGTGCCTCGCCGGCGTTGAACGCCCTGGCCGCAGGCATGAGGCCCTTGCCGAGCCCGTACCAGCTGGTGCTCTTGGCAAAGCTGATGTTGTTGCCGGTGGCGGTGTTGGTGGTATTGGCTTCGGTAGCGCTAAGGGTATTCCGGTAGAAGTCGGCGCCCACGGAGACGAGCGGGTTGACGCTGTACTCCACGTCGGACTCGGAGTATTTCATGTCACCCAGGGGGTTGACGGTGAGCCGGGCGGCAAAGGCGTTGTCCGTGGTGGCGCGGTAGGTGTTCTGACCCACCCCGCCATAGCCGGCGATGTTGTAGTTGACCAGGCCGCGGGCGATCTTGCCGTGGATCATCACCCCGGTGTCATAGCCGGGCACGAAGGCGTTGGATACCACCGACAGATCGACAAACTGCTGGGCCGCGGAGGAGGTGATCCACTGACGGCCGAACTGGACCTTGTCCTGGCCGAAACGGAACTGCACCTCGTCGAGCAGGCGGTAGTTCACGAAGGTCTCTTCCAGAAGACCGCCGTTGCTGGTGGTGCCGCCGGCGATATTGGCGAAATTGACCGTCATCTTGTAGGTCAGGTCCGGGGAATAGGCATAACCGTTAAGGACGAGCTTGATGCGGCGCAGTTCGAACTTGCTGAAATCCTGGGCCTGCTTGGCAGCGGTGTTATTGGCGTCGTCCAGGTCCATCAGGGTGTAGCGGGCCTGGTACACGCCGCCGATGGAGGTGCTGAACTTGCCGTCTGCCGAGGTGAAGTTGAATCCTTCGCCCAGCTTGTACTTGATCGGGCTGCTCTTCTGAATTTCCTTGTAATCCTCTTCGGTGATGACCCCCTTTTCCTTCAACACGTCCTCCAGGCTCTTCGCCGAGACAGTGCCGGCCTGGGCCATCAGCAGGGCCAGCCCCAGCAAAATTCCCAACCTTTTCATAACTTCCTCCTTTTGTTTTATACGCGCCCTTGGGCGCGCCATTCGCGCAACCTCATGCGCCTGCCGTCTCCACGAAAAAGTGGGGGGATCGCTCCCCCCACCGCATGAAGGAGGCCCACAACGTGAGCCTCGTACGGCTTGCATACCGATTAATCCAACCGGGAACAACTCCCGGCGGGGCCGTGTCACCCCGCGGCCACATCGTTTCCGACCTGCGCCTTGCGTATCCAGGGCGCCGGGGCTCCCCGCAGCACCCCCTTCAACCGGTCGATAATGTCCTCCACCGGCGTGGACACGCCGGTCTTGAGGGGATGGATACTGCCTGCCGCAAGCTTGGCGGCCGCCGGGCCGCCGATCTCCCGGGCGCAGACGATGGAACACCCGCTGAGCACCTTGACGCGGGCGGCGATCCGGTCATCCTCGCACCCCGCATCGTCTGCGATCCGCACCGTGGTCACGTAGTAGGCCTCGTCCGGCCCCACGTCCCACACGGTGAAACTGGTGGATGTGCGGAAACTCAGGTCAACCTCGACGCCGGTCGATGTGGTGAAAGCGACTCTCATGCTGCCTCCTCTCGCAGAAGCCTGGCGCCACTGGCGCTTCGCCCCTGCCGTAGCCTGCCGCCCGCCCCATGCCCATCACGCAGACGTGGCAAGCCTGGTAAATTTGCGTGTTCCGGGAAGAGGCGCCCCATTCATCCATGGCAACGCCTTTACCGCACCAACCGACGGCAGCGTACTCCTGCGTGCGCCGCACGCGACACCCCTGTCGCTTTCGTGGCACCGGCACTACGTCGCGGCGGAATCCATATGTTCTCGCCACCAACGCTACCGAGTGTTGTATACTTTATTACATAACGCATGCCAAAGAGCCGCCCGGATAATAAGCTACCGTATTCATACCGTTATGACAAACGGATGTCAAACGCTATATTTTTATTTGCATAACGTTTGAGCAAATCCTGCCCGCGTGCCCCATTATGCGGCAGTCACGCCCCCCCGGCCCATTGATGCGCCGACCCGTATTCGCAGCGCATCTCGGCCGACATGTTGCATGGACCATGACAACACAGTAAATAACCGCCTGCAAGGAGCACCGAACATGGCACACGCGCACCAGGGCAGCACCGTATCGGTCCACTATATCGGCACCCTCGACAACGGCCGCATCTTTCACAGCACGGCCGACGGGGAGCCGCTCGTCTTCACCATCGGCCACAACCAGGTCTTTCCGGCCCTGGAACGGGCCGTGCTCGGCATGGCAATGGGAGAGACGGTCAATATCGTCATCCCGGCCGACGAAGCCTACGGGCCGCGCTTGCAGGAAAACATCATCCGCCTGGAACGGACCCGCTTCCCCGCTGAAAAAGAGATCAGGGTTGGTCAAAAACTCAGCATCGGCTTTACGGGCGGCCGGGAACGGGTCATGCAGATCTCCGGCATCACCGAGACCGAGGTGACCCTGGACGGCAATCACCCCCTGGCAGGCCAGGACCTGACCTTTGCCCTGCGGCTGGATGGCATCCGATGACCGGGGATTCAAGGACAACCACTCCAAAACCGGACCGTTACGTGTCGTTCATCGGGATCAACGGCGACGAGAATTCGCGAGTGCTCATGGGGATGCTGCGGCGGCACATCGACGACTCCGAAAAGACCAACGCCTTCTGGGAGCGGTTCAAGGAAAAGCTGGACAGCGTCGGAGCGCCGGACAAGACCAGTGGCCGCTGCCTTGACGAGTTGTTCCTGATCCATTCCTACATCAACAACATCAGGGAACTCTTCGAGACCTACGGCGACCGGGCTGCCCTGGAATTATTGGAGCAGATCGAAGAGGAGAGCTGCTGAGGCCGGGACCGGCCCCGAATGCCATCCCTCAGGCGCCCTTTCGGGCAGGGAATAATTAATCGCCAGGCAGGAAGCGCCCGGGAGAGAACAGGCGCCGCATCACAGGGCGTCATGCTCGGTACGGGTGACGATCTCGTCCTGAAGTTCCCGGGAAAGATCGCAGAAGTAGTCGCTGTAGCCCGCCACGCGCACGATCAGGTCTCGGTGGCTCTCCGGGTCGGCCTGGGCGGCCCGCAGGGTTTCGGCCCCCACCACGTTGAACTGGACATGGTGGCCGTCCATGCGGAAATAGCTCCTGACCAGGTTGGCCATCTTGTCAATGCCCGCTTCCTCTTCCACCAACGCCGGCGTGAATTTCATGTTGAGCAGGGTGCCGCCGGTACGAATGTGGTCCATCTTGCCCGCGGACTTGATGACGCTGGTGGGGCCGTTGCGGTCCGCCCCCTGGACCGGCGATATCCCCTCGGAGAGCGGCATGCCCGCCCGCCGGCCGTCCGGGGTGGCCCCCACGACCGAGCCGAAGTAGACGTGGCAGGTGGTGGGGAGCATCTCAACCCGATACTCGCCCCCCTTGCTGTTGGGCCTGCCGTCCACGGCGGCGAAGAAACTCTCGAAGACCCGGCGCATCAGGTCGTCGGCATAGTCGTCGTCGTTGCCGTACTTGTGGGTCCTGTTGAGCAGGCGCTGACGGAGCAGTTCCTGTCCCTCGAAATCCGAGCCAAGGGAATCCAGCAATAGGGCCAGGGGCAGGCGGCCGGAATCGAAGACCTGCTCCTTCAAGGCGGCCAGGCAATCGGTTATGCTCCCGATACCCACCCCCTGGATAAAGGTGTTGTTGTAGCGGGCCCCGCCGGCGTTGTAGTCCATCCCCTTCCTGATGCAGTCGTCGATCAAAACCGACAAAAACGGGGCCGGCATGAGGTCGGCAAACATCTGCTCGATCACCTGGTTGCCCGCCATCTTGATCTCGATGAAATGGCGCATCTGCGCCTCGAAGGCGGCGTACAGGTCGTCAAAGGTGAAAAAGGCCGCCGGGTCGCCGGTATGGGGTCCCACCTGACGGCCGGTGCGGGGGTCCATGCCGCTGTGCAGCGCCAGTTCGAGTATTTTCACCAGGTTGAAATAGCCGGTCAGGATATAGGCCTCCTTGCCGAAGGCCCCCACCTCGACGCAGCCGCTGCACCCGCCGGCACGGGCATCGGCCAGGCTCTTGCCCTGGCGGAGTTGTTCCTCCACCACGCTGTCGGCGTTGAAGATCGAAGGGAAGCCGTACCCGTTCCTGATCACCCGCAGGGCATGTTTGAGGAAAGCGTCGGAAGACTTGCGCGAGAGCTGGATGTTGTTGCTGGGCTGGAGCAGGTGCATCTCGTCGATGATATCCAGCAGGATGTGGGACACCTCGTTGGCCCCGTCGGAGCCGTCCGGCAGGAGCCCCCCCAGGTTGATATTGGCAAAATCGGTATAGGTGCCGCTCTCGGCCGCCGTGACCCCCACCTTGGGGGGTGACGGATGGTTGTTGAACTTGACGAAAAAGCACTCCAGGAGCTCCCGGGCGCTGTCGCGGGTCAGCGCCCCTTCGGCCAGCCCCTTTTCGTAGAACGGCAGCAGATGCTGGTCCAGGTGGCCGGGGCTCATGGAATCCCAGCCGTTCAGTTCGGTGATGATGGCCAGGTGGCAGAACCAGTAGGCCTGGAGCGCCTCGTAAAAGTCTCGGGGTGTGTGGGCTGGAACATGTCGGCAGACCTCGGCGATGCGCAGCAGTTCCATCCTGCGCTGCATGTCCTGCTCCTGGGTGGCCAGCCGCTCGGCCAGCTCGGCGTGCCGTCCGGCGAACAGGATCACCGCGTCGCAGGAGATGTCCATGGCGGTGAGTTCTTCCCGTTTGCGCCAGGCAAGGGGGTCACTGTTGAAGTCGAGCCGGGCGATCGAGCCTGCGATATCGGTCTTGAAATCCACCAGTCCCCGCTGGTAGAGCTTGCCGTCCAGGACCGTATGCCCCGGCGCCCGCTGTTCCATGAACTCGGTGAAGATGCCGGCGCCATAGGCCTCGTGCCACTCGGGCTTCAGTTGGGAAAATATCCGGTCCCGCATGGAGCGGCCGCGCCAGTAGGGAATCACCACCTCCCCGTAGGCCTGGCGGCATTCCGCCGGGACCTCATAGCTCGTCAGGGGGCGGGAGTCCAGGATCTCCAGATCCTCTAGGCTGTGGCAAGTCAGCTCCGGGTAGGTGGGCACCGCCTTGGGTGCGGGTCCGCGCTCGCCGACGATCAGTTCACCTTCCCCCAGCCAGATGGTCTTGTGGCGGCAGATGTGGAGAAACGACAGGGCGCGGGTCACCGGGACCGAGTTTTTTCCCTCGTTCTCCCGGTAGAACTCCGTGATCAGCACCGCCCGTTCCGCGGAAATGCTCGGCCGAGCCTCCAGGCTCCTGCGCCGCAACTCCTCTATCCGTCCGGTCATGTCCCTACCCTCCTATCCTGGTCGTCAATCCTGCGCGACGGAATATCTCTGCCAACTCTTCCATGCGTTCCCGGGATGGTGGCGTCGTATCATTGCCCTTAACGGCGCGCCTCAGGTGGCCGAGCTTGGCGTGCCAGGTCCGGTGAAAGGGGAGCAAGTTCACCTGGTGCACTCCCGGCAGGCCGGCCGCGAAACGGGCCGACGCTTCCAGGTTGTCCGGATCGTCGTTCACGCCGGGGATGATGGGCACCCGTATCCAGATTCCCCCATGGACCCGCCCCAGGGCGGTCAGATTTTCCAGGATCTGCCGGTTGCCCAGACCGGTCGCGGCCCGGTGGCGCTCGTCGTCCATCAGTTTCAGGTCATACAGGACCAGGTCGGCCAGCCCGGCCGCCTCCAACAGATGATCCCGGGGGGCGAAGCCGCCGGTATCCAGTGCAGTCCGCACCCCTTGCTCCCGGCAGGCAGCGAGGAGTGCCATCAGGAACTCGAACTGCATGAGCGGCTCGCCGCCGGAGAAGGTTGCCCCCCCGCCCGATTCCTCGTAAAAGATCCGGTCCTGCATGATGGCGGACACGACCTGGGCCGTGGTCATCTCCCCGCCCGCCAGGCGGCGGGCGCCCGACGGG
>Ga0207857_1000178_pt1 | contig 18769 bp, 15 predicted proteins | sample LuqExpMetageno22_FD_187780 | JGI IMG/M metagenome (GOLD analysis project Ga0207857, IMG submission 187780) | Tropical forest soil microbial communities from Luquillo Experimental Forest, Puerto Rico - Sample 22 (SPAdes) | ecosystem: Environmental > Terrestrial > Soil > Tropical forest ... | reverse complement strand
TGCTCCCATTGAAGTGCCACCCTTCATGGGAGCCCAGCCGGTGGATCGCAGTTGGATGGCGCGGGTGCTTGATGAGATGTGGTTGCGCATGCCTCGCCTTGAGCCCAGCAGCCTGGGGGAAGTCGCACCCTTGCGCCAATACCTGAGTCAACGCTGGCTCAGCGATCAGATTCGCTATCACCACGGCAAATCCGCGCGCGACAACCGCATGTCTCTGCGCTTTGCCGCCCTCGGCAAGATCGCCGTGCCTACAACGATGGTCGTTGCGGCCCTGCACTTTGCCATGGGCTTGCACGAGTTTGCAGCAAATGGCGTTCGGTTTGTGGAATCGGCGATGACCGTTCTTGCGCTGACCTTGCCGGCTATGGCCGCTGCGCTGGTTGGCATCGAGACGTATCGCGAGTTCCGGCGGCTTTCGGTGCGAAGCGCCATGATGGAAGCCCGGCTTGAACAGCTCAACCGCCGCCTGCTCAGCGCCAGCACTCCGGAAGAGCTCTTCAGCCTGCTGCGCCGGATCGACAAGGTGATGCTCCAGGAAACCCAAGACTGGATGACCCTCATGCGCCACGTCGAGATCAAGGCCGGATAAAACCCCTCGAAGATCAGCAACGATTCAGAGGAAATCTGATTCCTCCTGAATCGTTGCTCGATCCATCACGCCCAAGACTCGCGCACTAGTCGAGCTTGGGGTCGCCCAGTCTTGCACCAAATTTTCCTTTGGGAACGGGAATTTCGACCTTCTGTCCGTCGCGCAGGATCACCAGCTTCTGCATACGATCAGGACCTTGGGTAAAACTGTCGATCCATTTTTGAATACCCGCGTCATCTTGGCGGGACGTGGCAATAAGCCCCTATATGTTCATCCCAACACCACAACACCGCGCACGAAATTGCATCTACTGTAATCCGGCATCTTCCGCTGCCAAAGCCACAGCATGCCTTTTGGCAGGGCTTGGAGCAACCTGCAGCTTACGCGCTGGCTTCTCCTCCGTCTCCACGTTCTCAGCGCGATGCATATACCGCGCCACCAGCTTGTTGAGATGGAACGTGTCCCAGCGCCTGGAAACAGTGCTGAGGATAAGGCCAAGATCGCTCGTGAAGGATGCTGTCGCCATGTACTGTTCGTCCATTTGGCGCTTCGCAGGCAGCACCACCTCATGGTAGAAGTGCTCCAGCTCTTCCTTCGGCAGACGCGAGAAAACAGCCTCTTCGCGGGCAAACGTCAGCGTCGCATAGCCTGTGACTCCCGGGCGGCAAGGCAAATCATGTTTCACGTGCTCGGCCATTTTGGGCCGCGGGCCGACTAAGCTCATGTCGCCCTTCAACACATTGAACAACTGCGGAAGCTCATCCAATTTGTAGCGCCGCAGGAACGGTCCAATCGGAGTAAAGCGCTGATTGCTCGTTGAAGTCACAGCACTACGATTCTTGTTCTGCACATGCTCCATGCTGCGAAACTTCAAGATGCGGAAGTTCTCACCGTGCAGGCCAACACGTTCCTGAATAAAGAGCACCGGGCCACGCGAGGTGAGACGAACGAGAAGTGCTGTCACAGTCAGTACAGGCAGAACAATGGGAAGAGAGAGCAAGACACTGCTGCAGTCGAAGATCCTCTTTCCGACTGAGCTTGTCCATTTACTTACACTGTAGCTTTTTTTACACAACAATAAATGTGCGGATGGACCCGAAGATGCATGTTGATCTTTGTCTTCAGAGTTGTTGCGGATCAATACACTCGACTGCATCCTTAATTTACCTTTCGGCCGCACTCCGCAGCAAACAGTCTTCAACACTGCCAGGTTAAAAGATACTCTCCTACCAAGCCATCAACATCATTGTTCGCGCGAATTCTTACCTATGGCTATGCGCCATGAGTCTACACACGCATCATTTCTCTTTTGTTGGATGCGTTTTTTGAATTCTCGTTATCCTGAGTAGTCCAAAATTGCAGAAATATTCCGCAACTCCTACATCTAGATTACGTCATTCTCGCAGATTCTGGAAAATAGTACATCATCGAATACGAATTTTGTAATGGATTTTGTCCTCTTTTGGCTCGCCGCTCATAACCAGAAGATACGGCCTTGCATGTCTTATTGAATGCTCTAGAAGCTGCGCTTCGATCCATTTGTTCCATTTTTCTTGGCAATTACGCTTACTGACATAGGGCGTGTAAAACGGTGAATCTAGGCCACGGCGCAACCTGAGATTTTAGCCGTTTTTTGTTATGAAATAGCCTGACCGAAAGGGAATTTCAGTAATGGATATTGCTTACATTTCCGCAAGACGATCTCTCCGAAATTTGCCTGTATATCTTTTAACAAGTTGTATGGTTCTATTGGTTTTTACATTCATGTCCAGTTGCGGAGGAAAGGGAAGCAGCTCCAGCCCTTCAGGAACAGCAGCTCCAACAGTTTCCACCTTTACGGTTTCCGCGGCCACGATTACGTCCGGTAGCAGCACCACTCTTTCCTGGACAGTGAGCAATGCAAGTTCCGTGTCTATTGATCATGGCGTCGGCACAGTCACAGGAAGCAGCGTATCCGTCTCGCCAACAGCTACGACAATTTACACTCTGACTGCCACCAACTCCGCAGGCAGCACGTCTGCAACGATCACGGTTACAGTTAACGCCGCATTGGTGGCTCCGAGCGGGCTAGCGTATTCCACCAATCCTGCGGTATATACCGTAGGCGTAGCAATCACCCCCAACACACCGAGTAGCAGTGGAGGGGCTATCAGTTCCTACAGCGTCTCGCCGACACTTCCTGCTGGCCTCAGCCTGAACACCGCTACAGGCATCATTTCCGGCACACCTACGGCAGCGTCCGTCAGTGCTGCGTATACGGTCACGGCAAGCAACTCCGCGGGTAGCACGACTGCGACAGTCTCGATTGTGGTCAACGCCGTACTGGCAGCTCCCAGCGGACTAGCGTATTCAACCAATCCCGCGGTATATACCGTAGGCGTAGCAATCACCCCCAACACACCCAGCAGCAATGGAGGGATCGTTAGTTCCTACGGCGTCTCGCCAACGCTTCCTGCAGGCCTGAGCCTGAACACCACTACAGGCATCATTTCCGGTACGCCAACGGCAACGTCTGCCAGCACTGCGTATACGGTCACTGCAAATAATGCGGCAGGCAGCGCGACTGCGACGGTCACGATTACAATCAGCGCGGCATTGACAGCTCCTAGCGGGCTGACATATTCAGCCAACCCAGCGGTATATACGGTAGGCGCAGCAATCACGCCCAATACGCCAAACAGCAGTGGAGGGACCGTCAGTTCCTACAGTATCTCACCGGCACTTCCTGCAGGCCTGAGCCTGAACACCACTACGGGCAGTATTTCCGGCACGCCCACAGCAACGGCTGCCACCACCGCGTATACGGTTATGGCAAATAATGCGGCAGGGAGTACAACCGCAGCAGTCAGACTCACTGTCAACACTGTGGAGACAGCGCCGAATGGCCTGACGTATTCAGCCAACTCCGCAATCTACGCGATTGAAAACTCTATTCCATCGAATGCACCCAACACCAGTGGCGGCGCTGTAGCCTCCTATAACGTGTCGCCTACGCTTCCGGACGGTCTGAGCCTTAACACTACCACCGGTGTCATCTCCGGTACGCCCACAACAACAGCCAATGGCACCGCGTACACAATTACAGCCACGAACACCGCGGGCAGCACAACGTCTGCCGTAGCAATCACGGTCAATACATATGTGACGGCGCCCAGTGGTTTGGCATATTCGACCTCCCCCGTGTTTTATACGGAAGGGACAGCCATTACGCCCAACACGCCAAACAGTAATGGCGGAGCAGTGACTTCCTACAGCGTGTCACCTGCGCTGCCTGATGGGCTGAGCCTCAACACCACCACCGGTGTCATCTCCGGCACGCCGACAACAGCCATGGACACCGCCACGTACACGATCACGGCAAGCAATTCCGCTGGGAACACGACGGCAGCAGTCTCAATCACGGTCAATACGCATGAAACCGCTCCAAATTGGCTGGCGTATTCGACAAATCCAATGGCATATACCGTAGGAACTGTCATCACACCGAATAGGCCTAGCAGCAGTGGTGGAGCAGTGACATCCTACAGTGTTTCGCCTGCACTTCCGACGGGTTTGAGCCTGAACACATCTGTCGGCGTGATATCGGGTAAGCCGACATCTGCGGTTGGAGATGCGGACTACACGATCACTGCCACAAACGCTGCGGGCAGCACTACTGCAACCGTTACGATCACTGTCAACGCAGCTGTGGTGGCGCCCAGCGGCCTGAGGTATTCGACCAACCCGGCAGTATATACAGTAGGAACAGCGATTACGTCGAACACGCCAAGCTTTAGTGGCGGAGCCGTTAGCGCTTACAAGGTATCTCCATCCTTGCCTGCTGGCCTAAACTTAAACAGCACAACCGGTGTGATCTCGGGAGTACCTACAATTGCATCCACAAGTACGGTCTACACTGTAACCGCGACCAACTCCGCGGGGAGCACAACGGCCAGCATTACGATCACAGTCAACGCACCGCTCGTTCCTCCGGTCATTACAAATTTAAGTCCGTCGCAGGCTAGTTCTGCCGGTTCAGCCTATACCCTTACTGTTAACGGTCGAAACTTTATCGCCAACTCTGTTGTGTGGTGGAACAATGTCTCGTTAAACACAACCTATATAAGTTCTACTCAGTTGACTGCGCAGGTTCCAGCCTCGCTAATCGCCTCTGTTGGACACGCCACTATAGACGTCGCCTCCTCCGCAGACGTTGTGTCATCCTCAGTTTCATACCCAATCGTGCTAGGTGCGCCCGTGATCGACAGTATGACCCCGCGTTCCATCACATGGTATTCTTGGGACTGTGGTTATATTGATGTTCTGATAAATGGAAAGAATTTTACTTCCATTTCCACCGTCCAATTTGGGAATCATACCGCTCCTGTCAACTTCGTTAATTCGGGGCAGGTATTTGCACGGCTTTACAAGTTGTATACCCCTGGGGATGGTTCAATGTTGGTTACGGTGAAGAATGCTTCTGGAACATCCTCAGGAATGACTTTTTGGTACTTCACGATGAACTAATATTTGCCTAGTCCACATCATTCGTAAACGTCGAATAACAAAGACTCCTTGTGTTCGTGCATAAGGAGTCTTCGATTATTGCCAGTTGAATGGCTGCTCAGCAGCATCAGGCGATGTGACGAATGTAAAAATGTTATTAACTCAAATAACGGCGTTCGTGCTCGAGCACAACAGCGGGATCACATAGAATGCAGACGACACGCAGTCTCTTCGACAAATTAGCTGAGATGCAAGCAGCCGAGCGGGACAACTATCTCGCAGCACATCCTGAGTTGCCGAATAGCGTTGTGCAAGCTGTTCGCGATCTTCTTCTGGCCGATGAAGCTGTGGACACTTTGCCTCCTCTCAATACTGTAGAGAGGATCGATAAGCAAACAGTCGCCACCGAATTCAATGTGAACGATACGCTAGGTGGCTATCGGCTTGTTCGCCGTCTGGGCGCTGGAGGAACTGGAGTAGTCTTTGAGGCCGTACGCGAAGACAATGACATATGCTTACGCGTAGCCATCAAATTTCTTCATCGTGAACTATGCATTCCTGAGTGTCTGGCAAATTTGCGCCATGAGGCCGAGGCATTGGCCCAACTCCATCATCCGCAGATCGCGCGCTTGCTGGATTGGAGCTTTGACGGCTGCGCGAATTCTTACTGCGTGCTGGACCTCATCGAAGGTGAACCCATCACAACTTGGTGTGCGAACAAGTCCTTGTCAGAAGCCGAGCGGCTGAAGTTGTTTCTGGACTTGTGTGGCGTAGTTGCCTATGCACATCAACATATGATTGGCCATTTTGATCTGAAGCCACAAAATGTATTAGTCAATCAGGCTGGCGAAATTCGTCTGATCGATTTCAGTATTGCCCGGGTATTCACGCAAAAAAGTCAGACCGACAAGGCCGAGTGCCAAACACGTGGTTTCTCTCCGCGTTATGCAAGTCCAGAACAAAAGCGTGGCGAAAAGCTAACCTTGCGCAGCGACGTCTACTCGTTAGGTCTTCTGTTACGCGAAATGCTCGGCAGTGCATCCGGAACCAGGCCGGACAACTCGCAGTTGCCTGACGTATTAGAGGCGATCGCTTCTCATGCGGCAGCAAGTGATCCCGAATGTCGCTATGAGACAGTCGAACAACTTAAAAACGACGTTGAAAACTATTTGAACGATCTTCCCGTACATGCCATTCTGCCGAAAAGGCTGTATCGGACGAATCTTTTCTTGCGCCGCAACAAGCTTCGTTTGATCCTTTGCATGGCCGTGTTACTCGCACTCGGAGCTTGCGTAGACTTTTGGCATATCTCGCGTAAAGCTGCAGAAGAACGCCGTCATTCCGAACAACTCAGTCGGACAATTCACGAGTTCTCCAATACTCTTTTGGGACCTCTGCAGGATCAGGTTCGCAATGCCCCTGGAGCGACGCCGGTACGCATGATGGTGGTCCAAACCGGCGTCATCTTTCTGAACAATCTCGCGGCGCAATCTCAAAACAACTCGGCGCTGTCAGAAGAGCTGGCCCAGGCCTATATTGCTCTGGGAGATATTCAGGGCAATCCAGCCGGACCCAATCTTGGAGATGAGGCTGGCGCCAAGGCGAGCTATGAGGCGGCACGACGGCTTCTGAGCAAACAGATCACCCCACAAAGCCAGCTATCCTATGGTGTGTTGCTCACACACGAAGGTGATCTCATCGGCGAGGCAGGCGATCATCAGAGAGCGAAACAGATGTACGCGGAAGCGATTCGAGTCCTTACGGCGTACAAACCTACGAGTCGCGATCAGCTTTTAGTTCAAGAGTACCTTACATCGGCCTACAGCGATCTTGGCGATGAGCAAGCCGCAGACCGCAATGAAGCCGATGCACGCACCAACTATAGTCATGCGTTAGCAATTGCTCGGCAGTTGCGGGATCTGCATCCGGAAAACATTACGTATCAGCGCACCTTTGCCCGTGGCCAGAGCCGCTTCGGTGATTTGGAATCCGATATTGGACACTGGCAAGCGGCGGCAGATGCCTACACACAGGCTTTTGCCATCTATGAAAACCTGATGCGCCTCAATCCGGAGTCACCACGCATTCGGCATTCCTGGATTGCAGGTGCTAATAATCTGGCGCTGGCTTACGAACACCTTGATCGTTTGAATGAAGCTTTGGCCATGTATCGTCGAGTGAACGAAGTGGCGGTACATAATGCGAAACAAGATCTCAACAATACGGCTGCACAGCGCGATCTGCAGGTAAGCGACTCAAACCTTGGCCGGGTTTATATGGCCTTGAACAAAATAGAAGAAGCTGAACGAGCCAACCGCGATGAAGTGGCACTGGCACAATTCTTCTTGAAAAAGAATCCTCAGGATAATTTGGCCCGCGAAGATCTTGCCGATGCTTTGGAATACGCCGCGAAAATTCAAGCTCGGAAACACAATTTGGATAAGGCCATCATGCTCGCGGACCGCGTACTCCAGCTTGAGCGTACCAATCTCCAGAGCGAATCCAATGCGCACAATCTTGGGCAAGTTGTTGAGGCTCTGCTCAAGAGAGCGAATTACAGAATCGAGAATGCGTCGGCAAATCCGGCGTCTGCCAAACGCAATTACAATGCCGCTGAAGCAGACCTCGCCGAATTGCGCTCCCTTGAGCCTCGTCTGAACTCTGCTTATGAAGAGGATAAGGAGAAGGCGAAAAATATCGAGAGCTTGGCGGCGCGGCTACGTGCAGTTCGTACCAAATGAGGGCAGTTCTCTGTCGCAAGAAGGATGCAGCTTAGTCTTCTTCTATCGACGCGTCTAGGTTGTTCGAGGCTAATAGAAGGCGCTGCTTCAACCAGGCCCGGGCATAACGCCAATCACGTTTTACTGTTTCGCGAGAAACATCCAGCACTTCGGCGACTTCTTCTTCCGTCATACCGGCGAAATAGCGCAACTCCACAACCTGTGTTTCACGCGGATCGGTTTCTGCTAATTCTCTTAAAGCTTTATCGATTGTCAAAATGTCAGCGACAAAACGGAAGCTGTCGTCGGCTTCTGAAAAGACGAAGAACTTGTCTGGATTGCGTTTATCCGCATGATAGCGGCGAGCATGATCGACAAGTACATGCCTCATTGCAGTGGCGAGTGTGGCAATAATCTGCTTTTGCGACATAGCCTCAGGCAACGCACCGCCATAGACCCGTAAATATGCCTCATGCACGAGAGCTGTTGGCTGAAGAGTGTGGTTACTGCGCTCCATTTTCATGTAATAGGCAGCCAACCGACGCAGACTTCGGTAAACATCGGTATCCACCGAACGAAACATGCCGCAGACACTCCCCAATAAAAATGGATGAATTACCTCTTATGCTATCAGCAGAGGTGATAAAAACTACGTAGCCTTCGAAATATGTGCTGAATGACGGACGGGGCCTGAATGCCCTCAACCTCGATCCCTAGAAGTCGATGGAAGCGCGCTCTCTGATGAATGCGCATGAAGATCACGGACCCATAAAGGATAGCCCCGATAGAGTGGCGTTGTTCAGAGGCTCCCTAAAATTCCCCTATGGCATCCTTATCTACAAATTAGAGAGCAAATGACCCATTCTTCTCGGCGAATCCGCTTATATAGATAAACCCCGCGAGTCTATTTCTCCGAAAGGATAGTCCTGCCTCATGCGCGCCAAGCTCTTGTTTCCATTTCTTCTGATCGGCATCACTTCTTTTGCTCCAGCACAGACAGCTCCCCCGCAGGCACCCGCACCAGCCCCGGCGGCACAGACGACATCGATGCTTCTCGATGGGACAGAGGTCAAACTCAAATTTACCGAGAACCTGAGCTCTGCAAATGCACGCGTCGGTCAACAGGTGTCCCTGGAAGTTGCCGAGGATGTAAAAGTCGACAACTATACAGTCATCGCCAAAGGGGCTTCAGCTACGGCTCAGATTACCGCCGTGGAGCATAAGAAGACCTTGGGACGAGCAGGCAAGATGGATATCAGCATCGTCAACGTACATCTGGTCAACAACCAGAAAGCGGCCTTGTGCGGAGTTGAACATAAGAGAGGAGCGAGTCGCACCGCCCTCCTGGCTGGCGCTACCGGTGCAGTGGCCGCCACAGGGGTTGCCACGGGGGCTGTGCTGGGAACCACAGGGACTGTTGTTTTGGGCACAGTGGGCGCAGGAGGTGTTGCTGCGGCGGGAGGTGTGGTAGTCCTTCCGGTTGCTTCCTTATTACTGATTGTGCCTGGCCATGAGGGCATCATCGATAAGGGGTCAGAAGTGAGTGCCTATGTTGATGGAGATGTGCCCCTGGACCTCATTCAGTTTGGCGCTCCCCTCTCGCCGGAGCAACTGAAGCGGATGCGCAGTCGGCGGATAGCTGTAAATTCGTTTGATTATTCGACGGTGCGAGGGGCGATTGAGCAGATCTTTGGGCAAGATGAGGATGTGAGCCGTGGGATACAGGCCTTGGTGGTCAACCGCATTACCAACGGCAAGAAAGCAGTCGTAGTCGAGCGAAACAAGCTGGAAAGCATAGACGCGGAACAGAGCCTGAAGCAGAAGACGCCCCCGCAAGAGACAAAAGATGGCAAGGCTCCGGTTCAGCATGGCGCGGCGCTTCGCTTCGCTAACGCGATTTTGTATGGAGATATTGTGGTCTTCGGGCGAGATGACCACAAAAATTCGGATTCGAGTTTCGGGACCTTTATCGGTGGGTTCACAGCCTGGCACACAGCCAAATACAAAAGCGAGAAAGCCGTTGTGGCGATCAATTACCGTTTAGTCGATGCGCAAACTTCGGAAATTCTCGCTACAGGGGAAGCACGCGGGGAGTCGCAGCGGCAAAGTGAGAGCGCCAATGGCTTCGTATCGGGTCTTGTTGAGGCCGCTCGCGGCAAGTTCGACATGACATCAAGTAACTTCGCACAAACAATTATTGGTGAAGCCACCATCGACTGCGTCGACAAAATTGCCGCAAATCTCGACGCACAGATGGAGAAAATACACTTCCGGAATGAACGCATGGAGGGACGTGTGGCATTCGTAAACGGCGCGGAGATCACTGTGAATATTGGCGCTGATGCGGGCGTCAATGAAGGGGACACGTTCTCCGTGAATCGCATCTTAAATGAGATCCATGACCCTGTGACCCACGAGGTCATTGACGTCGCGACGCGCCATGTCGGCGAGTTAACCATCGTGTCGGTCAAAGCCCGTACCGCAATCGGAAAGTATACGGGAGGAGAGAAATCCCAGATCGGTGATCAGGTGTTGGGAGAGTGAGTTCCTAAAGACGACCTCGGTTTGTAGCCAAACACCTGCGCAGACGTCTGAAGCGGATTTCGACGGGGACACAATCCACGTCAAAGAACAGTGCGTGGTGTTCGCCTGTCCGCAAGAAGCAACACCAACGGAGCACTTTCAGCCGATATTCAGCGAATCTGCCCCATCGGACTCGCTATGCAGGTGTTTGGAACGACTCAATGGATTTGAGTTCGAACGCGCAAGCGGATTGATTGCTGTGAGGCGTAGACGGAGCCGAGGAGCGTCTCACTGCAATTTTCCCGTTCGCATTCATCATCCACGCCTGCATGATTCATGCGTCACAGATCCGCTCGATCTCTAGTTACCCAACTTATGTAGATATTGCGCCTATATGGAAGTAGGCGGTTATTTTGATCGTTCTATTTCACTAATCCATAACCATAAGCCGTTTAACGGCAGGGAGAAATATGTTCAGAAAGTCCGTTGCTCTATTGATTGTGTTCAGTGCCGTCGTCTTTGCCCATGCTCAAGAGACCTCTAAAGATGCTGATAAAGGATATACCGTTGGTTCCTGGGATATATCTGGCGGAGCAGGCGGGACGCTAAGATCCGGAGCCAATAACTCAAATTATCCAAACTTCAATTTTGCTGTCGGCACGAACCTCAACGATCTAATTTCCGTATACGGAGAGTACGGCTATACCATTCTTGGCACAGAAGAACAAGGCAGTGGAACATCTAGCAATAGCGTGAAGACTGGTATACAGAACTTTGGTGTCATCACTCATTTCAATCTTGAGAAGAAAAAGGCAAAACGCGCAATGCCATACGCAACGCTTGGCTTTGGCTTCAGCCATTTTGCCCTATCCACGTATTCTGATACACACACTCTCCAGAGCAAGAATGCCGATGGAACCCATACGAGCCTTGGGTTCGGAGAAAGCATCTATCTTGGTAACAACTGGGGCATCAGGCCTGAAGTCAGGGCGGAAGCAACTCAATTCTTTAATTCCAATGAAGCTGTTGGATGGAATGCAAGAGAGACTATCTCTCTGTTTTATCAATTTAAGAAATGGTCGTGGAAGTAATCTCATCCTATACTCAGCGAAAGCTTGTTTTTCTGAGAAGTTACTTCCTCCTCTAAAGGGAGAAGCTTCGCTCTAGTATCAGACGATAACTACCAGAACGAGGGAAAGAGGTGAGCTGCTGGTCTTATGCCCTTTAGCTCGCCTCTCCCTTCTTCATCACAGACAGCTGTTATCAGCCAGACCTGCCGCATCATGGACTAACCCTCAGTGGCTCTGAGGCCTACGCGCCAAACGGATGTCGATATCCTCCGGAGTTTACTTTTTAGATACCCTTACATTAAGGCGCATAATCGCCTAAATTGACTTTAGGCGAAGAAACGCCTAGAGTGTTTTCAGGCGTTTTACCGCCTGGATTTTCTGCGTTGGTGGTCCCACCATGGCAAACCTGGCACGCACTCCGCTGCAACTCGGCAATAGCATGCGCGAAAGGCGGCGCAAGCTCGGCCTCACTCAGGAGCAACTGGCCGCCAAGGCTGGCGTGCGGCAGCGCACCGTTTCCGACGTGGAGAATGCCGGCAATGCGCGGCTGGACACTGTTCTGCGCATCCTGGCCGCGCTCGATCTCGAACTCCTGCTGCGCGCACGCACCAAAGGCTCGGCACAGGATATTGAGGAGATCTTCTGATGCCGCGCCCGCGCTACGAGCCCCTCCACGTTTATCTCAACAGCCGGCTGGTTGGCCAACTGCGGCGCGAGGCTTCGGGCGCCATCAGTTTCCGCTACGATCGCACCTGGCTGGAGTGGGAGTTCGTTCTGCCCGTTTCGCTCTCGCTGCCGTTGCGCGAGCAGGCCTATACAGGCGCGCCGGTCGTCGCCGTCTTCGACAATCTTCTGCCCGATAGCGATGCCGTGCGCCGCAGCATTGCTGCTCGCACGCGCGCCGAAGGCACGGACGCTTACAGCCTGCTGGGCGCCATTGGCCACGATTGCGTGGGCGCGCTGCAGTTTCTGCCGCCGAACGTTGAGCCTGGGCCAACCGGAGCCGTTGCAGGCGAGCGCATCAGCGACGGAGAGATTGCCGCGCTGCTCGACAACCTGTCCACGACGCCGCTGGGCGTCACGGAAGAGAGGAGCTTCCGCATCTCGCTGGCCGGCGCGCAGGAGAAAACGGCGCTGCTTTTGCGCGGTGGGCAATGGTACAAGCCGTACGCCGCCACCGCCACAACCCACATCTTCAAGCCCTCCATTGGCAGGCTCTCGAACGGTATGGACCTGACGGAGAGCGCCGAAAACGAGTATTTCTGCCTGAAGACCGTTGCGGCGCTCGGACTGGAAGCCGCACAAGCGCAGTTGGCCAACTTTGGCGGGAAAAGCGTGCTGATCGTGGAGCGTTTTGACCGCCGCAGGACAGCCGATGGCCGGCTGCTGCGTCTGCCGCAAGAGGATTGCTGCCAAGCGCTTTCCGTTCCGCCCACACGCAAGTATCAGGAGGATGGCGGGCCCGGCATCGAGCAAATTCTCGAGCTGCTGCGCGGCAGCGATGAACCGCTCAGCGATCAGCGCGCTTTTCTGAAGGCCAACATCATCTTCTGGCTCTTGGGCGCAACCGACGGGCACGCCAAAAACTTCAGCGTCTTTCTGCGGCCGGGCGGGCGCTTCCAGTTGGCGCCGCTCTACGATGTGCTCTCGGCGCAGCCCAGCTTCGACCAGAAGCAGATTCTCTGGAAGCAATACCGACTGGCCATGTCCTTCGGCGCCAAGCCGCATTACGCCTTCCGGCAGATTGCGCCGCGCCACTTTGCGGAGACCGCCGAGCGGGCCGGCCTGGGGCGGAAGGTGGTGCCTGAGCTTCTGGAGGAGCTCTGCGCCACAACGCCAGCGGCTCTGGAGCGCGTACTTGCCGAGCTCCCTACCGGCTTTCCGCAAAAAGTGGCCGACTCCATCGGAGGCGGAATCCGCAAGCGACTGCGCACGCTGGAGGCCGAGGCATAAACCAAGCGCCGCCCCAAAACAGCCGCCAAGCCTTCCCCGTTCAGCACGCGACGTTACGGCGTAACCGCGCTTGAGCCGTCCAGTTCCGTCACCGGCAGAGCGCGGAAGCCATTGGGCAGCAGAAAGCTGTTCGGTGTGCGCGCCACCACCGCGCCCGATGTGATCTGTGCGGCGCCGACAGCATCGCGCACAAATTCCAGGTTCACCGTGTCACCACGGTCGGGCAGCTCCGTCCATTTCGCTTCAAAAAGCTCCAGATTACCCGCCAGATCCACGACAAAATCCACCTCGCGGGTGCGGTCACGCCAAAAATACAAGCTGCCACGACGGCCGGCGCGGCGTTCACGCGCGCGCAACTGGGCAAAGACAAACGTCTCCCACACAGCGCCTGCGGCGGGCGATTGGCGCAACATCTCCACGGAGCGGATGTTCAGCAGCGCGCACAGCAGCCCGCTATCCGCCAGATAGAGCTTGGGGCTCTTCACCATCGTCTTGGTTTTGTTGGAAAACCATGGCTCCAGCAGCACAATCTGCCCCGAAGCCTCCAGCATGGAGAGCCACTGGTTGGCCGTGGAGGGCGCAATGCCCACGTCGCGCGCCAGATCGGCCTTGTTCAGCAAGTTGGCGGAGCGCAGCGCGCAGGCCCGCAAAAACCGCTCAAAATCGCGTAGGCTGCCCACATTGGCCAGCGAGCGCACATCGCGCTCCAGATAAGTTGCCAGATACGAGTTATAAAAAGCGGCCGCGTCGATGTCCTGGTTCGCGTAGAGCTCCGGGAAACCGCCGCGCACAATGGCGCGCTCCAGGCTGGTCTCGGGCAGAGCCTGGCGAATCTCCTGCAGCGCAAGTGTCTCCAGCTCCATGATCTCGGCCCGGCCCGCCAGCGAGTCAGAAACGTTCTTCATCAGGCTGAATTTCTGCGAGCCGGTCAGCAAAAATTGCCCATTCCGTCCGCGGTTGGCGTCGACCGTGGCCTTCAGATGCCGAAACAGCCCGGGCGCATATTGCACTTCGTCGATGATCACCGGCGCGGGATGCCGCTTGAGAAACAGGCTCGGCTCTTTCTCGGCCTGCTCGGCTTCGGTGGGCAGATCGAGCGAGACAAACTCGAAATCGGGGAACAAGCGCAGCAGGGTGGAGGTTTTGCCGGTCTGGCGCGCACCGGTCAGAACCACCACCGGGCGGGTTTGGACGGCGTGCCGTAAACGGCTCTCGAGCTCGCGTGCGATCCACATACGCAAATTATCCGATTCAATCGCATAATTTGCACGACAATTCTGCAGGATCGATAGATCGCAGATAAGAAGAGGGATAGTTTTGCCCTATCAAAAAAGAAAACTGCCGCTCCGAGGAGAAGCATAGGACCAAGTGGAGCAAAACTCGCCACAAGGCTCGACATCGCGTCGTTGGCGTATTTTTCACCGCGTTTGTTGCCGCAGTAGCTTTGAGCGCCCCTAAGTAGCCCTGCGCGGCCGGAAAAGGCTATCCTAGAGCCCGATCTGCCGACCAGCTCAAAACCTCCGCCTCGTTGGGAGGTTGTATTTTGGCTGGGAGGGTGTGGGAGGGGCGCTCAGCGTCCTCCCACCGTGTGTGAGCGAAAGCGAACTGATCGCCCGTAGGGCGCTCCATCTTTTGTTTTTGTAGTTTTCCTCCGGATCAAGCTGCCTACTACCAGCGGTGTGTTCAATACAAGATTAGTAACTACAAGGGGCCGCGTAACGCACACAAAATAAAGAGTTAGACCCCATTTTCGTCCTGTACGTATGCGTGGAAAACGTGGTTTTGTCAGGAACGTATGCGCAAAAGTGCCCAAAATAGCCCGAAATCGGTCCTGTACATATGCGTGGAAAACTCCTCTAATCCACAGATTTTACATGTTTTGGGCGTCGGGAACGTATGCGCATTCTGACCCTTCTGCATGTCGGGAACGTATGCGGAGTTTTCTGCCTGACCTGGCGCTTCTGGAGAAGGAAACTCCTCATTTTTGCACCCTCTTTTGTGCAAGTTTTTGACGATATCGCTCCGTCGGGAACGTATGCGGAGTTTTTGACTGCTGCCTTCTCGCTTTGTCGGGAACGTATGCGCCAAAAATCCATCAGAAAGGCATATGTCGGGTTCGTATGCGTGATTTTTTGGGTGCTGGGCGTCGGGAACGTATGCGGGAAAGCAGCCTACCCTCTGTCGGGGACGTATGCGCGCCCGGCTGCGACGGGTGTCGGGTTCGTATGCGCAGAAGAGCGGGCGCAGCAAGTTCCTGGCGTAAGGAACGTATGCGCTGCAGGGGTAATGAAGAGGAGGAAAAGGTGTCGGGAACGTATGCGGAAAGATGCTACGAGCCGAGCATATTCGAGGGCACGCTGGTTGAGCCCGGCAGCAGCAGAATGCCTTTGCCGTCGCTCAGCTCCTGGATGCTGGGCGCGGCCTTCTTGAAGGCCCAGCGCACCGTCTCCATCTGCTTGAGGAACTCTTTTTTGAACTCGTGGCGGCCCTGGCGCGTGTCGGCGTAGTTGGCGCCAAACTGCAGTTGCAGCTTCTCCCACGGCACGCTGGTCGGCCGGTTCAGGTACTTGAGCCGATAGTTGAGCCACAGGAAGAGATCGAGCGCCAGCGGACTCTGCGTCTTCTGGCGGATCAACTGCACCACGCGCATATCAAAGGGCACCGGCCGCGTGGTCACCTCGCGATAGAACGACTCCGTGAGCAGGATGGTGGAGTTCCACAACCCCGGCTGCTCGTCGTTCTTGGCCTTTTGCTTGGCCTTCTCTTCCCACCACAACTCGGCCTCTTCCACCATGCCCACCTGGCGCAGTGACCAGGATTTGCCGCTGTCGTAGGTGACAGAAAGCGTGGACGACGCCATCCGCTTCATCTGGTCGCGCAGCCGCGTGATGGTGCCATTCTTGCCGCCTGTCAAAGGCAGATTGAGCTGCATCATGAACTCGGTCAGCGAGTGGCCCAGCTCCAGGCGGCGATTCTTCTTGAACAGCGCTTCGCGGGTCATCCACATAAAGATCAGCCGCGGCATCACGCCAAAGGGCAAACCCACCTCAGAGGGCGCCATGATCGTCATACGGAAGCTGTTGGCCACGCGGGAAAACTCGTTGCTGGGAATGCGGCGATAGGGGAAGCAGGCCTGGACAAGCATGCGGGCGATGAAACCGCGCTCTTCGTCGTTCGGCTCACGCTCGTCAATTGAGGCGACCAGTTCGATCAGCTCGCGGGTGCGGCTGTCGTCGGCCAGACTGAGCGGAAAGAGTTCGTCCTGCTTGTTCTTCATCGCAGTTCCTTGGGCGCCTCAACACGTGCAGGCAGCCCGACCGGCAGTCCTCAGGCTATCGGAGGCAGATCGTACTTCAAAAAGAGATCGTTGAGGGATTCGCGCACCAGTTCTTGTACGGTCTTGTCCTGCTCGAGCCCCAGCTTCTTCAACTGACGCGAGGCCTCGGGAGCAAAAAATCCGGCAATCGGCTTCTTGCCTTCGCGCGAAGGTGCCACCGCGCGGAGCCGATGGAGGACCGTCCCCTCAGCCTGCGCCTTGATCTCCACCCCGGCAGTAGCTTTACCGGCGGCTACACTCAACGCCTGCGCCATGGATGCTCGCTTCATGTTCACCTCACGTACTACATGTATACACGTATACGATACTACAATCCTACTTGTTTACGTATCCACTTGTAGAGTTTGGTGGCTTCCTCGGCGGCGCGGCCGTGCGGCTCGTACTCCTGTGCGGCTTGACCGTTGACGAGGCAATGGTAGTAGGCGGCGCGCATGGACAAATGCTCCGGCGCGACCGTGGCGTCGTAATTGGCAATAGCGGCCTTGGCCTCAGCGCCCAGCGCACCGCGGGGCGGAACGGCATTGACCACCACAAAAAAAGGCTTCTTGGCCAGACGAGCAATTTCGATGGAAGAATGAATGGCTTTGAGGTCGAGCAGGTGCGGCCGGCAAGGGATCAGAACCAGGTCGGCGGCCCGGGCTGCGACCAGGGAAACATTCTCGGAGTTCGGCGAGGTATCAATAACGGCGAACTTGGCGCCGTGCTTTTCCGCCTCGGCCAGCACATTGGGCAGCCGCTGCGCATCGGCCGGCTGCACAATTGGGCCCTCGGCGTCGCGAAGCTCTTTCCAGGTAGAAGCGCTGGCCTGGGGATCGAGATCGATGATCACCGTAGGCTTTTTGTCCAACTCCGCCCCCACCGCCAGATGTAAGGCGATGGTGGTCTTGCCCACTCCACCCTTCTGAGAAATAATCGCGACCGTCTTCATGGCTTCATCTTAACGAGTAGCTGTGTGGGTGTCGACATAGATTCCTATACGCTTTCTGGAGATTTCTTCCCAATGGCCAAGATTGATTCAAATGGTAGTGCTTCGGCCTCTTTGTCGACCAACGCGATCTCTACATTTTGGAACCCAGCATTGATCAGTAGAGATTCCAACTCAGCCTCGCCGAAACCGAGCCATTCGTCCGCGAAGAGCTCACGCGCCTCCTCAAAGGTGTGGCGCAATAGATCGAGAATAATGATGCGACCATCCGGTCGGAGAATTCTTGCCGCCTCTTGAATGGCTTTTTCCGGGTGCAATGCATGATGAAGAGATTGTGAATACAGCACCAAATCAACGGAAGCATCCTCAATCGGTGTTTCTTCCATATCGCCTAAACGGAATTCCACATTCTGCGCGCAATTCAGTTCCGCTTGCCTGCGACCGACTTCAATCATCTGCGTTGAGTTATCGACAGCAATGACGCGCTTTGCACGCTGGGCCAACATCAGGGAAAGCATCCCCTCGCCTGCCCCCATATCCGCAATCTCAAGCGGCGGAAGAAGCTGCAACAGAACTGCTGCGAGGCCCCGCCAGGATCGACCCGGAACATGGTCTTTACCCATGCGGCCTGCCATGGTGTCAAAAAATGAGCGCATACGATCTTTGCGCTTGCGCAGAATCATGTTCTTGGCCGTTTGATCTGCTTCCGCTTCTGGAATCTGCTCCCGCGCTTCCGATAGCACTCCCGTGAGAGCGCCTGAGGCGACATTCTCAGCCATACGGTAATTGTTCCTTTTACCGGTACGCCTGTTTTCCAAGAGTCCTGCGCTCTTCAGAGTCGAAAGATGAGTTGAAATCGTGCTCTGTCCCAGGCACAAAATCTCCTGTATCTCCGTCACAGAAAGCTCCTCTCCCGACAGCAAGAGAAGAATGCGAAGCCGGCTTGGATCGGAAATGGCGCGAAGCGTTCTCAGAATTGACGTCATAGATGCGGGTCTGATACATATTATCTTATCACGATTCATCGATGAATGGAGAATGCATTGACTACGACAGCAACCGATCTTGAAACTCTCAAATACAAAGTGGCAGATATGACCCTGGCCGATTGGGGCCGGAAAGAGATCGTGATTGCCGAGCAGGAGATGCCCGGCCTGATGGCGATCC